>Ga0207826_1000179_pt1 | contig 17038 bp, 21 predicted proteins | sample LuqExpMetageno80_FD_187837 | JGI IMG/M metagenome (GOLD analysis project Ga0207826, IMG submission 187837) | Tropical forest soil microbial communities from Luquillo Experimental Forest, Puerto Rico - Sample 80 (SPAdes) | ecosystem: Environmental > Terrestrial > Soil > Tropical forest ... | reverse complement strand
CCCTAAGCTCGAACCCCCCGATAATGGTGCGCCAGTAGAAAAGCCGAGGCAATATGCATATACCATCTCCAGGCATGGTAGGAAACCTTGGCATCCTTACAATGGCTAAAATATATCTTGCCACTAGACTCCCTATCCATTTTTTCCAGATAGTGGCTCCATATCGGAACCATACCCTTTGGATTGCTCTTCTCATCAAGGGTTTAATCCTCGAAGGCAAGGTCTTTCCGGAGTATCTTTTCCATGCGCGCCGCCACCACTCCGTAGCCCTCCTCCGTCAAGTGCACCAAGTCGATATAATAAGGCCCGCTTCTGCCGCTCAGGACATCGGTTAGTTTATAAAAATGCTTCGGCAGCGGATGCTCGGCCAGGTACTGGTTGGTGAAGCGGTAGAGCCGGGCAAAATTTTTATCCTCCAGACGCTCATCGGCCCTGGTTTCCTGGGGCAGAACCCTGGTTTCGGTGAACAGGGCCGGTTGCCAGAAGCAGACGTATTGAAAGCCGTAAGTCTGGGCCAGGTGGTCCAGGAGCGTCATGGACTGGGTGTAATACTGGACTGTTCCGGCAGCCAGAGCCTTGAGTTCCTGGTCACTGAACCTGGCCCCCACCTCCCGGAAGCGTCTCTCCGGAGGTTGAAAAAATCGGGAGAAAACCTTGCTGTACAGGTAAACATTTTCCTTTAGCCATTCCTTGATGGCCTGCCAATAAAGCTGGCGGGGTTTGCTCGTAAGTTTCTCCCGGAGTTGGGCGATGTTGTGCAAGGTGCCGGGCTTGCCGGACTGGTAGGCGCCATAGACATCGTTAAAGCCGTCGTAAAAAATGACGTAGTCGGGCCGGGCGCCATCCCGCAATTTGGTGAGGAGCGAAAACACCCCCTGGGTGAAGGTGTAGCCCGGTTCGCCAAAGTTATACACCTGGAAGTGGGCCTCCCGGGCATTTATGAGGCGGGAAAGCTGGGAAGGCAGGGTGTAGTCGTCCCGGGCGCCATAGCCCCAGGCCGCGGAGCCCCCGAAAACAAAGACCTTGCTCTCTGGGGCTTTGAGATGCGGCGGATTCCAGGTCTTCCGACCCGTGTCCGGGTCGAGATTGACGAACTTACCCTTTTGAGGCTTGGAGACCCAGGTGAGATACTGGTGATAAACCTGACCCCGGCTGTCCGACTCCCGGGCCAGGGTGGCGGCCCAATCTTGCCCCAGATAGAGGCCGCGGAAAGGAATTTTGTCCGGACTCGTGGTTATTCGGTGGGCGGCAAAATCAATGACGTGGAGGCCCATCTCAACTGCGGCCACCGCGATGAGGATGGTTATCAGGGTGAAGACCAGATGTTTCCTGGTGCTGCCGGGCTGAGGCATGGGTGCAGGCGAGGGGGAGAACCGGCCTCAGGGATTGGAGGGCTTGGGGCTGGGTACCTCTTCCTCGGTTTTCCCGGTAACCGGTGGCCGGCTGTAAAAATAATAGGTGCTGACGATGCCGGAGGCCACGTAGGCCGCGGTGAGGATAAAACCCATAAAATAAGGTTCGGTGGCCACCACCACGAAAATCAGCACCCCGGCCACCAGGGTCTGGAAGGGGTGGCGCTTGAACAGGTCGGGTTTCTTGAAGCTGTAGAACTTGAGATTGCTCACCATGAGGAAGGAGAGCACGTATATCATCACCAGGACATAGATGTGGCGCAGAGAAGTCCACCACCCCAGGTGGAGGTAGAACAGCACCCCGGTGGCCACAAAGGCCGCCGCTGCCGGGATAGGCAGCCCGTTGAAGTAGTTGGGGTCGATGGAACCGGTCTGGACGTTAAAGCGGGCCAGCCGCAGGGCCCCGCAGACCACGAAGAGGAAGGCTGCCACCCAGCCGAAGCGGCCGAAGCCTTGCAAGGCCCAGAGATAGACGAGTAGGGCCGGGGCCACCCCGAAGGCCACCAGGTCGGAAAGCGAATCATACTGGACCCCGAAGCCCGAAGTCGTCCGGGTCAGGCGGGCCAGCCGCCCGTCCAGTCCGTCCAGCACCATGGCCACGAGTATGGCCAGGGCCGCGGACTCGAAGCGGCCGTTAATGGAGGCCACGATGGCGAAAAATCCGGAAAACAGGCTGGCGGTGGTGATGAGATTGGGGATGAGGTAAGTCCCCCGGAATTTGCGCCGGTCTTTCCGTTTCCGTCTTCTCCTGAAGCTCATGCGTCCCTCTTATGGCCGTAACTGGGAGATCTTTTGGGCCAGCCCTCACCAACCCCTCAATATCTCGGGAGGGGGCTTGAGAAGAAGGGAAGAACCTTCCCTCATCAAATCCCCCTAAATCCGCCTTTAGAAAAGGGGGACTTTACAGACAGTTTCAATAAACTCCCCCCTTTAATAAAGGGGGATGGGGGGGATTTTCTGCATCGACCCGCCCTACCCTGTCAGGACCAGCGCCCGATGATGCTGGCGCCGGCCTTCACCCGGTCACCTCGTTTGACAATTATATCACAATTCCGGGGGAGATACAGGTCTACCCGGGAGCCAAAACAAATCATACCGATGGGCGCGCCCTTGGGCAAAATGTCGCCTTCCTGAACTGCGGGAACTATGCGCCGGGCCAGCAACCCGGCGATCTGTACCGTCAGGACCCGGAGGCCGGCCGCGGTTTCCCAGAGGATGGCCTGCTGCTCGTTCACCCGGGAGGCCTCCTCTTTGAACGCGGCCAGGAAGCGCCCGGCTCGGTGCCTGGAGATCACGACCCGTCCGGCCACCGGAGCCCGGTTGACGTGGACGTCAAAGACGTTCATAAAAATGGCCACCCGCCGGGCCGGGCCTTGCAAAAACTCGTTTTCCCGAATCTCGTCCACCAGGATGACCCTGCCATCCGCCGGGGAGACGATGACCGCCAGATCGGCCGGAATGGTGCGCCCGGGGTTCCGGAAAAAATAAAGCAGGAACAGCGTGGCCAGGAGAAAAAGAGAGGCCACCAGGCCCCAATTAAGAAGCCAGGTCACCAGGGTCAGCCCCCCGGAGGCCATGATGAAGGGGTAGCCCGGCGCGGCCAGGGGCCCCCGGCCCAGAACGGCAGAGGCAGACATGGCAGCAGTGTATCAACTTCTCGCGGCAAAAAAAATCTTTTTGCTCATCGGGAAAAATGATCACGGAATGGCTATGAGATAAGGTGCAAGATTTCTTTTGTTAATTTTTACCCATTCCCGGCCCCGGCTGTTGACCTATGCCATTCAGTGCTTATGGTTTGGCTAAATACTTTTTTTAGAGAGGGAACCCATGCCCTCCCGGTGGACAGCCGCCTCCCGCCTCATTGCCTATCTGGCCCTGATCCTCACCCCCGTGGTCGTGGTCACGGTCAACAGCCTGGAACCGGGGGACACCTTTGCCTATAACCTGGGCCGTTGCTGCGCCCTCCTGGCCTTCACCATCATCGTGCTGCAAGTGGCCCTGGCCGCCCGCCTTAAGTGGATCGAAAAACCTTTCGGCTTGAACCTCACCTTCCCTTTTCACCGCCGCATGGGAGTCTTTGCCGGCATCCTGCTGTTGCTGCATCCCCCCCTCATGATTTTGGGCGGAGGAGGCCTGGAACTGGCCATTGACGGCAAGTGGTACATCTGGGTCGGGAAAGGTGCTTTAACACTCATCCTGGTCAATGTGGCCATCAGCGTCTGGCGCCAGCGCCTGGGCCTACCCTTCGAAAAATGGCGCTGCTGGCATGATTTTCTGGGACCCTCGGTCATTCTCCTGGCCTTCATTCACAGCTGGAACGCCAGCGTTGATAACTCCCTCCTGTTTATGAAGATTTTATGGGTGGCGTTCCTGGCCTTTGCCCTGTTCCTCTTTGTCTATCACCGGTTCTACGTCCCCTGGCTGTCGGGCCAGTCACCCTATCAGGTCCTCGAGGTGAAACCGGCAGCAAAAAATGTCTGGACCGTCAGCTTCATACCCCCGGCCGGCCAGACGCGGTTCGATTTCGTCCCCGGCCAGTTCCAGTTTGTGACCTTCCTGGACACCCCGGGGTTGCCGGAGGAGGAGCACCACTTCACCATTTCCTCCAGCCCTACCCAAACCGGGTTTCACACCTCCACCATTAAGGCCTCCGGAGACTTCACCTCCCGGATCGGCCAGGTAAACCCGGGGGACAAGGTGGCCGTCGAGGCTCCTTTCGGGCGTTTTTCTTACGTTTTTCACCCCGAGGCCAAGGATCTGGTTTTCATCGCCGGCGGCATCGGCATCACCCCCCTGATGAGCAATCTCCGCCATATGCGGGATACCGGGGCCGATCGCCGGGTGCTGCTGCTTTACTCCAATAGGATCGAAGCGGATATTGTTTTTAAAGAGGAACTGGAGCAGATGGCGGCGCAAGCCAAACCCCAGGTGCAGGTGGTCCACATCCTGACCCAGCCTGACGGCAACTGGCAGGGCGAGACCGGGCGGCTCGACCAGGAAAAACTCCGGCGGCTCTTGGGCGGCCGCCTGGACCACAGCACCTTCTTTCTCTGCTGCCCTCCCCCCATGATCCAAAGCCTGGTGGCCATCCTCCAGGAACTGGGGGTGCCGGTCTCCCGCATCTCTTATGAGTACTTCTCGTTATAAGAAGGGGGCCATGTCATGGAATTCCACTTCCTGAACCGGGCGACCTGGCTGGTTGTCTGTCTGGCGGTGGCTGCGGCCCTGGTCGCGGCGTTGCTCAGGACCTGGACATAATGAATCTTGGGGATAGAAGGAGAAGTGCCATGGACGAAGGCAAGGTCAGGACCATGCATTATCACCTGGGGATCATCTACGTCTGGTTCCTGCTCCTCCAGGTGGTGGCAGGCCTGTTCATGAGTCTGGGCATGCTTTTTGCGGCCACTGATTCCGGGTGGTATCAAGCTATTTACACCCTGCATGCCGATTGGAACCCGGTGGGCGCCATGTACCGGGTTATTTTGGGCCTGGCCACCGTGGCTCAGGCCACCCTCGGCATCACCATTTATTTCCTCAGCCGGGCGCACTTCAAGAAGGCCTAAATCGCTATGTCTTTGGGCGTCATCTGTTGTCGCGTACTGGAAAAGGAAGTGCGGGCGGTCATTCAAGATGTCCCGGAAGTCACCGTTCTGGAAGTTATGGAATGGGGCCTCCACACCCGCCCGGAGCTTCTCTTGGCGGCTCTCGTCGAGCGTATCCGTACCCTCCAGGACCACGTGGATGCCGTCATGTTGGGCTATGGCCGCTGCCTGACCCTGGATCGCCTGCCCGACGATTTCAAGGTGCCGGTTTTCTATCCAGAAGGCGACGACTGTATCGGGGTCCTCTTGAGCCAGGACCGCTATGCCCAGGCCCTCCAGGAAGAAGCGGGCACGTGGTTCCTTACCCCCGGCTGGACTGAAATGGGCATGGAGTTTATTTTCCACGAACTGCAGATAAACCGCCTGGCCGAAAAAGACCTAGACCCCCTCAAGGTCGCCCATCGTATGTTAAAGGACTATACGCGTGCCCTATTCATCGACATGGGCCTGGGGGACCAGGAACTGCTCTTAAGCCAAGCCCGCGAGATCGCTGCCGAATTTCATCTCAGATTGGAACGAACCGAAGGTTCCCTGGCCGGCCTGCAGGCAACTCTCAATCAGGCTTTACAGACTCTAAGACTTAAAAAACTACCTGCGGGTCTCGGAGGGAAGTGACTGATTTTTCCGACACCCCCGTTTCCTCAAGCCTCAGCACTCCCGGGAAAACACACCCGCCTTTTCGGTCCGGGAGAGAGCCCTGACGCTAACGCAGTTTCAGTTCCAAGTAATTCAATTACCCAAAAAGGAGACCAGTAATGGACAGACGTGAATTTCTCAAGATGGCAGGCGTTAGCCTCGTCTTCGTCTCCGGCCTTCCCCGGTTGGCCGGCGCGGCCGAGAAGCTTGGCGGCAAGGCCGGGCCTGGTTCCCACGATTTCTACTTTGTGCAGCTCTCCGACCCGCATTGGGGATTCAACAACCCCAAGATCAACCCTGACCCCACCGGCACCTTGCCCAAGGCCATCGAGCTGGTCAACAACCTGTCAATTAAGCCGGATTTCGTTGTTTTTACCGGCGACCTGACCCAAACCACCGACGATGACAAGGAGCGGCGCAAACGGATGGAGGAAGTCAAGAAGACCATTGTCGGCCAACTGAAGAATAAGAACATCAAATATCTCCCCGGAGAACACGACGCTGCCTTGGACAACGGCAAGGCCTTCCACGAGATTTTCGGCAAATCCACCTATACTTTCACCCATAAGGGAGTGCACTTCATTGCCCTGGACAACGTCTCTGACCCTGGCGGCGCGCTGGGGGACGCCCAGCTGCAGTGGCTGAGCCAGCAGCTGAAAAAGCTGAAAAAAGATGACCGCATCGTGGTCCTCACCCACCGGCCCCTCTTCGATCTCATGCCGGAGTGGGACTGGGCCACCCGGGACGGCGCCAAGGCCATCGATCTCCTCATGCCCTACACCAATGTCATCGTGTTTTACGGGCACATCCACCAGGAGAATCATCATAACACCGATCATATCGCCCATCATTCCGCCCACGGCTTGATGTGGAACCTGCCTGCGCCCGGCTCGGTTCCCAAGAAGGTGATGATCCCCTGGGATGAGGCGGCGCCTTACAAGGGTCTGGGCTTCCGCAGCGTTGAGGCCCAGTACGCCAAACCGGACTATGTCATCACCGAATACCCCATCAATAAGACCTCGGGTTAGGGAGGAAGGCTTGATGCGATGTGGCCAGGGGTGGTTTTTTTTGCAAAGTGCCGTTTTCGCCGTTTTGACCCTGAGTTTGTTCAGCCTCCCAGGGCTGGCAGCACCGGAACAGGTGATTCAGATCAAGGCGAAAAGATTTGAATATATGCCCAATGAAATCACCCTGAAAAAGGGGGTGCCGGTGGTCCTGGAGCTGACTTCCCTGGATCGTCTTCACGGTTTCAATTGCCCCGCCTTTAAAATTCGCGGTGATGTTCGGCCGAACCAGGTCACCAAAATTTCCTTTACACCCGACAAGGTGGGCACCTTTGAATTTCACTGCGACAACTTTTGCGGCAGCGGCCACGAAGGGATGACCGGCAAATTTATCGTCACGGAATAGGAGATCTCCTTGTCAGGCCCGGCGTTCTCCGATGATGTGCACATAACGGGCCTTCTCGTTATTTCGCCGCCGGCGCCGGCCAATCGGTAAATTGCACCCACATCACCGCGCCGTACTCTGCGTCAACCTTCTTGCCCTCATGTTCCATGGCCTTTTTTTCCAGATTGATGGCTGAAAACCCCCACCAGCCGGCCTTGGGCACGGCAAAGGTAAAAACCCCGTTTTTATCGGTCTTCACCACCTGGGTGTAGAAATATTCGTTGGGTGCGATCACCTTTTTGTCAGGGTTCCATAATTCCACTTCCACATCGACACCGGCCGCGGGCTTGCCCTTGAATTTAACCACCCCCCGGAAGACATTGCCGGCGTAGAGGCCGTAAGGCCGGGACAAGGGCACGATCTCGGCCTTTAAGCCCACTTCCTCATCCCAACCCTCTTCGGCCCCGAACGCGGCCACGTAGGTCTTGGTCTGGTGAATGAGGTACTTATTTTCCGCGGGTTCCCAATAAGGCGTCGGATCGACATAAAAGGCGTAAATCCCCGGCTTCTTCAGGGTGTAGGTGGTTTTCCAGGCCTCTTTGTCCAGGACCTTGGTCTCCTGGAGGGTATTCAAGAGATCGGTTTTGTCCTTCCCGGCCTTCACCCCGAACTGCTTAGGCTTGGCCATGTCCATGCCGTTCTGCTCAAAGGGGTGGCAAAAGGCCAGGGTCATCTCCAGGTCAGGGTTGTCCCCCTGCATCACCATGGATTTATCCGGCAGAATCAGGCCGAAATGGGCCTGGCTGACGCCGGCCAGGCCGAGAACGAGTATCAGGCACAAAACTGGGACAAAAAAGCGGTGCATTGTTTTCCTCCATTTTCGTTGATGTAAGCAGGCAATGGCATTGTCGTTATGGAGAATAGGGAGGTAAGGCCTGCTGCCCCAGGCGCCCATACCTTCTGCCGATCTGCCTACCCCAGACTAAAAATTGTAGTAAACGGTAAACAAAGGAGTGACCTTAAGGAGGACGGATTTCCCGGCCAGGTCGACGGCCGTCCCCAGGGACAAGGCCCATTTATCATTGATAAAGTATTCGACCCCCGGCAGGACTCCCACGAGAGTTGAAGGGGATTGGAAGCCCTGCGCCGAGACGATGGGCTGCCAGGTCCAGGTGCTGTAAAATTCCACCAGGCCTATCCACTTCTTGTTGAAGGGATATTCCACCGCCAGATTGGCGGTCACATATTCCCGGGAACGGATATTACTGAAATTGGTGGGATAGATATTCACCGGGGTACTTATCCAGAGATTACTGTAGAATAGAAAGGGTTTCAGCCACTTGTACAGGTTGACCCCGGTGGTGAAGGTAAAAGCCCCGGTGCCGATTTCATCCACGGTCAGAAACCTGGGGTTCAGGTGGGAGGCATGGCCGGTGGGGAAACCGGTGCCAAACACCGCCGTGACCGCGGGCATCCAAGGCGCAAATTTGCCCTCCTCGATGAACAGGTATTTGGCAAACAAACTGATGTCCCCGATGCCCGTGTAAGTGGCCGAAGTTTCACCTCCTGGGCCGGGCACGGTGGCATTGTTGACATAGTTAACGATGAGAGGGGCGATGGTATATATTTCCAGGTGTTTCGTGGGTCCAAAAGTGAATTTAACCGGCATGATGAAGGTGCCGAAATTCCCCCCGGCGTTCACCGACTTCCAGTTGTTGTCAGCGAAGGTCCGGACCAGGGATAAGCCCCAGAGAACCTGGAGACTGGCGTGATGCTCCTCGATGGGAATGCAGGTATCGCTGATCAAAGGGCCGCAGGTAGTGGGAACCTCTTCCTTCTTGGCTTCGGGTCCCGGCAATTCGGAAGTAGGCTGCGGCTTCTCCAGGATAACTTCCCCTGGACTTGTCTGGGCCGCCCCCGGCAAGGAAAAAAGCCCTATAAATAGGAAAACCGACGCTACCGCCAGATAAAATCGACTTCCCGCAATACTCCCCATCAGTTTTCCCCTTTTCTATTTAGTTTATGTTCCCCGCGTCCGGCATCAACTCTGTACCTTGCCTTAGCATTATGTTCCCCCGGTTAATTTGAAGCGGGTTGACAACAGTGGCTATGCACATGACAGCATTCTTTGACGGTGTGATTGAGAAATTCCGGCTCATGGGAGACGATCATGTAAGCGATGTCCAGGTCCTGGAGAATGTGGATGAGGCGATGCCGGGTGGCCTCATCGAGGCCGGTGGTGGGTTCGTCCAACAGGAGCAACTGAGGCTGCATGGCCAGGACAGTGGCCAGGGCCACCAGCTTCTTCTCCCCTCCCGAGAGCTTGTACGTTACCCGGCCTTCGAAACCATTTAGTCCCAGCCGCGCCATGGTCTCCCGGGCGATCCGGACCGCCTCGGCCGGCTGCTTCCCCTGGTTCAGGGGCCCGAAGGCCACGTCTTCGATGACCGTGGGGCAGAAGAGCTGGTCGTCGGCGTTTTGAAAGAGCAGGCCCACCTTTTGGCGCACCTTTATAAAATCCTGCTCTTTTTTGACTTCCTCCCCGAAAATGACGATGCTGCCTGCCTGGGGACGCAAGAGCCCCATGATCAGGTGCAGCATGGTGGTCTTGCCGCAGCCGTTGGGACCGGTGAGGCCCAGATGCTTGCCCGGCAGGAGCTGAAAGTTGAAGTCCTGGAAAACCGGGCAGGGGGCTCCCGGATAGGCAAAGGTAATATTGTGCAGTTCGATTAGCGCTTCACTCATCATATCCTCACAGAAAGTACCGGTTTCCAGCTCCTCTTTCCTTAGGGGCGCCATCTTGGGCATATCCCCCGAAAATAAAAAAAGTCCTTAAGCGCCTAGGCTTAAGGACTGCACCCTTTTTCTTGATCCTTAAGGATGGGATTCACGAGTTGCCATACCTCGTGGCAATGAACCCCGGCAAACGGGTAGGTCTTCTGACTTCCGGATCGTCCTACTCCCTGCGCCTTCCCATCCTGGTAGAGCAGGAAAGTGGCCTTGTGCAGGTTTCGTCCCCGGTTACAGCGGCGGGACCGTGCCGGTTTTGCACCGGCTTTCCTCTTAAGCCCTGTGGGCTCCCATTTGCAGTTGAACTCAAACATAGAAGCCTCTGTTCCGAAGGTCAAGCATAAATCTCTGACATAGTTAGGCAAGCTTAAGCCGCGCTGAAACCAGAGGATTCTGGAACCTCCAACCATGATGTTCTGCAATGCAATCATGTTCAATCCTCGCACCCTCAAAGAAGAACGGGCTTCTGCCATTCCAGATAGAGGAGACCTGTCAGGGCCAGCAGGGAGGCCGCCAGGAAGATGCGGTCCCGGCGCTGCCAGGAAAAGGTCTTGAGGCTGTAAAAGGTACCGTGAAAGCCCCGGCAGCGCAAGGCCGCAAACACGCGCTCAGCCCGGTCGAAGCTCCGCACCAGGAGCATCGCCGCTAGATAAGCATAACTACGATAGGTGTGTAGATTGGTGCGGGGCCGAAAGCCCCTGATCTTCATGGCCTGAGTCAGACGGTGAAATTCCTGCTCAAAGACATACAGATAGCGGTAGGTAAACAGCAGCAAATGGCACAGCTTGTCGGGTAGCTTGAGATTGTGCAGGGCCTGTCCCAGGGTAACAATGGGCACCGTGGCGATCAGGGCCATCAGGGCAATGATGATGGCGTTGGATTTCAGCGTGATCAAACCGGTGTAGAGAAGGCCCTGGCGGGTGACGGCCAGCAGCCCGAAGCGCCACACCGGATCCCCCGGATAGGTCAGGGGCAGGACCAGCCAGAGGAAGAAAATGAAGCTGTTCACCAGCAGCAGCCGGACCAGCACTTTTTTCAGGGGCAGCCGCGCCAGGGCCAGGTAGATGAAGGCCAGGACCAGCCCGCCCAGGGCTACCGCATAGGTCTGGGCCACGGCAATCAGGATGGAAAACAGGGCGGCCACCACGATCTTGCCCCGGGGGTCCAGGCGGTGCGCCAGGGAGGCGCCTTCGGAAAAGGGCTCCTGGATGCTCAAGAATCTCTCTGCCTTTTGCTCTGTAAATAAGCCCACAAACCGAAGAAGCCCACGATATAGCCGAGGCCGCCTAGGATGTCCGAAAGCGACGTGCGGTGAATGGTCAACTCGGTGAGCTTCTCGTTGATGGGGGCGAGCTCTCGCTCCAGGACCTTGTTCAGGAAGGCCTCCAGGGCTTGCTGATCGACATTGGCGGCTTTGGAACCCGAGGTTGCTGGTGACGGGGGAGCGGCCGGGGCAAGTGCGGCGGCTGGAGAAGGAGCAGCTGCAACCTTGGCCCCCGGCAGATAGCCGTCGGCCTTGAGCAGCCATTCTCCCCGGTGGCCCATGGCCGCCTCCGCGACGATCTTGAGATCCATCTTTTGCGCCGCGGCCGCGGCGGGGATTTTAAAAGAGAACTTGCCCTGGCCGTCAGTCTGGCCGGTTAACAATTCCTGGCCGGTTTTGGCCTCTAAGACCAGGATTTTGCCCTGACGCACCGGGTCGTTGGGGACAAACTTGCTCTCCGTGTGGATGGTGTCACCCTCTGCGAAAGCAAATACCAGCACCCGGTGAGCCAGGGCGGGAGTCGCCCAAGCCATCAGGAACAGCAGCAACAGGAGCCCTAGAACCCGGAGGGCCGTCAGAGTTCGCTTGCTCAACAACCTTTCAGGCATATATTCCCTCCAGCATTTCAGGATTTACTTTCTTGAGAAACAGGAAAATAAACAGCGTTATGATGCCCTCGATGAACATCACCGGGATATGGGCCACCAGGACCAGTTCGGCCACCTGGAGGAAACCCTCCCCGGTGAACAGCAGGGCCGCGGCCACCAGCAGGCCGCTCAGCAGAATGGCGGTGGCGCCGCAGGCAAAGGCTGCCACTGACGCGGGTATACCCCCTCGGCGCAGAAAGCCCCGAAAGGCATAAAAACAGATGACCGCGGGCGCAGCCATGGTCACGGTGTTCACCCCCAGGACCGTCAGTCCCCCGAACTGGAAAAGCAGGGCCTGCAGGAACAGGGCGATGAGGATGGCCGGGACCGCCAGCCAGCCCAGGAGCAGGCCCATGAGGCCGTTCAGCACCAGGTGCTCCGCCACCGGGCCCACCGGTATATGGATGAGAGTAGCCACGAAAAAAGCCGCGGCCAGAATGGCCACCCTGGGGATGGCCTCATAGTCCAGCTTTTTCAAGCCGATGGCCGTGCCCACCGCGGCCAGGGCCGCACCGCCGCCCAGCACCGCTGGACTCAGCACTCCTTCCGAAATATGCATGGTTTTCCTATCCCTTTTGGGCAGGGACAGCCGCCCTCGGCTGTCGCCTGAGGGCAGGCGAAGGCGCCTGCTCCTGCGTCTGGGCGAACTTTTTCAGAGCAGCAGGCCACAAAAAAAGCCACGAAGGCTCCCCCTCCCGGGACGGAAGGGTTACAAGCCTTCGTGGCTGTAAAGTTCGTGACTGCTGCTGCTTAACTGAACCGGGGTTTCTTACCCCAGACGAATAATCATATATATGAGATTCAGGACAAATTCAAGAAAATTTTTCTGAATAACCGGCACTGGCAGTATCAAGTGGCTTCTTAAGGCTAGGAGGGAGAGGTTGACTTAACGCCCCACAATGCTTACCTTAATAACAATAAAAGGAGGGATGACTGATGTGCTGCCACAGCAAAGACAAGCATGAGCACGAGCACCGGCATGAGGCCGAATCTCATAGCCACGACGGCCATGAGCACAGCCACGAGGCCACGATTCACGCGCACGAACACACCCACGACGACCAGCATCACGAGCACGGACACACCTGCTGCCATTAACCGGAAAGTCACGCTTCTCTGAAAAAATAAGCCACGAAGGCTTCATCCGGTCTGACGACTGGAGAAAGCGTTCGTGGCTTTCTTTTTGTTAAGGTTGCCTGCTTAAACCTTACTGGATCTCTGATAAGAAGCAGGTAAACTGTGGGTTTCCTCCCCCCTTTTTTAAAGGGGGGTCAGGGGGGATTATATAATGCTTTGATAATCCCCCTAAATCCCCCTTTAAGAAAGGGGGACTTTTTGCTTCTTAGTGAGGAGCGAGCCTGAGTTTGCTAAAAGAATTCTTAGAGCAAGACACAAGGCTAACCCCCCCCTCTCCCTACTTCTTTTGCAGCCAGGACATCATGCCCCGGAGCTTTTTGCCCACGTCCTCGATGGGGTGCTCGGCTTCGATGCGGCGCAGGGCATTGAAGACCGGCCGCCCCGCCTGGTTCTCGAGGATCCACTCCCGGGCAAACTCTCCGGTCTGGATTTCGTCCAGGATCAAGCGCATCTCCTCCCGGGTCTCCTCGGTGATGATACGTCTTCCCCGGGTATAGTCGCCGAACTCCGCGGTGTCGCTCACCGAGTAGCGCATGTAGCTGATGCCGCCCTGGTAGAAGAGGTCGACGATGAGCTTGAGCTCGTGAAGGCACTCGAAGTAAGCGATCTCCGGCGCATAACCCGCTTCCACCAGGGTGTCGAAGCCCGCTTTCACCAGCTCCGAGACACCCCCGCAAAGCACGCACTGCTCGCCGAAAAGGTCGGTCTCGGTTTCTTCCTCGAAGCTGGTCTCCAGGACGCCGGCCCTGGTGGCGCCGATGCCCTTGGCGTAGGCCAGGGCGGTGTCCAGGGCCTTGCCGGAGGCATCCTGGTAGATGGCCACCAGAGACGGCACCCCGGCGCCCTTCTCGTATTCGGCCCGGACCAGGTGTCCGGGGCCTTTGGGGGCCACCATGACCACGTCAATATCGGGAGCGGGAACGATCTGACCGTAGTGAATATTAAACCCGTGGGAGAATAACAGGGTTTTTCCGGCCATGTGTTGTTTCAGGTCGTTTTCATAGAGCTTGGCCTGGACATGGTCCTGCGTCAGGATCTGCACCACTTGGGCCTGGGTCGCGGCCTCGCCGGCCGGCAGGGGCTTAAAGCCATACTTTACCGCCAACTCATAGTTGGGCGTTCCCGGCATCTCGGAAACCACCACATCGACCCCCGAATCCCGGAGATTCAACGCCTGGGCGTGCCCCTGGGACCCGAAACCGATGATGGCCACTTTTTTGCCTTTGAGAACCCCTAAATCCGCATCATTGTCGTAATAGATTTTCATAAATAAACTTTCCTTTCTGAGAGAAGCATCTACCAAGGCAGAGCTATCAGCTTTCAGTTTTCTTATTTTGGTAGCCCTGAGGCTTAAGCCTGGCCTTTATTAATCCCGCCACGCTTTAAAACGCAAGCTAAAGCTTGCGGCTTCATTTTATTTTTCTTTTCTGACGGCTGAAAGCTGATAGCCGACAGCTTCATCAATCCTTCTTGGCCCGTTGGATGGCCAGGGAGCCGGAGCGCACCACATCCAGAATGCCGTGAACCTTGAGCAGGCCCAGCACCGCCTCCAGTTTTTCGTGGGTGCCGGTGAGTTCCAGGGTGTAGGTGGTGGGGCTGACGTCCACCACCCGGCAGCGGAAGATGTCGGCGATGCGCAGGACCTCGGCCCGGGATTTATCTTCGGCCTTGACCCGGACCATGGCCATTTCCCGCTCCACGTGCTCCACTTCGCTCAGATCAGCCACCTTCACGGTGTTGATGAGTTTGCGCAACTGCTTAATGATCTGCTCGATGATCTGTTCATCGCCGCTGCTGACGATGGTGATACGTGAGACCTCCGGGTCCATGGTCTCGGCCACGCACAGGGATTCGATATTGAAGCCCCGGCCGGAAAACAGCCCGGTGACCCGGGAAAGCACCCCCGGTTGGTTATCCACCCACACCGCAATGGTATGCCGCCTGACATGTTTGGTCGGAATCATTTCATCTCCTCCTTATGCCAGAAGCATTTCGTGGCTGGCTTTACCGGGCGGCACCATGGGCATGACGCACTCCTCCCGGTCAACCACAAAGTCCATGATCACCGGCCGGGGTGTTTCCATGGCCTTACGGATAACCGGCTCCACTTCCTCGGGTTTGGTAGCCCTGAGCCCCACCGCGCCGAAGGCCTCGGCCACTTTGACAAAGTCCGGCTGGGCCGAAAGATCCGTGGAGCTGTAACGCCGTTCATAGAGGAGTTGCTGCCACTGGCGCACCATGCCCAGGAAGTTGTTGTTCAAAATGGCGATCTTCACCGGCAGGTTGTTTTCCACCACAGTGGTCAGTTCCTGGATGTTCATGAGGATGCTGCCGTCGCCGGCGATGTCGATGACGATGTTGTCAGGCTTGGCCACCTGCACTCCCATGGCCGACGGAAAGCCGTAACCCATGGCGCCAAGCCCCCCGGAGGTCATAAACTGCCGGGCGCGCTTAAATTTGAAAAACTGGGCCGTCCACATCTGGTTCTGGCCCACCTCGGTGGTGATATAGGCATCCCCGCCGGTGACCTCCCAAAGCTTTTCCACCACGAACTGGGGCTTGATGATCTCCTTGGACTTCTGATACTTGAGGGGGTGCTTCTTGGCCCAGCCCTTGACTTTCTCCAGCCATTCCTGGCGCTCATTCGCCCAATCCCGGGGAACCTCCTGCTTCACCAGGTTGTTCAACTGGTGCAGGGCGTCTTTACAGTCTCCCACCATGGGGATGTGCACCACCACGTTTTTACTGATGGAGCTTGGGTCCACGTCGATATGGATAATCTTGGCGTGGGGCGCAAAGGCATCGAGGCGCCCGGTCACCCGGTCGTCAAAGCGGGCCCCCACGGCGATGAGGACGTCCGACTGGGCCACGGCCATGTTGGCCGTGTAGGTGCCGTGCATCCCCAACATGCCCAGCCACAGGGGGTGGATCCCCGGAAAGCCGCCCAGACCCATGAGGGTGCTGGTCACCGGGATTTGCAGGGCCTCGGCGAACTCGAGGAGCTCGGTAGAGGCATTGCCGCTGATGATGCCCCCGCCGGTATAGAGAACCGGCTGCTTGGCCTCCAGGATCATCTCCAGGGCCCGTTTCACCTGCCGGGGATTGGCATGGAGGGTGGGCTGGTAGCTCTTGATCTTGATTTCTTCCGGGAACTCCGGCTTGATGCTCTCCTGCTGGATATTTTTGGGCAGATCCACCAGTACCGGCCCGGGGCGCCCGGAGCGGGCGATGTAAAAGGCCTCGTGGATGGTGCGGGCCAGATGGTGGATGTCCGTCACCAGGTAATTGTGCTTGGTGCAGGGCCGGGTGATGCCGACGATATCCACTTCCTGGAAGGCGTCGTTGCCGATGAGTGCGGTGGGCACCTGGCCGGTGAACACCACGATGGGGATAGAGTCCATGTAGGCCGAGGCGATGCCGGTCACGGTGTTGGTGGCCCCGGGGCCGGAGGTGACCAGGGCCACCCCCACCTTGTCGGAGGCCCGGGCATAGCCGTCCGCGGCATGCACCGCGGCCTGCTCATGCCGCACCAGGTAATGCTTGATGTCAGGATGCCGGGTGAGCTCGTCATATAAATCGATGACCGCTCCTCCCGGATACCCGAAGATATGCTGCACCCCTTCCCGTTTCAGACATTCAAGGATAATTTGGGCGCCGGTCATTTTCATGTGACATCTTCCTTCTGGCGATATTTGGCCAGGATCTGTTCAATCTTGTCCCGGCCGGCAAGCTTGAGTTTTTGGAGGCGCTTGCGCTCCAGGGTTTCTTCGGCGGTAAGGTAGGGCCTGCGGTTGAACTCCTCCAAGCGCCGCTCATATTCCTCGTGTTCGTCAACGCGTTGCTTCAATTCCGAGTCCTGCTCGATCCAGGTCTTGATCAGGGCCATATCCCGCTCTTCCATACCGCACCTCGAAGAACAAAATTTTAACAATGTACAGGCATCTTTAAAGAAAAAAAGGCCATTTGTCAACGCCGGTGCCAACCGCCCCGGCCTTTGAGACTGCTTCCCGCATTTCCGGTTCATTTCTTTTCTGACCTGGCCTCACCTCCTCTGCTTGTGAGATTAAACCCATAAAAAAAAGCGGCCCGCAGGCCGCCTCAGATGCGAAGTACGCCCGCAGGTCAGGATAGACAGAATACTACACCTACATTTAAGGTCAG
>Ga0207826_1000178_pt1 | contig 17039 bp, 20 predicted proteins | sample LuqExpMetageno80_FD_187837 | JGI IMG/M metagenome (GOLD analysis project Ga0207826, IMG submission 187837) | Tropical forest soil microbial communities from Luquillo Experimental Forest, Puerto Rico - Sample 80 (SPAdes) | ecosystem: Environmental > Terrestrial > Soil > Tropical forest ... | reverse complement strand
GCATGCACACGAGAAAGCCGAAACGCCTCTAAGTACGGCCGCGGGCGTAATCACGTCGCCCGGACATGCAGTCTCGTTTCCACCCGAGGCCGCGATTCCTCGATCGATACCTCAGGAGACGGCTTCTGCCTATTTCCTGTGGCTCGTCGAGGCGTGGTTCGCCGGCGTGATGCTGTTGAGTTTGCGCTCGGCGGGCGGCTTTCTCGTCGTTGCAGGGCTTCGTCGCCGAGAATCGACACCGCTGAACGAAGAACTGCTGGAGCTCTGCCTCTCCTTGCAACGGCGGATGGGCCTGACGCGCGTGGTCCGCTACTGCCAGTGTATCCACCTCGATGCTCCGGCGGTCGCCGGCTGGGTTCGGCCCTTGGTGTTTCTTCCGGTGACGGCGCTAACAGGTTTGAGCGCAGCTCAGCTTGAAGCGGTGATCGCGCACGAGCTAGCGCACATCCGGCGCTTCGACGCTTTCGTGAATCTTTTCCAGATCGCGGTGGAAACGCTGCTCTTCTACCATCCCGCGGTATGGTGGCTTGGAAAACAAATCCGCGCCGAACGCGAAAATTGCTGTGACGACGAGGCCGTCGCGCTTTGTGGCAGTCCGGTAAACTATGCCAAAGCGCTGGCGCATATGGCGGGATGGCAAGCGGCTCCGCGACTGGTGATGGCGGCCAATCGCGGGTTGCTCTCCGCGCGTGTCGCGCGCCTTCTCGGTGCAAACGAGAACGCCGGGACTTTTCGCCGCGCGAGTCTTTCCGCTGGCGTCCTGTGCCTGTCGGCCGCGCTGCTCGCCGGCAGCGCATTCGTGGGCGGTGCGCACAATGCTCAGGCGCAATCGTACGGCCAGGTGATCACTCAATTTTCTGCGGCAACTCCGCCGCCGACCCCCCCGGCGGTGCGCAAGCCACATCCGACACCCGTCCGGGATACCGCCGTTCTTGTTCTTGCGCCGAACGCGAACTTTGTGCAGGAGACGAATCCCGCGGCGCCGCCAGAGCCCGCTCCAGCCCAGCAGCCTGAATCCTCCGGCAAGGCGAGTTACATCGATGCAATGAAAGCCGCGGGGCTCACAAATCTCTCCGTCGACCAACTTGTCGGGATGAAGATTCAGGGGGTCACGCCCGAATACGTAAAGTCGATGAAGGATCTCGGCCTGAAAATTGATCCCGATACGCTCATGGGAATGAAAGTGCAGGGCATCACCCCAAGCTATGTGGCTCAAATGCGGGCGGCGACGGGCCAATCGCTCGATGCAGACGATCTGATCGGGTTAAAGGTTCAAGGGGTGACGCCAGACTACATTAAGGAAATACATGATCTAGGCTTCAAGGCGGATGCGGACGACATCATCGGAATGAAAGTACAGGGCGTTACGCCAGATTATATCCGAGAGATGCGCAACCTGGATCTAAAGGTCGATTCCGACGACGTCATCGGCATGAAAGTTCAAGGCATCACTCCCGACTACGTCAAAAGCATTCATGCTCTTGGCCTGCATCCAAGTGCCGATGAACTCGTCGGCATGAAGGTCCAGGGCATCACGGCGGACTACCTGAAGGAATTGCAGGCTGCCGGCTTCAAGGTGGACGCCGACGAAGCGATCGGCGCAAAGGTTCAGGGCATTACTCCGGAATTTATCAAACAAGCGCGCAGTCACGGTTTTAAGGACTTGACGCTCGATCAGCTCATCAGCCTGAAACACACCGGCGTGCTGGATCCTGAAAAGTAGCCAGGAGGAGAACCTATGAATCGCCGAGACGCAATGATCTCTTACGTTCTGGTCGTCTGCGCTTTGCTTGGCGGCTTGATCTCACGCGCTGCGGAAACCATCACGGGAAGTTGGACGATCGCGCATTCCTCCGAACCGGGCAAAGTGGAATTTGCTTTGATTCATCATCAACACGGGCACTCCTCGAGTCACGAGTCCACGTGGCCAGTGACCGCGTTTGCCGGCCTCGACCTCTCGAAGCCCGGCAAGCAGGAAGTGAAGTTCACCATCAATCGCGATGCGGGCCGATTCGATTGCGAGGGTTACGTCACGGACGGAGAAGGCGCGGGCGTGTTTCACTTCACGGCCGACGCCAAGTTTCCCTCGGAAATGAGCGCCCTGGGATTTCAAGGGATCGACGACGAGAAGCAATTTTCCATGGCGGTTCTCGATGTCAGCCTCGATTTCGCCAAGGAAATGCAGGGTGAGCACCTGCATGGCCTTGACACCGACAAGTTGATCGCGTTTCGCATTTTCAATGTTAATTCCAAATTCATTCACGAATTACGCGACGTCGGCCTGAACGTCACCGACTGCGACAAGCTCGTGGCCTTTCGCATTCACGGCGTGACGCCCGAGATGGTCCGCTTTCTGCATCAGGCCGGTTACCAACCCGATGAAGACACATTGATCGCAATGCGAATCCATGGCGCGACTCCGGAATGGATGCAGGCGCTGCAAAAGGAAGGCTACACCGGAATCGACCTGCAGGAACTGATCACCTTCCGTATCCACGGTGTCTCTCCCGAATTCATACAGAAGATCCAGGATCTCGGCTACCAGCACCCGGAGCCGGAGCAACTTGTGGCCATGCGCATTCACGGAGTCACTCCGGAATATATCTCTGATCTCAAGGCCCGCGGCATGCAGAACCTGACCATCGATCAATTGGTCAGCCTGCGGATTCACGGCATCAACTAATCCTCAACAGCAGCTTCGTCGGATATAATCCGGCCTTCTGAGATCTTCCCGGTCCAGGGAGATAGTCAAATGCAAAGGAACGTCGTCCGTGCTCTTGCCGTGGTCGCGGCCCTCTCTGCCGCGGTGGCTCTGTCGTTTGCGCAAAACCAGCCTGCGAAACCGGCGGTCGCGCCCGCCCATGCGGCCGATGTGGCCAGCCGCGACTCCGTCGTCGCCGCCCTCTACGAATCCATTTCTGGCCCCGCTGGCACAAGGGACTGGGATCGCTTCCGGGCGCTGTTCATTCCCGAAGCGCAACTCATCGCTGCGTTCAAGAAAAAGGACTCGACCATCGGCTACAAGGCCATGACCGTCCAGGGCTATGTCGACGGCGCGGACAAGTACTTCAAGGAGCACGGCTTCTTTGAGCGCGAGGTTTCACGCAAGCTCGAATCGTTCGGCAATATTGCTCAGGTCTTCAGCACTTACGAATCGCGCGAGACCGCGGATGGCAGGCCTTTCGAGCGCGGCATCAACAGCATTCTTCTACTCAATGACGGCTCGCGTTGGTGGGTGGTAACGGTCTATTGGGAGGGCGAAGGTCCCGACAATCCGATTCCTCCGCGTTACTTGACAAAATCCGATCCATAGCGCAGCGGTAGCCCCTTCCCCGATTCTGCGACCGCCCGAAAGCTCAGTGAATACTCAGTTGCCCCGTGCCGACGTGTGCATGCAGGCGGTACTTCCCGTCGGATTCCTTCGACACAGAGCGGAAGAGCCCGCCCTTCGAATCCCCAAAGATTTCTGCGTCCACCTGCCCCGCGCCAACGGACATGTCCACGCGGCCGTAGTCCGCGGGCTTCTCTACCGAAATGGTAAGTTGGCCCGCGTGCAATTCGACGTCCTTGTTGCCTACCACATCCTGGACGCTGACATCGCCCGCAAAAACCCTCGCCATCAAGTCAGAGTTCCGCGGCACGTGAATGATGATCTGAAGCTCATTGCGGGGCCCCCCCGTGAGGTGCAGCTCAGCGACATTGTTCGCGACAGTGAGCCGCCCCTTCACGTCCTGTATTTTGTCAACATTCTTGCCGGCCAGGTCGACGGTAATCTTGTTGTCGTCGGCGCCAACTATCATAATCTCGCCCGAACGCACGTGGAGCCTCAGTTGCGCATTTGTTGGGCAATTGAACTCCATGTGGGATTTTCCGGTCAGAACAACATCCTTCGTGCTGGCGGTCAGCGCTAGGGCCGCCAGGGCAGTGAGAGCCATCGCCAGAATGCTTCGTTTCATGGACGCGCCTCCCGGTGTTGCTTGATATACGTTCCAGCCAACAGGAATGTTTCCTCGAATTTTGGACCGGGCGCTAGCTCCCCCTTGGCAGGCACCGAAGCTACGCTGCGGGCGGCAGCGCTCGTTGAAGGAGGCGCCCCAGCCGACCACCAGAGTTCGGAAGGCCTTTTTTACATTGATTTTACAAGTCGGCCGCCAAACCAGCCTCCGATGCCCGCAACGCACATTTGCGATTTACCGGAGTACAATAAGGCTACTTTTTCCGAGGTGATTCCATGAACGATAACCTCTCCCGCCGGAAATTTCTGGAGCAGTTCGGCCTGGGCACCGCCGCTGGCGTCGGCCTCTCCCTGTTGCCGCAGTTCGCTCAAGGCCGTTCCGCACCTTCGAACCCGCTTCCCAGCCGGGTCTTGGGCCGTACGGGTGCACGCGTGTCTATCCTCGCTTTTGGGTGCGGTAGCCGCTTCCTGATGTATGAGGACGAGGAGAAGGCCCTGTCGGCACTGCACCACGCCATGGACCTGGGCATCACCTACGTGGATACCGCCTACGCCTACGGCGACGGAAAGAGCGAGACGCGTGTCGGCAAGGTCATGGCTTCGCGGCGCAAAGAGGTCTGGCTGGCCACCAAAATTCCCGACCGGACTCGCGATGCCTTCCTTCAGCGCCTCGAAGGCAGCCTGAAGCGACTGCAAACCAACCAAGTCGACCTCGTGCACATCCATAGCCTTGGCCAGAGCGACGACCTCGCAAAAATCGAGGCTCCCGGCGGCGCGATGAAGGGTTTACTTGAGGCTCGTGAACAGAAGCTGGCCCGGTTTATCGGCATGACCAGCCATACAAATGGCCAGGTGCTGGCGCGCGCGATCGAGCACAACGATCTGGATTGCGTGCAGATGGCTCTCAACGCTTCCGGCAACGGGCGGTTTGAGGAACTAGCCCTGCCGGCGGCCAGCAAGAAAGAACTTGGCGTCATTGCGATGAAGGTGACCGGGCAGGAGTTCCTTCTCGGCAACGCCAATGGCAAAAGTGACATCGATTCCCTGCTGCGCTATTCCATGAGCCTGTCCGTTGCGACAGCAGTCGTCGGAATGCCTCAGCTCGAGATGCTTGGACACAACGTTGAGTTCGCGCGAAGCTTCAAGCCGTTTCCTCCAGGTGACATGGACCGCATGCGGCAAGCGGTTGCGCCGTCACGCGAAGGCCTTGAGAAGAATCTCGCCGGCCATCTGGACGGTCCAACGCGTGTACCGCATTTCTTCTGGGCATAAGTTTGGCGAAGGAAGACGATATTCAGAAGGCGGCGCTGATCATCAGGTCCGGGGGGCTCGTAGTATTTCCCACGGAAACTGTGTACGGCCTTGGCGCAGACGCGACGGATCCGGCAGCGGTCGGCAAGATTTTTGAGTTGAAGGGCCGGCCAGCGTCGAGTCCGTTGATCGTCCACGTCGCGGACACGGAGCGGGCACGAGAATTGGCAGCGGAGTGGCCCCAACAGGCTGAGGAACTCGCTCGACGATACTGGCCGGGCCCACTGACCTTAGTTGTTCCGAAAAAGAGCGCCATTCCCGATGAGGTGACCGCCGGCTTGCCGACGGTGGGTCTACGCGTTCCGAGACATCCGGTTGCGCTGGCGCTGCTGAAAGCTGCGGATCGGCCGATTGCGGCACCTAGCGCCAATCGCTTTACGCAGCTTTCCCCCACAAACGCGCACCACGTGCGTGAAGCCTTTGGCGATGAGACGCCGTTTCTGCTGGATGGCGGACCTTGTGAGGTGGGCTTGGAATCCACCGTGATCGCCGTAACCAAGGGGGGACTGGAGGTTTTGCGGCCCGGCATGACGCTCGTCGAGACGGCGGTGCAGTCCGAGAAAGCTGACCAAACGGCTCATCGCTCGCCGGGTCAACACAAGAAGCACTACAGCCCTCGAACACGGGTGTTGCTCGTCTCAGACGGCCGCCTGCCCCGAGAAGGGCGCGGAGCCTACCTTTGGCTGGAACACAAGGCCGAAGCCGGGCGGGTTGTGCGTATGCCGGAGCGGCCGGAAGAATACGCGGCCCGACTCTACGAAAAACTGCACGAGCTCGATGCCGACGGATGGGATTGGATCGCCGTTGAATTGCCTCCCCATACGAAAGAATGGGTTGCGATTCGGGACCGAATAACGCGAGCCGCGTACGAAGAGTCGGATTGACGCCATTTCCGGGGTCAAGCACCGCGAAAACGCGATACAATTTCCGGGCCTTATCAAATTTCTGGAGGATTCCATGCAGCAACCATCTTGGCTGCGCTCTACGTTGCTTTGCGCGCTTTTCCTGGCGGGAGCAGCCTTTGGCTTTTCCGTGTTCGGGCTCGCCGGGACGCAAAACACGCCGGCGACAGACAAGCCTTACGTGATTGAGTACTACTACAAGACAAAATGGGGACACGCAGATGAGTTCATCACGCTATTCCGCAAAAACCATTACCCCTTGCTGAAGAAAGAACTCGAGATGGGACGATTACTCAAGGTTACGGCCGTGGCGCCCGTGTATCACACAACGGAAGATGGCCGCTGGGATTATCGTGTCACCATCGTCTATAAGAATGCAGCGCTGGCAAATGACGGCTACGATTCAACGGCCTTGCAGAAGCAGCTCTTTCCCGATGAGCAAACCTACAAGAAGGAAGAGCAGCGCCGCTTTGAAATTCTCGAAGCTCACTGGGACTTGCCCATCAAAGACGTAGACCTCGAAGCGCGGTGAAGCGACGACTTCCGAGCTCAGAGGTTGTCCAGGAAAAACTGCGTAACACGGTTCCAGACGATCCGCCGGGCGGGCGGATCGCTGACGCCGTGGCCACGTCCCGGGGAGGCGACCACTTCCACATAGAGACCGTTTTTAATCAATTCGTTTATTAAAGACAGGGTGTTGGCGTAGTGAACGTTGTCGTCTCCCGTGCCATGCGCAATCAGCAGTTTCCCCTTCAGTCCATTCGCGTATTTCACCGGCGCCGAATTGACATAATCCTCTTCATGCTGCTGCGGCAAGCCCATATACCGTTCCGTGTAGATCGTGTCGTAGAAGTGAAAGTCCGTTACAGGCCCGCCCGCGAATCCCACCTTGAAAGCGTCAGCGGCTTTCAGCATGGCCGTTGTGGTCATAAAGCCCCCAAAACTCCAGCCCCAAATGCCGATGCGCTTGGAGTCGACCCAGGGCTGCTGAGCTAACCACGCCGCGCCGTCTCGCTGATCGGAGAGTTCCTGCACTCCAAGATGGTAGTGAATGGGCTCTTCAAAAACGTGGCCCCGCCCGGCGGATCCACGATTGTCCAGTGAGAAAATGATGTAGCCTTTCTGCGCCATCATCTGATGCCAGAGTAAACTGGAACCACTCCACATATTGAGGACAACCTGAGCGTGGGGGCCACCGTAGGTGTACACAATCACGGGATACTTTTTGGAGGGATCGAAGTGAGGTGGTTTGATGATCGCGCAATTGAGGGCGACTCCGTCGTGTGCCTTGATCGCGAAAAATTCCACGGGCGAAAGATGATATTGCGCCAGTTCTTCAACTTTGTTTTCGTTGATCGTTGCGATCTTGCTGCCGTCACTGTGATAGAGGTCCTGTCGAGGGGGCATAGCTGTATTGGAATAGGCATCCACATAGGCTGACGCGTCCGGCGCGAGATTAATCATATGCATCCCGTCCTCTTTTGTGAGGCGAGAAAAGCCACTGCCGTCGAGCGCGACGCGATAGAGTTGGCGCTCCGTCGGTGATTTCTCGGTGGCCGTGAAATAGATCAAGCCCTTCGCTTCGTCGACGCCGTCTACTTGGCTGACTTCCCATTCGCCTTTTGTGACTCGCGTAAGCTCTTTGCCCGACATGTCATAGAGATAGAGGTGGCGATAGCCCGAGCGCTCACTGGACCACAGAAAACGCTTTCCATCCTTCAGGAAATGGAGGTCATCGGTGACATTGATCCAGTACTGATCTTTTTCGGTAAGCAGGACCGACGATTTTCCGGTTGCGGTATCGGCCAGAAGAAGATCGAGCACGGTTTGTTCGCGGTTGAGCCGCTGTATGGCAAGATGCCGTGAATCCGGCACCCAGTTCACCCGAGGAACATAGATATCGGTGTTGGTGCCGATATCCATCGCGCGAGGCTGGTCACCATTGAGTGAAGCGACGAGGACACGGATGACCGGATTGGTTCCACCGGCAACGGGATAACGCTGCATTTCGGCTTCACCGGAATACGATTCAAAGTTGACCAGGGGATACTTGGAAACCGGGCGCTCGTCCATTTCAAGATAGGCAACTGCGGTCGAATCGGGCGCCCACCAGTAGGCCGAAAAAATCTCCAACTCTTCGGGATAGACCCAATCGAGTTCGCCTCTTCGGATTTCTTCGGTGCCACCGGTCGTGAGGGCGCGTTCCGTGCCGTCAGCCACGGATACAAGCCAAATATTATGACCGCGAAGAAAGCTGACAAATTTGCCGTCAGGCGAGATTTTTACGTCTGATAGCTCTTCTTTCCCTGTGACCAGCACCCGGCCTGATTGCGATTTCAGGTCGTACCATGCGAGCGACTCGGGGCCTTCGAAGAGCAGTGCGCCGCCATTCGGAGCCCACTGAAACTGTGCCGGTGCGCGCCGTCCTGCGCCGGTAGCTTCTTTTTGACTGCCGGGGGCCGCGGGAAGCACGCTTTCAAGCTTGTCAGCCGGCACGGTCACCGTTCTCTCCCCGGTCGCGGCGTCCAGTGTCCACAATTCGGTCCGGGATTCCTTGCCCGTGCCCTTCGAATCGAGGTAGGCCAACTTGCGGGCATCAGGCGACCAGGTGATGCCCCGCGTCGGGCGGCCACTCAAGCTTGGCTGTCCGTAGATGCGGTCCACCGTGAGTTCGCCCGCCGGTGCTTGCGCTGCTGCTTTCTGTTGTGCAAAGGCGAACGGCTGTACGCCCAGTATAAGAATCACTGAGAGAGCTGCATACGTCAGAATGCGGGTGAACGTAGCAAGCAGCATGAATCCTCCTGGAACGAGCAATTCTAAATCTGACTTGAAACTGGCCGCCAAATCACAGACGCCTGGCGAAACGCGCGGAACAAATTCGACGCTTACACGAGATGAAAGTCTAGCCCGGCGGCCAGCGGAAATTACGGCCGCCAAGCAAGTGCAAATGGAGGTGAAACACGGATTGACCGGCTCCGCTGCCGTTATTGAAAATTGTGCGATAGCCCGGCAGGAGCTGACGCTCCTCGGCAAGCTTGGCCGCAACAAGCTGTATCTTGCCGAGCAGATTCTGATCGGCCGCGGTGGCGTCGTGCAACGCGGCAAAGTGCTTACGCGGACAGATCAGTATGTGAGTTGGAGCCTGCGGACTGATATCTTCGAAAGCAAAGACGTCTTCATCTTCATAAACAATCTTGGACGGAATCTTCTTTGAGCCAATCTTGCAAAACAAACAGTTTTCGTCCATCAGTGCGCTCCTGACGCAGCGGGCTCATCCAGCCTGATAACAAGCGGCGCGAAACCTTCCTTAATGCGCAATTGCTCGCCGAAATCACGAGCAGAGTCCTCACCGGAAATTTTGCCGACGCGCACGCGGTAGAAGGTGCCGTCCGGAGAATCATACTGCTGAATGAAGATTGGAGAATAGGAAGGGCTCAAACGGTCGCGCAGGCGCTCAGCATTCCCACGATCATGGAACGCCCCGACCTGCACCGTGAAGTAGCCTGCCGTCACATCGACATCGCCAAGCACCTCGAGACGAACGGGGACCACACCGGGTCCGACGGATTCGATTTCGCGAGCGGCTGCAAGAGACAGGTCGATAATGCGACCTTCTACAAACGGCCCGCGGTCCGTAATTCGCACTGTGGTGGATTTCCCATTATTGAGGTTCGTCACCCGGACGATGGTGTCGAACGGCAACGTGCGGTGCGCGGCCGTGAGCTTGTACATATCGTAGATTTCGCCGTTTGACGCGCGGCGCCCGTTGAATGGGTTCCCATACCAAGAAGCGTTGCCGTCTTCGGTGTAGCCGGCGGGAGCGGGCGCCGGCGGCGTTTTTGCATGCTTTGCTGGCGGGGGTGATGTGCTTGCGTTACGCTTGGCCGATTCCGCGGTCGACTCTGGCACCGCGGAAGGAGGCGCGGGTGCAGGCGGCGGCTGGCTCACGGTGTGGCGCTTGGCGGCGCACCCGACGCTGAAAACAGTCGAAACCACAAGAACGGCACGAAGGGCATGTCGGGCCGATGTCACGGTTTAGGCTGCTGCGAATTTTGTGCGTTGCGCGCGGCGACGCGGGCCTCGAGCTTCTTCGAAGCTTCGGCCAGTTTTTCGGAAACTTCCCGAAGGAACTGGGCCGAGCGCCTTTCGGTTTCCGGCGCAACTTCCTCTTCCAAGTACTTACGGAGGCGAGTCAGCTCTTCGTCAAGTCGGCGTCCTAGTTCTTCAAGTTTGTCCATATGTACCTCGCGCCGGAATGCAAGACGCGTTTCCGGTATTATAGAAACGCAAAAAAATGCGCGCAAGGAGGAGTGTTGGCACTTCCCTACCAATGGCAGATGCGGTTGCAGCGTTGGAAGACCCTCTTTAGAGGGATGTTTGGCGGCGGAGAGCGGCGACCGCAATTGTGCCCGGCCTGCGGAGCTCTTGTGGGCATTCACGCGACTCGCTGTCACGAGTGCGGCACGAATCTGCGTTTCTCGCTGGCCGCGATGAGCAAAGGTCTGGCGGGAGTCTTCGGCGGCCGCGCTCCCATGACGACCGGCATCGTCACCGTAAACGTGATTTTGTTCGCCGTCGAACTGATGGGAACGATGCAGGCAGGAAAGGGTGGCGGCCTCGCAATTTTGTGGGCAATGAATGGAGAAACCCTCGTTCGGCTCGGTGCCTGTTATGGGCCGAGTGTTTTTATCGGCCACGAATGGTACCGGCTTGTCACGGCGATGTTCCTGCACGGCGGACTCATCCATATCGCCTTCAACATGATGGTGTTGCTGGACCTGGGGCCGATGGTGGAAGAAGTGTACGGATCGGCGCGCTTTCTGTTTCTCTACGTCGTCTCGGGGATAGCCAGCTTCGCGGTTAGCGCTTTTGTGAAGGGCCTCGCAAGTTTCTCGATTGGCGCGAGCGGCGCGATTCTTGGCTTGATTGGGCTGCTCATCGCCATCACCTCACGGCGTGGCGGGATGTTCATGAAGGAGCTGCGCTCGCGTTTGATTTCCTGGGTCGTGACAATCTTCGCGATGGGATTGCTGTTCAGCGGGCTGCGAACGGACAACTGGGCGCACTTCGGAGGGCTGGCAGCTGGATTTCTGCTCGGAAAGCTGTTCGCGGATCGCCAGCCTGCAGCGGGCAGCGAACGCACGCGTGCTTACATGCTGGGATGGATCGCGGCTGCCGTTGTGCTGGCAAGCATCGTGTTGATGATCCTGCATTACAAGGACCCGCTACCGATGTGACTCGTGGGTTCTTCTTCTAGGAAGCGTGGAGACGGCGGGCGACGGCAAAAGCATAGTGAAAGCCCGAAGTGACCACGAAGACCGTCACGAGATAGGTCAGGTAACGAATAATCGTTTCAGCCCGGTCATTCGGATAGGCGGCGGCGAAAATGACGTAAAAGACGAGGGCGATCTCGAAGAAAGTGGTGGCTTTCCCAAGCAAGCTCGGGGGAAAAGCGCGGTAGCCTTGAATCAGCAGGATCACGGCAGCGACAACCAGCAGCAAGACGTCCCTGCTCAAAACCAGGATTGTCAGCCACCAAGGAATTTTCTTCTCCATCGCGAGCACGAAGAAAGCGGAAGAGAGCAGAAGTTTGTCGGCGATCGGGTCAAGGTACGCGCCGAGCGCCGATTTTTGGTGAAGCGTGCGCGCCAGGTAGCCATCGATCGTGTCCGTGAGCGCGACAAAGACAAGAACCACAATCGCCCACTGGTATTTTTCGTAGAGAACAAGAATCAGAAAAAACGGCAGGATGCCCAGACGCAGGAGGGTGATCTGATTGGGAACCGTCCAGATGCGGGCTTTCATTGGTCAAACAATATAGCAGATCAGGCGAATTGGGCGAGGTAATCGAAGAGAGAACGACCGATCTTGCGCTGAAAAATCTCTTCCATCGACGGAATAGAGCCGGAGGGTTCGTCGAGCGAGATACGCTCGACGCGCGTCATCGGGAAGAACACGGTGGGCAAACCAATACGTTCGGCTTCAAGCTGATTGATCTGACTCACGAACAGGTCAAAAGAGTTTAGGTCAATGCCGCGCATGGTGACGCCGCTCGGGTTGATATCGGCGAGAATGCCCCAGATCTTCTCTTTCGGAGAATGCAGGCTGACGATAACGATGGAATTGGGGTTCATGAGCCTTCCTTCCAAGTGCCTGCGTTCAGTCTACAGCGCGGGATCATCTGATGGGCGGCGATTCGCGAGGAAGTGACGAAGGAGCAAACTCCTGCAGGTTGAAATCATTCCTCGGCTGCCCGGTAGGCGTGGTCGAGCCAACGCAGAGCGTCCCGCAGATCGCCTTCGGAGGCCACTTCGAAGCTGAACCAGCCTTTGCCGGGGACGCGCGTATCGGTGTCCATGCGCGCGTCAGACCGCGCTTTTGCGAGCAAGGCCGGCGGCATGGGATTGAACTTCAGAATGAGCGAGGAAAACGAATTGAAGCCTCGTGTGCGCGGCACGGCAGCAAAAATTCTGCCGGCGCGATAGAAAGACAAAAACCCAAACATTGATTTCGTGCTAACGCCTGGCCAAGTCATCAATTCAGACTCAAGAAGTGAGGACCACCTGCGCATGTCTTCTGAGACGGGCACAAATGCGGCGCGCGGAAGTCTGGCATCTGTTTTTGGCTTGCGGGCTCTCATGCCATTTAGGTAAGCGCAGGGAGAGGTGAACCTAGGGGTTCTACACCGCCGGCATGGTGGCGGGCCCGAGTGGCGGCAGAATCAACGTGGGCTCGCTGAGCGACCGGACCTGTTCAACGGTAGTGTCTGGCGCGATCTCGCGCAGCAAGAGGCCCTGCGGAGTCACGTCGATGAAAGCAAGCTCCGTCACGATATGGTCGACGACTTCCACGCCCGTGAGCGGCAGCGTGCATTTCCTCCGGATTTTCGGTTGATTGTCGCGGGTGGCGTGCTCCATGGCGATGTACACCCGCGTGGCGCCGGCGACGAGATCCATCGCGCCGCCCATGCCTTTCAGCATTTTGCCGGGAATCGCCCAGTTGGCGAGGTTTCCTTTTTCGTCCACTTGCAACGCGCCGAGAACGGTAAGGTCGATGTGACCGCCGCGAATCATCCCAAAGGAGTCTGCGGAAGAAAAATAGGCCGTGCCCGGAAGTTCGGTTACGGTTTCCTTGCCGGCGTTGATCAAGTCGGCATCCACTTCTGAATCGAGCGGGTAGGGACCGACGCCGAGCATGCCATTTTCGGATTGCAGGATCACGTCCATGCCGGGCGGCACGAAGTTAGCGATGAATGTCGGCATGCCGATGCCGAGATTGACGTAATATCCGTCACGGAGGTCGAGGGCGATCCGCCGAGCGATACGTTCGCGTTTCTGCGCTTCAGTCAAGCTCAACTTATCCTCTCATCCCCCCATGATATACATCACGAAAAAGGCCGTTAGGAGCGCAACGGTAAGGGCCACCTTCGACAGCTTCGAATGCAAGAGCGCAGCAAGAGCTGCAAGAGCAATCGCACCCGCCATGATTCCCAGCCAGTTGAATCGGTCGAAGTTGAATCGAATTTTGTTCGGAAAGTGACTCAGGATAAAACCCACCCAGAACGCAATCGAGCAAAGAATACTCGCTGAGGCAGATACATTTGCGAACCAGTGCGGCTTGGTGGACGGTTGGTCAGGCGCTTGATTGACGGAAGGTGTAGCCATTGGAAGCATCACTCGTTCGCCTTGCGGGTCGTGCGTTTTTCGATGCGTTTCATGTACTGGGCTCCCTGGAGAATTGCGTCAACGAAAATTCCCGGCGTGTGCACCTGATCAGGTGGCAACCGGCCGGGTTCGACCAGTTCTTCGACTTCGGCGATCACGTAGTCCGCGGCCGTGGCCATCAATGGATTAAAATTGCGAGTCGTTTTCCGATAGACGAGATTACCCCAGCGGTCACCCTTCCAGGCTTTGATGAAGGCAAAATCCCCGCGCAGGGCCCGCTCAAGAATGTAGTGCCGCCCGTCAAAGTCGCGCGTTTCCTTACCTTCCGCGACCATCGTACCGTAACCGGTAGGGGTGTAGAACGCCGGAATTCCCGCGCCGCCAGCGCGGATGCGCTCGGCGAGCGTGCCTTGCGGATTCAGCTCCACCTGCATCTCGCCGCTCAGAACGAGTTGCTCGAACAGTTTGTTTTCGCCAACATACGACGAAATCATCTTCTTAACCTGACGATTCATCAGGAGCAAGCCAATGCCAAAGTCGTCGACACCGGCATTGTTGCTGACCACGGTAAGGTCTTTGGTGCCTTTGAGCCGCACCGCGTCAATAAGATTCTCGGGGATACCGCACAGGCCAAATCCCCCCATGAGGATGGTCATGCCATCGCGCAGATTTGCCACCGCCGCTTCAGCTGACGCAACGCGTTTATCCATGAATTTCCACAGTGAAGTTTACCGCAGATGCAGGAATGGCGGAAATTGCCACGTAATTCATAGGCTGCGCAGAAGCTTGTAAAGTTCGTTGGCGGCATCGAAATCAGTTTCGAGTTCGCGGGAGCCGAGCCGCTCGCGCAGTTCGTCGATGCGGCGGGCGAAGAGATCAAGCGCGGCCGAGAGAACCTCACGATTGGTAAGCACGATGTCGCGCCACGTGGAATAGGGACTCCCGGCGAGGCGCAGCGTATCGCGAAGGCCCGGCCCTGCGAGAGTGATGGGCAAACCTTTTTCGTCGAGCCGGTCGTACAGGAAAGAACCAAGGGCCACAACGGCGAGCTGAGGAAGATGCGAGGCGAGACCGACGGCATAGTCGTGTTGCTGCGCGCCGAGCCAGACGGGGCGTGCGCCAGTCTTTTCCAGTATTTTGACGAACGCCACGACGCGCGGATCTTGCGGGTCGTCGGCTTCACCAATCAGCGCGTAGGTAGCGCCCTGAAACAGGTCCGCATCGGCATGCGCGAATCCGGAAAGTTCACGGCCGGCCATTGGGTGCCCACCAAGGAAGATGGGCCCGGACTCATCGAACAGCTCCGAAGCAGCCTGGCTGATGCGCATTTTCGTGCTGCCCACATCGGTGACCAGCGCGTGGGGCGGGGCGTGGTGCGCGATTTCCGGAAGAATATCGAGGGTATTTCCGACCGGCAGAGCAACATAGATCAGGTCCGCTCGCCGTATAGCGGGTTCCAGCGATTCGAAGAATGCCTCGTCAACAACGCCACACTTGCGCGCTTCCAGAACGACTTCGGGGCGGTCCCAGCCAACGATGGAGATTTCGGTGATGTACTTGCGAAGCGCGCGTGCGAACGAGCCGCCAATAAGGCCCGTGCCGAGAATGGTTACGCGTTTGATGAGATGCGCCATGGATCAAGCGAGCTGGCGGTTCACCGCCGGCGCGATGATGCGGAGTTCGCTCATCAGTTGAGAGAATTCGCCCGGCGTGAGGGATTGCGCGCCATCGGAGAGGGCGTGGTCGGGATCATTGTGCACCTCAATCAGTAGGCCGTCAGCGCCCGCAGCAACCGCAGCGCGAGCCATCGGAGGCACCTTGTCACGGCGCCCGGTTCCATGCGAGGGATCGGCAATAACGGGCAGGTGCGAAAGCTTCTTGATGACTGGAATCGCGGCAATGTCGAGCGTGTTGCGCAGATAAGTCTCAAACGTGCGAATGCCGCGTTCGCAAAGAACCACGTTGTAATTACCACCGGAGAGGATGTACTCCGCGCTCAGAAGAAGCTCTTCGATGGTCGCGGACATGCCGCGCTTGAGCAGTACGGGCTTCTGCACTTCCCCAAGAGCACGCAGGAGGAAGTAGTTCTGCATGTTGCGCGCCCCGACCTGAAAAATGTCTACGTAGCCGCTCATCATTTGAATCTGAGAAGGGTCCATAACTTCGCTGACAACGAAAAGCTGGTATTTGTCGGCAGCGTCGCGCATCAACTTCAGCCCCTTTTCACCAAGGCCCTGGAAAGCGTACGGCGACGTGCGGGGTTTGAACGCGCCGGCGCGAAGGATTCTGGCCCCGGCTTTGGACACGGCTTCGGCCACAGCTTGAATTTGGTCGGCGGATTCGACCGAACAGGGACCGGCGGCGACCGTAATTTCGTGGCCTCCGACGCTGACGCCACGGCCGAGATCGACAATGGTGCCCTGCGGCTTGAAGGCGCGGCTGGCGAGCTTGAATGGTTGTGTAATGCGAATGACTTCGCGAACACCCTCGAGCAGCTCGAAATCGCGGTGATCGAAGTCGCGGTGCACGCCGACGGCGCCAAGCACGGTGTGGGTTGCGCCTGTGGAACGGTGCACGTCAAATCCGCTGGCGACGATGCGGTCAATGACGTGCTGGATCTGTTCGTCGGTTGCGCCCTCTTGCATCACAATGACCATGATTGGACCTCGATTCACAAGAAACGATGCGATCGCGCGTCAGAGCGAATAAAGACCGGAGCCGAATTGCGGAAGTCCAGCTCCCACTCTCGAGCTGGCCGTCAGTGAATCTCCCCCGTCAGGAGCCAGCAAGATCATTTTGAATCCCCGCCCTCTGGAGACTGTTCGCCATACATCGCGAGACGTTCGGCGGAACGGGCCTCGTCAATAATTCGTTCAAACAAACGGCGGATCGCGGCGTCGGTGAGCGGCCCGTGGTTGTTTGTTTCGGCGTTCGCCAGAACTTCCGTCTCGCGAGCCGGCTGATAGAGAGGAATATTCGCCTGCCGCTTCAGGTGACCGATTTCGAGAGCGCACTTGCAGCGTTCGTTCAGCAATTCCACCAGCCTCTTGTCGATTCCGTCCATGCGGCGCCGCCAATCGGAAATGTTCATGGCAGCGCCTCCCGGCGGGAGAGGCCATGGCGCGCGGCTTCCTTGAAAGAGCGCATGCGCTCCCGCAGAGCGGCAGCGGCGGCATCGGGCGTGGCAGCTTTTTCAATTTCAGAGAC
>Ga0207826_1000174_pt1 | contig 17244 bp, 17 predicted proteins | sample LuqExpMetageno80_FD_187837 | JGI IMG/M metagenome (GOLD analysis project Ga0207826, IMG submission 187837) | Tropical forest soil microbial communities from Luquillo Experimental Forest, Puerto Rico - Sample 80 (SPAdes) | ecosystem: Environmental > Terrestrial > Soil > Tropical forest ... | reverse complement strand
GATGCTGGGCGTGGTAGGGCAAGCTCTCGGCCGATGATCTCGCGCTGTTCGGCTCCTATCACTACGACCGTCTTTTTCAGTTATGAGTCTGCGCCCTAGTTCGGCCTCAGATGCAGGCGGTCCACGATCGCCGAATAGCGCTTCAAATCCTCTTCCATGAACGAGGCATATTGGGCGCTGCCCTGCTCGCTGATGTTCATGCCCAACACCGCAAGCCGGTTCGCGAAGGCCGGGTCCTTCAAAATCTTGGCAATCGACGTCTCCAGCGTCCGCACGGTCTGCTCCGGCATCCCCGCTGGTCCCTGCAGACCGAGCATGTCGGCCACGTCAAATCCTTTGACGCCGAGTTCGTCGCAGGTTGGAACGTCGGGGAGCGAGACGGCCCGCTGCATGACGCTCACGCAGAGCGCGCGAAGCGCGCCAGACTTGATATGAGCGACCACGTTCGGCAGCCCCGACCAGCCAGCCTGGATTTCACTGCCGAGCAAGCCTGCAACGAGCGCCGTGCCGCCCTTGTACGGCACGTGCAGCAATTTGATACCGGTGTGCTCCTCGAAAATTTCCATCGTCAGATGATGGATCGAGCCGGTGCCGGCTGAGCCGAAGCTCAGCTCTCCCGGTTTCGATTTGGATAGCGCGATGAACTCGTCCAGATTTTTCGCCGGCACCGACGGGATAACGACCAGCGCGGTCGGCACGCTCGCGAGCGCGGCGATCGGGGTGAAATCCTTCACCGTGTAGTTCGCGTTCGGATTCATGGCGACATTGATCGCGAGAGCGCCGGAGTCGTTCAGCATGATCGTGTAGCCGTCCGGTTGTGCCGCCTGGATGCGTTTGGCGGCGAGCACGCCTCCGGCGCCGGGCATGTTTTCGACGACGAACGGCGCGCCGAGCATGTTCGACAGCCGCTCGGCCAGAAGCCTCGCCAGCACGTCCGGATTGCCGCCGGGCGCCGCCGCGGCCACTACGTGAACGGCCCGCGACGGATATTTGTCGTCGGCGTGCGCCGGGGCGTGCAGGCAGAGAAAAGAGATCGCCGCAATCAGTGCAAATCCGAGCCGGCCGGCATTTTTCGCGCAGCACATAAGATGTTTTCTCCCTAGGCGGCGCCCCAAACTTCATTCGCGACGTCCACGACTAATCGCAACTTTGCCGCTTGCACGTCCGCTGTCACCGGATTTCCCGAATCGATGCTCGCGAATCCGCATTGCGGACTCAATCCGAGGCGGTCCAATGGCACATACCGAACCGCGTCCTCGATTTTTTTGATCAGCACGCCTTTGTCTTCGAGCGCCGGTGTTTTGGTCGAAATTAATCCGAGGATGGCGGTCTTGTTTTTGGGCATGTAGCGCAGCGGGCTGAAGTCCCCTGCCCGTGGCGAGTCATATTCCAGGAAAAAGCAGTCAATGTTGAGCCGGTTGAACAAGCGGTCGGCGACTTCCTCGTAACTACCCTCGGCGTGCCAGTGGCCACCGCGATTGCCGCGGCACAGATGCATTCCGATGCGCATGTCTGCGGGCGCGTTCCGCAGCAGCCGATTCGTGACGTCGATGTACGTGTCGATCAATACGCTCCAGTCGTCTCCGCGTGCAGCCAGTTGCCGCTGCACCTCCGGGTCTCCGAATTTGGCGAAGGCGGTCTCATCGATCTGGATGTACCGGCATCCCGCTTCGGCGAGTGCGTTGAGCTCTTTTGTGAATGCTTCGACGGTATCGTCCCAGAACTGATCGAGATCCGAATAGGCCGTCGCCAGCACCTCCGCGCCTCCGGCCCGGAAGTGAAGCGCGCACGGACCGGGAATGGTCAATTTGGGCAGCCGGTCGCTGTGCGCCTGCAGGAACCGGTAATCGTCGACGTTGATCGGCTTGCTCCACTTCACCTTGCTCCGAACGGAGCCGGCGGGCTGCGCGCCCCGCCCGCCTTCCGCCTCGTTTTGCGGCACGGCATCGATCTGCAGGTCGCCGAGCTGCTGATAGAAATAGCTGTGATAGGAGCGGCGACGGAATTCGCCGTCGGTCACGAATTCAAATCCGAGCTGCTCCTGAAGGCGGATCGCCTCCACGATGGCGGCATCCTCCGCCTTCCTCAGCTCGTCGCGGCCGATCTCGCCGCGCGCGAAACGGGCGCGTTGCTCGAGAAGCGACCGCGGCCGCAAGAGGCTGCCGATATGCTCCGCGCGGAACGGAGGCGTTCGCTCGTTGGACATTCACTCTCCATGACAACTGGAAAGAGTGAACCGTAACGTAACCGCAGCGTCCGTTCCAACCGTACTCCGCTGCTCTCGGTGCGGCGTTTCGCGCACGGCTTGCGCCAAGGCGCGCAGGACCCGCACATGCCCACCGCAACAGCTTCGTCGTCTACCGCGGCGGCCGCGAGGCGTCCTGAAGATCAACGCGCCATTAATCTTGCACGCCTAGGGTCGCCCGTTGCGGAGACTTGGCGATGTTGGCGCAGCCGGCAACAATGTGGGCTGCCACGTCATCGACCTGTCGGCCTCCGGCGCGGCCATCTCGATCGGGCCCGATGTGCGTCTGTTGGTGGGCGTGATGGTCACCGTCGGCAAGACGCAGGGCCGCGTAGTGCGCCACATCGAGAACGGCGCTTCGCGGTTGAATTCACGCGATTGCAGCACCCCGATTTCGTCGAAGAGAACGTCACCGGACAATCGGGTCGCCGGTTCGTAAACGCGCGTCCTCACAATTGAAGCAGGCAACCGCGCCCTACCCGCGCACCGCCGACGCATGATTCGGTGCGCGCGTGCCGCAAGCCGGCCGGCAGCAAGGTAAACGACAGGCCTTCGCAGTTGCTCCTTTTCGCCACAGGCCGGAGCCAATGATGTGAATACCGACAATTTTAGACAAATTCGATCACTTGCAATTTGAATCAAACATAGCTCGCGTTTTCACGGCATTCTCATTTCACTTGAATTTGCTTCATCTCAAACTCGCATGCGCCACTTAGCGGCGCCGAAAAAGCTTTGTGCAAATGTGACCTCAATAACGGGGAATTGGGGTCACAATAATGCGTCAGCGTATCAACAGTGGATGGCGAGCAGGATGCGCCGCTTTCATTGTCTGCACGGCCGCACTGACATTTAGTCACGCGCAGGCAGGCGAACGTGTCGCCTCGCTCGGCGGAGCATATTTGCAAAAGGAGGCTGCGACCTACGCGCAGGTCGGCGATGCCTCGCGTCCGCCGATCGGATGGGTCGAGTTCTGCGCCGAATATAAAGGCGAATGCGACACCAAGCCGTCGCAGCCACGCGACATCGTGCTGTCGCAGCGCGCCTGGGCCGATCTCATCAAGGTCAACAACTGGGTCAATCAGACGATCAAGCCGATGACCGACCTCGAGCACTGGGGTGTGGTCGAGCGCTGGAATTATCCAGACGACGGCTACGGCGACTGTGAGGATTACGTGCTGCTCAAGCGCCGCATGCTGATGCAGGCCGGCTGGCCGCGCGAGGCGCTGCTGATCACGGTCGTGCGCGACAAGAAAGGCGACGGCCACGCCGTGCTCACGGTGAAGACCGATCGCGGCGAGTTCATCCTCGACAACCAGGAAAGCGAAATTCTGGCCTGGAACAAGACTGGCTACCGTTTCGTCAAGCGGCAGTCGCAGTCCGACCCGAACACCTGGGTCGCATTGGGCGAGCCGCGCGCGCCGGCGACGGTGTCGGCGCACTAAGACTTCAACCCCGCGCGCGTCGCGCGGGCCTCGGAAGGAGACACGCGGTCTCGGTCACGTCCCCACCCCTCCCCGTCCCAAGATCGGGACCGCGCGCGGCCGGGTTGCCCCCACAGCCCGGCCGCACCTTTTTAGATCATCCGATCCGCTTCAAATTCTTCGCGTACTCATGCGAACGCCGCACATAGATGTCCGCGCCGCCGCGGATCATCTCGCGTGCCTTCTCGTCGAGCGTGCGTACGACGCGCGCGGGCGCGCCGACAATCAGCGAATTGTCCGGAAACGTCTTGCCTTCGGTGATTACCGCACCGGCGCCAACGATGCAGTTCGTGCCGATGCGCGAGCCGTTCATCATGATCGCGCCCATCCCGACCAGGCTGTCGTCGCCGATGACGCAGCCATGCAGGACGACGTTGTGCCCGATGACGCAGTTCGTGCCGATGAACATCGGGAACCCGGGGTCGGTGTGCAAAGTCGCGTTGTCCTGGATCTGCGAACGCTCGCCGAGCTCGATCCACTCATTGTCGCCGCGCAACACCGCGCCGAACCACACGCTCGTGTGCTTCTTGAGACGCACGCGGCCGATCAAGGTCGCCGTTTCGGCAATCCAGTAATCGCCTTCCGCCGGAAACTCGGGCTTGGCGTCCTTCAACTCGTAGATCGGCATGTCCGTCCTCCAGTGCGCAGGGACCATGCCAAGCGTCTCGGGAAATGGGAAGCGTCAGGCGAGCAGCGCCTGCAATGTCATCATCAACGCGAGGCCGGACATCAGGCTCCAGAAACCGGCGAGCAATGTCGCAAGGAACACGACCTGGAAGCGGTCGAGCGCCTCTCCGCCGCCGAGCACGATGGTGCGCATGATCAAAAACGGCGCGGCAACGATCAGCAGTGCGAGCGCGGCCAAGGCAGATAGGCGCGCTCCGCACGAGAGCAGGCTCAGGCTCGGCAGGCGATCGGTCGCGAGACGATAGGCGGAGCAGCAGAGCCCGGCGAAGGCAAAACCCAACGCAAGGGCGAGCAGCATCTGGCACGACTGGGGCGACATGGCCGGCGCCTCTACGCAACAACGCCTTGTCATGCCGTGTCGGTCGTGCCTGCGCCAGCACATGCTTAACGTACGGTTAACGCTTGCCCTGCCACAACGGAGCTCGTCCTTGGAGTCGAGGTCCTGCATGGCTTACGCGCATGCCGTCCGCGGCCGACGCCGTCGCACTCACAATCCGCTCGCCGCACCTGTCGCGGTGTTCGTCGCGGCCATCGCGCTGGCGGTGTCGTATATTGGCTACGTGCTGTGGCCGCGCTGGCCGGACGTGCCAGTCGCGCTCGGTGCGCCTGCCGTGCCGATCGTCGTCGCGGGCACGAGCTTTACGGTCGAACCGTCCGCGATCCGCATGCGCGTGCAGCGCCACCCGGGCTCTCATGAGCGCATCGATCTTGCGTATGTATGGCCGACTCTGACGCCGCCCGATCCCGCCGAGAAGCCGTCGCAGATGCCTGAGCCGATCGAAAGGCTGTTCGTCACCATCCAGGGCACGGACGGAACTTTAGCGCCGATGGAGCGCGTCGAGACGATCTACCCGCGCTATCTGGTCGCCGATCCGGAGGCCGGACCGCCGGGACTGACGCTGCGAGCGTTCCGCGAGGATACGCCGTACAAAGACGAAGAACTGGTGTTCGACTCGGAGAACCCGGCGCATTTCCTCGCACGCTGCAGCAAGCGCGCCGCGGTCGGCTCGGGCAATTGCCTGCTTGACCGCCGCATCGGCGCGGCGGATATCACGATCCGTTTCTCGCGCGATTGGCTGCAGGACTGGGGCAAGGTCGCGGATGCCGTCGACACGCTGATGCAGCGGCTGCATCCGCAGTAATGCGACGTTGCAATATTTGGTAAGCTGGCAAGGCAGCCAGGATCAGATTGCCATCCCGACGGGCACAAAATGGGCAAACAGGTCGCTGGCGTGCTTTACGTGGTGGCTATGGTAGCCGTTATAGTCGGTGTCGATCTCGCGTTCTTCAGAAACCGATTCTGTGAACGGTTGATGGTGAATATTGGAATTGTCCTAGTGTTCGGAGCTTTCTACCTCAGATTCCTCAGGCGTTCGTGACTGCTCGGGGGACTGCTTACTCCGATCCTTCCAGATCGAAATCCAGAATCGGCATTTCGAAAATGTACGAGCGGCGGCCCTTTTCATTCTCGACGAAGAGCACGCCCAGGAACTCCTCGCCGATGTAGGCCTCGAGCGAATCCATCTTCTTCGGGCGCGTGACGACCCTGATCTTGTCGTTGTCGAAGCGGCGGCGCAGGAACGCGTTCAGCGTCGGCACCGGCTGGATGCTCGGATCGCTGCCGACCTGGATGACCATGCGGAAATTGTAGGAACGCTCGCCCTCGTCCTCGTCGGCGGTCATCTCGCCGACCTCGTCCTCGCCGATGTACACGTCGGCCGCGTCGCCCGCTTTCGGCGCCAGCCGGATCTCGGACTGGCCGAACACCTTTTTCAAATAAGCGGTGAGCTGTCGGATTTCCTGGACGTTCACGGCCGCTCCTTGTCGTGATGCCCGAGGCGTATGCCCGATCAGGCCATGTCGCGCAAGCGCGCTCAGCCGTCGAGCATCACGTCGTAGAGCATCTGGTCCATCGCGCGCGACGGCTCGGGACAGCCCGCCTCGCCGACCACCTTGGCGGGAACGCCGGCAACCGTCACGTTGTGCGGAACCGGCTTGATCACCACCGAACCGGCGGCAATGCGCGCGCAGTGCCCGATCTCGATGTTGCCGAGGATTTTTGCACCGGCTCCGATCATCACGCCGCGGCGGATTTTCGGATGCCGGTCCTCATGCTCCTTGCCAGTGCCGCCAAGCGTCACGTCATGCAGGATCGACACGTCGTCGTCGATCACCGCCGTCTCGCCGACGACGAGCCCGGTCGCATGGTCGAGGAAGATGCCGCGGCCGATGCGCGCGGCCGGATTGATGTCGCACTGGAAAACGACCGACGCGCGGCTTTGCAGATACATCGCAAAGTCCTTGCGACCCTTGCTCAAAAGCCAATGCGCCAGCCGGTGCGTCTGAATGGCGTGAAAACCTTTGTAATAAAGTACCGGCTCGCAGAAACGCTGCGTTGCTGGGTCACGGTCGACGGTCGCAACTATATCGGCGCGAAAGCTTTCGCCGAGCTGCGGCTGATCCTCGAGCGCGTCGTGATAGGCCTGCCGGATCAGATCGGCGGAGACGTCGGCATGATCGAGCCGCTGCGCGACGCGATGCACGATCGCGTCTTCGAGACGATCGTGATGCAGGATGTTCTCATACATGAAGGTGGTGAGTTCGGGCTCGCGCCGCGTCACCTCTTCCGCCTCTCCGCGGATGCGCGTCCATACGGGATCGACTTTATCGATCGCCGAGGCTTGCCGCGTCTGCTGGTGAGCCATGTCCATCTCCAACTTGCTTGGCGCTAGTTTAACACATTTTTGCAGGTGCGAAGAGACCCCGTCCTACGGCCGCTCGGCCAGGAATTCGGCCACGCCCGCCTTGAACACCTTGTCGCCGACCGCAAGCATGTGATCGCGGTCCGGAATATCGAGCGCGCGCGCTCCTGGAATGAGCGCGGCCAATTCGTGTGCGGAACCGGCCACATCGTCATTCGTTCCGACCGCGACCAGGACCGGCACGCGGATCGACGCGACTTCTTCGCGCGTCAGCGTCTGGCGCGAGCCGCGGATGCACGCCGCAAGCGCACGGAGATCGGATTTGGTCTGCTCGGCGAATGTGCGGAACGCGCGGCCGGTCGGATCGGTGACGTCGGCGAGCGACGGCGCTTCGAGCGCACCGGCAATTGTCGGTGAAAGGCCGACGCCGTCGACGAGGCGGACGCCGAGGCCGCCGAGGATCGCCGAGCGCACGAGCGCGGGATGTTGGAGCGCGAGGAAGGCCGTGATGCGCGCGCCCATCGAGTAGCCCATGATGTCGGCGCGTTCGATGCCGAGATGATCGAGCAGCGCGCGTACGTCTCCGGCCATCAATGACGTATCGTAATCGGCGGGATCGTAGAGCTTCGCCGAGCGGCCGTGCCCGCGGTTGTCGAGCGCGATGACGCGCCGTCCCGCAGTACCGAGCGCGTTGACCCAGCCCGTCCAGGCCCAGTTCACGTCCTTCGTCGACGCGAAACCGTGGATGAGCACGATCGGCTCGCCGGCGCTGTTGCCCTGATCGAAGTAGTCGATGGTGACGCCGTTATCGTCGAAACTCGGCATGCGTCCGCGGTCCAATGAACACGAAGCCGGGACATGGCCCAGCCGCGGGCGGTCACATAAGCCGTGACGAGGGAACCCGCAATGGCGTCAGCTGTGCGCCGACCTTACCGTCGGCGCATGTAAGCGGCGCCCAGCGCAGATGTCGCCGAAGACGTCATCGACGCGCGCGGTCAAGTCTGGATCGAGCGGGACCTGACGCTCGCGCGCAAGCGACGCGAAGCTGTTGGCAAGGTCGACGTCTTCCTTCCCCGCGAGCGCGTCCTCGATGCTGGTACGAGCGACCGAGGCATCGAAAGTCTTGTCGAACGCCTGATGGGCGCGGACGGATCGTCAGTCGCGATGAACTGATGATAGGCATCAAGGCCCGGTGGTACGGCATAGCAGGCAGCGCCGCAAAGCAGGCACCCTAATGCCGCCGCCGGAACTTACCGGATGGTCAATTTCCGATAATTTGGTGATGTTCTGAGGGCTAATCTGCCTTGCAATCGAGGCCCTAGGCATGCGGCGGCGGTCTCGCTATGGTGCCCGCGCTTTAACTTCGCCGCGCCAGAGGATGCCCATGACGGACCATGTTGTCCCGCACTTCCATAACAATCCGGGCGTGCCGGTGATCGAGATCGGCGCGAAGAAGTTCATGTGCGTCGGCGCGCTTTCGCCGTTCGATCATCCGCACGTGTTCATCGACATGGGCGATGAGAACGAAGCCATCTGCTCGTACTGCTCGACGCTCTACAAGTTCGATCCCGCTCTCGACGCGCACGCGGCGCGTCCGGCCGAATGCGCGCTCGAAGCCGCAAAGGCCGCCTGATCCGCTAACCCGGAGCGCCCACGCCTTGGCGCCTGCGCGTCACGTCATCGTCGCTGGCGCTGGCATTGCCGGTTTGACCGCGGCGCTCAGCCTGGCGCGCAACGGCCTGCGCGTGACAGTGCTCGAACAATCTGAAAGGCTGCTCGAGACGGGCGCGGGGCTCCAGCTCTCGCCCAATGCTACGCGCGTGCTGACCGCCCTGGGACTGCGCGAGCGGCTCTTGCCAAGCATCGTCGCGCCGCACGCCATTCGCGTGATGTCCGGCGGCAGCGGGCGCGAGATTGTGCGCATTCCGCTCGGCCGCGCCGAGGAAATTTACGGAGCGCCATTCTGGACGATCCACCGCGCAGATTTGCAGAACGCACTCGTCGCAGTAGCTAAAGGTTCGATCGATATCACGATCAAGTCCGGCATACGGGTCGAAGATTTCGCCGCGCATGTGAAAGGCGTGTCGGTGCTCGGCCGGAATCAAAAGCAGGTCTTCGACGAGCGCGGCATCGCGCTGATCGGCGCCGACGGCATCTGGTCGAATGTCGCCCAGCGGCTGAAGCACGGCGCTGCCCGCTTCTCGCATCGCACCGCCTGGCGCGCGCTGGTGCCTGCCGACGATGTCGCGCCCGAATTCCGTACGCCCTTGGTGCATCTCTGGCTCGGCCTCGACGGCCATCTCGTGCATTACCCGGTCAAGGGCGGGCAACTGATCAACATCGTCGGCATCGTGCGCGACGAGTGGAAGGAGACCGGCTGGTCGGCGCCCGGCGACCGCGACGAGATTCTCCGCCACTTCGCACGCTGGACCTGGGCCGATGCTGCGCGCGACCTGATTGCGACGCCGAAGCGCTGGCTGAAATGGGCACTGTACGAACGCAAATCGCCCCTCCAAACCGGCGAAGGCCCGGTCACTCTGATCGGCGATGCCGCCCATCCGATGCTGCCATTCCTCGCGCAAGGCGCCGGCATGGCGATCGAAGATGCCGCTGTGCTCGCCTATTACCTGAAGGACTCTCTCGAAGATCCCGAGGGCGCGCTGCGGGCCTATGAGGCGGGGCGGCAAAAGCGCACGGCACGGGCGCAGCAGGTATCGCACCGACAGGGCAGCATCTATGGCTTGAGCGGGCCGGAAGCGCTGGTCCGCAACATTGGGATGCGCGTGTTGGGTGGCGAACGGCTGCGCGCGCGCTACGATTGGATTTATACTTGGCAGCCGCCCGAAGGCGTACGGAGCAAGAAACGATGATGTTTCCCGCCAGCATCGCCGGCAGCCTGCCGAAGCCCGCCTGGCTCGCCGAGCCGAACAAGCTCTGGCCGCAATGGAAGCTCGCCGGCGACGAACTGAAGGAAGGCAAGCTCGACGCGACGTTGCTCGCGCTGAAATGGCAGGAGGACGCCGGCCTCGACATCGTCTGCGACGGCGAAATGTCGCGCCAGCACTTCGTGCACGGCTTCCTCGAATTCGTCGACGGCATCGATTTTTCCAACAAAGTCGAAATGGGCATCCGAGCCGACCGCTACAAAGCGATGGTCCCGGTGGTCCGCGGCGCACTGTCGCTGAGAGGCCGCGTGCACGCAGCGGAAGCGCGGCACGCGCGCGCACATACGGCGCGCAAATTGAAGATGACCTTGCCCGGCCCGATGACGATTTCGGACACCATCGCCGACCGCCACTACGGCGACTGCGTGAAGATGGCCTTCGCCTTCGCCGACCTGTTGAACAAGGAAGCGCGCGCGCTGGAGCAGGACGGCGTAGACGTCATCCAGTTCGACGAGCCCGCCTTCAACGTATTCATGACCGAGGTTCAGGACTGGGGCATCGAGGCGCTCCATCGCGCCATCGATGGCCTCACCTGTCAGACCGCCGTGCACATTTGTTACGGCTATGGCATCAAGGCGAACATTGATTGGAAGCAGTCGCTCGGCGAGGAATGGCGCCAGTATGAAAGGATCTTCCCGGCGCTGGCCCAGAGCCGCATCGGCCAGGTCTCGCTCGAGGCCATCCATTCGCACGTGCCGCTCAACCTGTTGTCGCTGCTGCAGGGCAAGGACGTGCTGGTCGGCGTGATCGACGTCGCCAACGACAAGATCGAGACGGCCGAGGAAATTGCCGACGTGATCGCGGAGGTCATGAAGTACGTGCCGAAGGAGCGGATCATAGCCTGCACCAATTGCGGCATGGCGCCGATGCACCGCGAAATCGCGCTCTGCAAGCTGCACGCGCTCGGCGCGGGCGTGAAGCTGGCGCGGCACAGGTTCGGCTAACGCCGCGTCGCTATCGGCCCGCCCTCGCCATGACATCCATCAGCTCGGCGACCTTGCGCCGCTGATCTGTCTTGTTGCCAGACAGTCGAGAGCGACGTCACATCGCAGTAGTCGCGCAGCTCTTTTTTCGGCTCGGCATAACGGCTGCGCAGCTCGAATCAAATCGCTCCATGAAGCGCCGCTTTTAACTAACGCAGCTGGCCTATGCGGCGAGCTCGGGGACAGGCCCGAACTCGCTTGAACATGATCTCTAGATGCCTTCGCTCATTGAATCCGCGGGGCTGAACCGACCAGGCTAGATACAATTAGTCTCGGTCCGTGCTGAGCGTCTAGCGCGCGCAGCCTCGACTACCTCGCTGAGCCTGTTCTTGGCCCGAAGTTGGTCGCTACAGGACGCCCCGTCGAGCCGGGGCCAGGGGGTTTGCTCCTTACCCGCATTCAATGCGTTGCTGTTCGAAGGTCGTTCAGCCGCCGGATCGTGAAAAGCGCGCCCCGCGTAAATACGCGAGATTTACGCGGGGCGTCATTGAGCATTCTGCTTTGGCGGAAAAACTTGGTGCAAGCGGTCGCGCCAACGTTCCTTGAAGTCATCACAAAGTCCAGCTTCCATCTGCTTAAAAGCTTCTTCTGTTAACTTGGTTACACCAAATTTCTCCTTCAATGCCTCACGAGCCAGGCAGTACCGTTCTTTATAATCTTCACTGTTGGCATTGGTGAGGTAAATCGACCTAACCCCGAGCGCACGCTCAAAGGCTTCGGTTGGCGATTCTCCTTTCTGCGCATTTCCTACATACTGAGCGATGGCGAGGTGCATAAAGTGCTCTAGAAGTTTAGCACTCTGCAGCGATACGTGTTCTTCAATCTGTTTAATTCTGCGTTCCAGAGGAGTCATTATATTCATCTCCTATTTTCATCAATGCTTCAAGTGCTTCGACACGGGCGTTAAGCTCCGTCACCTTGAGCACGCTCGCGCAAACCTCAACAAGCTTCATTAGCTGATTGGCTTCCTCAGGGGTGAGGCTGCCGTCAGCAACGGCATTGGTGATAGCGGCGAGCGCGGGTACGAGGTCTCGCGTGCCCTCAATCGCCGGCATTGAAATGTCCACCGGCCGGCCTGGGCGGCTCGGCAAGATGCGGTTGAGACATATCTGGATGCATCGGACATTGCCGCCCTGCGCCAGCTCGAGTGCCTTGCGGATGAGGCTTTCGCCTTCGTCAACCATCAACTGCTCAAAAAGACGGGTCGTCTTGTTCCTTGCGCCACGCGGACGGCCAGAATTTCCGCGCTCGAATGGCCGGCCGCGAACGTTTTTCGGGGTGTTCTCCCCACCGCCATCAGAAGATTCGTTCTGCCGGAGGGGCTCCTGCACAACCTCGGTCGGCGTGTTCTCCCCGCTGCCATCAGAGGATTCATTTTCCGGGAGGGGCACATGCACAACATCGGTCATTTTAGTGCTCCTTTGTTACGCACACGATTGCGCTCGCATCAACAAGATGCCGTTACGTCCGCACTCACATGTGGTGCGGCACAGGCACAGATTAACGCAAGCGAACTGGCGCCGCACGTCGCAATAGTTCGCAAATAGTTCAAACTGGGTGAGCAAATGTTCAACATAGTTTCGCGTCGCCCAGCAGCACGAAGAACGGTGTCCTTTGGATACGGCCGTGAACCGAGCTCTTTCGGTTTTTGACAGACCTGATTGATACGCCGATGGCCTCCGGACTTGGGCACGCTACGCTACGTCCAGATGTGGGAGGCTACGCTAAAAGCTCAAATCTGCTTCGGCAGATACGCGTAGAGCATTCTCTATAGACAGATTTTTTTGATGCAAGCGCCGGCGCAGAGCACCCAGAATAATAAATATAAATCTCTGAACGGAACTTTTCGGGGATCAAGTGTTGCAGTCGTAAAATTAGAAACTGAGCGGCTGCGCGAGTAGTCCCGGCGGTTTGCCTAAAATGCTTCCGCTGAACTAGCGCGGACGCTTTCGGAGGCGCACTCCGGGTCCTCCGCCATTCTCGTCGATGAACTCGACCCCAGCTGCTCCCAATGCCCGGGCGGATTGCCAAATCGTTCGCTGAGCGACGTTTCTGCCTCCTTCAATTCGGCTCTTCGGATCGTGGCCACGCTTAACGACTTGGCTCGAGCAAGGTCCTCGGCACTCCAGCAACGCGCGCTCTAAAAGTTCCGCTCGTGGAACTCGAAGCGTTAGATACCGCAATTCACAGTCTGGCCCAAATAAAGCCGTAAGTCGGAATCCATTGTTTTGATATTGCGCGCGAAGGGCTTGGGGGGGACCTGCTCGCAAGCGACTCCTATTTCACCTCTCCAGATACTTCTCGGGGCTGTCCCGAGAGCCGTCTTGGTGTGGCAGCGTAGGAGTTTCGCTCAATGAGCGTACATGGGGGGTACGGCGAGGAGGGACGCGAGGAGCTTGATCATGTCCTTCTCGAACTTGAAAACCTGATTCACCAAGCAAATTCGAAAACGCCAGGGCGCCGCAAGTTCCCCATCGTTCCTATCGTGATGTCGCTTGGGGCCGCCGCCGCTGTAAGTCTGGTTATTGTTTTCTCGGGTGAGACGTCTTCAACACTACCTTCGCATGCCGCTGAACTGGAAGGGTCTGCCACCGTCGAATCGGCCTTGCATTCCATAACCGAACAGATGGGCCAGCGTAGCCCAAATCAAGCATTTATTTCGAATACATTCGCTACGACACCAGTGGTCACTTCTATAGAGGCGCTTGGGTTACGTGCGGACGCAGCGCCCTGGCCTCCGAGCCCTGCTGACCTAAGCCGTCCCGGCCTAAGCGGTCCCGACCTAAATCGTCCCGAGCCGAGGAGCAAAGCATCAGAGACCTCTCAGTCGAATGCACCTCTACAGAAAGCAGATCGTGTAGATCCTCCATCAATTGATCCTGCGCATGCCGTTATGCTGCAAAAGAGAGCTGATCTGATGCTTTCCAACGGCGATCTGAGCGCTGCCCGCCTGATTCTCGAAAGGCTGGCGGAGACGAGGAACGGCCGGGCGGCATACCAGCTTGCTCAGACTTATGATCCTGCATTCCTGCGCCAAGTCGGCTCCATTGGTCTGACTAGTGATATTGCCCGGGCGCGCAGTTGGTACGAAAAAGCCAGAGACCTCGGCTTTGCCCCCGCCACCGAGCGGCTGCAAACGCTCGCGTCATCCGCTTCACCAACTGTGGGCCGACGTTAAGACCAACCGCAGCTTCGGCTAGCTCTAGCCATACGAACTGCTCCAGCTCAAGAGGAAGCCTAATGAATCCTTTAAAGTCTCGCATCGCCTGCATCGGCTTGCTTGCCTGCGGCTTGAATATTGGGCCCGCGTTAGCCGCACCGGCAGCTCAGGATCCCGCCGAGGTCAGTGAGGGCTTGCGCGCAGTTTTTAAGCTTGGAGATACCAGTGACGCCACCCGAGCTCGCCTCAATGCCAATACAATCACAGTAATGACGGGCACCATCGGCGGCACCTACGTTCAATTCGGAGCAGATCTCGCTTCAGTTCTAGATGACGGCGATAAGCTTAGAGTGCTTCCGATCATTGGACGAGGTTCGGTCCAGAGTCTCGCCGATATCGTCTATCTTCGCGGCGTCGATCTGGGAATCATGCGATCGGATACGCTCGATTATCTTGAGCGCAAGGGATATACGAAAAATCTTCAAAAACAGCTCGCCTACGTTACAAAATTGTATAACGAAGAGATGCACGTTGTAGCACCAAAATCTATTCACAATCTGTCAGATTTGCGCGGAAGAACCATCAGCGTTGACCTTCCGAATGGCGGAACATTCATTACTGCAATGACAGTGTTTGAAAGACTCGGGATTGATGCAAAGTTCGTTTTCATTGAACAGAGGGTGGCGTTTGAAAAACTCCGAAATGGAGAAATCGACGCAATGGTCGCGGTGCAAGGCAAGCCATCGAAATTCATCGCGCAGATTAGCGATCCGAATCTGCATCTTGTTCCTATCGACTATGCACCTGCCCTACAATCGGACTATTTGCCATCACAAATAACAGCAAAGGATTATCCGGATCTTATTCCGAATGACGGCAACGTAGATACCATCGCAGTCCCGGCAATCTTGGCAGTTTACAATTGGGCTCCGGGAACCGAGCGATACAAGAAGCTTCAACTTTTTGTCGACAAATTCTTCGACCACATCGCCGCGTTTCAGAAAGCCCCGTTTCATCCAAAGTGGCAAGAAGTTGCGTTGACCTCGCCGCTAGCTGGTTGGACACGATTTCAGCCAGCCCAGAGCTGGCTCGACAAACACAACGCTTCCGCGCAGACCGATGCGCGTCGTAGCTTTGATGAGTTTCTAGCTAGCCGCCAGACAAGTCCAGCTGCTCTCGAAACCGAGTCGCAGAGAGCCGAGCTGTTTAGACAGTTCTTGGACTGGCAGGCCGCAAAGCGCCGTGCTCATCCCAAACCCGCGGTCGCACACAGGACTGCACCGATCCAATCTGCAGCCGAGCCTACATCACAATGACGTGGCGGCGCCAGTGCGGCGCCGGTCACGACGCATCGACCCTGGCTGCGGCGGATCATCGACGGGACATTTTGAATGTGGAACCTCAGCAGAGGCTCGCAGCGACTATTTTGCCTGCTTAGTACCTTGCGCCGGAGAGGCCGGGCTTACTTTCCGCAACCCTGGATCGGTGCCGACGGGGCGGCCTCTTACTGCGAACAGGATCAAGCGCCGGGGCTGTTTCGCTACTGCGGGAGCTCACACCCAGTATCCCTGTGCTTGCGTTATGGATCGAGCGCAGTTTCTTCCGCTTGCTCAGTCACGACAATGATTAAGCAGGATCGATAATCAGGTACGCCCTCGTCGATGCCATAGGAACCCCGCCGACTGCGGCGTGCCGTCGCGCGCGAACTTTGGTTGAGCCTGCGAGCAGATTCAAAAGTGCCACCGTTTGCCTTGTGTCGTGACCGCATTGCCAGTCAACGTGACTGGCGCTTTCGGAGCCGTACTCCGGGTCCTCCGCCATTCTCGTGGATGAACTCAACCCCGGCGCGCTCAAGCGCCGACTTCATGGCTGAGATTGCCTGCCCTGAAACGGATCTTCTGTCTTTTTCAAAGTCGACAACCGTCGACAAACCAAGGCCGGCGGCGCGCGCTAGCTGGCTCTGGGTCATTTCGAGCAGGGCGCGGCCGGCCCGTGCCTGAGAAGCACTCATTTTCTCGTCAACATTTTTTGTTGACACCGGCCTCGCCCTCGCGTATCAATATTTTTTGTTGATACTCTCATTGGCCACCTTACAGGGCAGACGAGCATGGACCAGCTCACGTTTTCAGCCATCCACTACAAAGCCGTCCGGGAGCGGCTTGCCGCCGAGGACCCGACCTTGGACGAGGAGACGCTCGCAGACACCGTCGAGGGTTTGCGCCAGATGTTGTTATGGCGATGGCCCCACCTAGCGTACGGGCGTTGCGGAAGGTTTCGCGCACGATTCCGATTGTGTTTGCAGCCGCAACTGATCCTGTCGGATTGGGAATTGTACAAGACTTGGCGCACCCTGGCGGCAACACTACGGGCTTTCTTACCGCCGAATTCGGTTTCGGAGCCAAGTGGTTGGAACTACTCAAGGAGATCTCGCCAAGTATTCAACGGGTGCTTGTTGTTACAGATCCAGACAACCAAAGTTCTGCGGCGCAATTCGCCGCAATTCAATCATTGTCGCCCTCAATGGGCGTAAACGTTCGTCTAGTCGGTTTGCATGATAATGCCTTAGTCGAACGCGCCATTGCCGAATTGGCGCATTCCGGAAACGGCGGCATCATTGCCCTCAGGCTTTCTGAAGTCATCAGTCAGCGGAAGTTGATCATCAATCTCGCTACCCGGTATCGATTGCCCGCAATTTATCCATTGCGCATCTTTGCAGACGACGGTGGGTTGATTGCCTATGGTCCTGACACTGTCGACCAATTTCGTCTGGCGGCTTCGTACGTTGACCGCATAGTCAAGGGGGAGAAGCCTGGTGATCTTCCTGTGCAGGCGCCGACCAAGTTTGAGCTTGTCGTCAATTTAAAGGCGGCGAAGGCCATCGGTTTAACTGTCCCGCCGAGCCTGCTCGCCCGCACCGATGAGGTGATCGAATAAGTAATGCTATGTCCGCTTCTCTAATCGGCCGATCTGGGTCAAGCGCTTTAGACTGTCCACGACAGATGAATGTCACTCGCGGGCTCGTGCTTCTCTCCGGAATCGGC
>Ga0207826_1000173_pt1 | contig 17259 bp, 12 predicted proteins | sample LuqExpMetageno80_FD_187837 | JGI IMG/M metagenome (GOLD analysis project Ga0207826, IMG submission 187837) | Tropical forest soil microbial communities from Luquillo Experimental Forest, Puerto Rico - Sample 80 (SPAdes) | ecosystem: Environmental > Terrestrial > Soil > Tropical forest ... | reverse complement strand
GTTGACCACGATGCCGATGATTTCCGGAAGCGCGCTGCTGTCGGGCAGGGAAGCAAGCAGAGTGCTCATGACCGCTTCGCTGTCCGCCATTTGCTTCACGTGCTTTGGCGACACGAAGCTGACAGCATCGATGTGCGCGAAACCAGCGAGGATCAGCCCGCGCAGATACGCCACCTTGTGTTCGGTCGGAATGAACTCCTGCAATCCTTGCCAGGCATCGCGCGGGCACTCAATGAGCTTGATCGCTTCGCTCATGGTTTTTTCTTCGAGGTCGACGGGTAGAATCAACTGGCAGCGGGAACAGCTCCATTGCCAGACATCCTAGCGCGCTGAAGCCCACGCCCTCAAAAAGATCCGGCAGGGAACGCACCTCCTGCCGGAACGGACTTCGAAAACGGCCTTGAGAGCACGAACATAAAATATGAAAAAAGTTCACAAGCCAGAGAATCCCACGCCTTCCCATCAGGTTTGGAGCACTCCGGTCTTGAACTCGGGAATGTGGGTGTTTAGGGCTGCCGCTTGGAGAGCCCAGATGATTGTATCGCGTGTGTGCGCGGGGTCGATGATGGCGTCGAGCCAGAGTCGCGCCGCGGCGTAGCGCGGATCCGTTTGGTGCTCATAAGTAGCCTTGATGGATTCGAGGAGTTCCTTTTTCGCCTTTTCGTCGAGTTTCTTACCTTCGCGCTCGAGTTGTTTTAGCTTAATCTCAGCCAGAGTGTTGGCAGCTGCATCGCCGCTCATGACTGCGAATTTCGCGGTTGGCCAGGCGAACATGAATCGTGGATCATAGGCTTTTCCGCACATCGCGTAATTACCCGCGCCGAAGCTCCCTCCCAGAATGACTGAGATTTTTGGTACAACGCTGTTGGCCACGGCATTCACCATCTTAGCTCCGGCCCGAATGATGCCGCTCCATTCAGCGTCCTTGCCTACCATGAAGCCATTTACGTCATGCAAAAAGACGAGCGGGATGCGGTTCTGATTGCAGTCGAGAATAAAACGCGCGGCCTTTTCGGCCGATTCCGTATAAATTACGCCGCCAAACTCGATGCGCTTCTGATCGGAATGCGGCGCATGCGTCTGGACATGTTTTTTCTGGTTCGCCAGGATGCCGACCGCCCACCCGCCAATCCGCGCGTAGCCGCATAGCAGTGTTTCCCCATATTCGGCACGATATTCTTCGAAGGCGCTCCCATCCACGAGCCGCGCTATGATTTCGCGCATGTCATACTGCTTCGAAGCCTCGCCGGAGAAAATCCCGTAGATCTCCTCGGACGCATAAAGCGGCTCGGCCGGCCGCGAGTGGCTGAAAATCGGCGGATTCGGCGCGCCCATCTTATCGGCGAGCGCACGGACGCGCTGTAGGCAGGATTCGTCGTCCGGCTCACGGAAATCGACTGTGCCACTGATCTGCGCGTGCATTTTGGCGCCGCCAAGTTCCTCGGCCGTCGACTTCTGGCCAATTGCCGCCTGCACCAGCGCCGGGCCCGCCAGAAACAAGCCCGAGCCTTCGGTCATCAGGATGTGATCGCACATGACAGGAAGGTATGCCCCGCCGGCAACACACATGCCCATAATCGCGGTAATCTGCGGAATGGCCAAAGCGCTCATGACCGCGTTGTTGCGAAACACGCGCCCAAAGTCGTCCGTGTCGGGAAAGACGTCTTCCTGCAACGGCAGAAACACACCGGCGGAATCGACTAGGTAAATCGTCGGGATATGGTTATCGATGGCAATATTCTGTGCGCGGATGACCTTCTTTGCAGTCATCGGGAAAAACGCACCAGCCTTAACCGTCGCGTCGTTGGCAATGATCATGAACATCCGTCCCGCTACCCGCCCGAGGCCCGCTATCGTGCCGGCGGCAGGCGCACCGCCCCATTCCTCGTACATTTCGTAGGCTGCGTAAATGCCAAGTTCGAAGAAGTGTGTTCCCGGATCGATGAGAGCCGCGATTCGCTCACGCGCCGTCAGACGGTTCTTCCTGTGCTGCGCCTCGATGGCTTTCACTCCACCGCCCTCGCGGATTGTTTCCTCTTCGTTTTTGATGGTCGTCAAAAGATCGGCCATCTGGCGGGCGTTCTTCTCAAATTGAGGTGAAGTGAAGTTTACGCTCGTTTTCAAAACGGAAGCGGACACGCGGCCCTCGCATCTAGAAATCGCAGCCCACTGAGTATACGGAGGAAAGCGGGAAAGACGCAAAGAGGTCGGTACGAGCAATGCGAATCGCGAAAAAACGCGCGACTGAGGTAGACTCCCCACATGAGATGTCTGTTGCTCGATCAGAGCTTGGCACGGGAAATTGAACTCGCGGAGGCCCAGGCGGCCGTCGCTTGCGTCGAGAAGTTGCAGGAACTGAAGCCTGAGGCCAGCGGCGCAGTCGAACCCATCGCGGGCGGCTATGCAATTTACTGCGGGGCCAATTCACCCGTAACGCAGTCGGTGGGACTCGGACTTAGCGGGTCTGTCAGTGCCGAGGAGTTTGACCGCCTCGAGAAGTTTTACTTCAGCCGCGAAGAGCCTGTGCGCGTTGAAACCTGCCCACTGGCGGACGCCAGCTTGTTCGAACAATATAGCCAGCGCGGCTATCGGGTAACGGAATTCTCCAACGTAATGGCACTCGAGGTGACCGAGCAGCGGAGCACCGTGGCAAACGGCATTGAAGTTCGCCGGGCCGGCCGCGACGAATTGGATCTATGGACGCTCACGGTGTCCCAGGGCTTTTCCGAGAATTTTCCCGTCACCCAGGAGATCTTGGACGTGATGAGGATGTTCGCGATGGCGAAGGAGACGGAGTGCTACCTCGCACGAATTGAGGGCCGTGTGGTCGGCGGCGCCACGCTGGCGCTGCGGGGCAGGATTGCCGGGCTGTTCGGGGCCAGCACTCTCCCGGAATTCCGGAAGCGGGGCGTGCAAACAGCCCTCCTGCACGTCCGGCTCGGGCGTGCCGAGCAGGCAGGCTGCGAACTGGCGGTCAGCCTGGCTTTGCCTGGAAGCATTTCACAACGAAACATTACCCGGCAAGGCTTTCAGACACTCTACACGCGGGTGAAATTTGAGCGCGCCTGCCCGACGACCCCGCACCCGAGCTAGCGCGGTTGTGCGACGCGCTTATGAATGAAGTCAATGATGTCCTGGGTCGAAGTTCCCGGCAGGAAAATCTCAGCGATTCCGGCCTGCTTGAGGCCTGGAATGTCGGCTTCCGGGATGATCCCGCCAACAAGCACGGTGACATCTTGCATGCCCTTTTCGTGGAGCAGTTTCATAAGTTGCGGGCACAGGGTATTGTGTGCGCCCGACAGGATCGAAAGGCCGATCACGTCGACGTCTTCTTGCACTGCTGCCGATGCAATCATCTCGGGCGTCTGGCGCAAGCCTGTGTAGATCACTTCCATTCCGGCGTCGCGCAGCGCACGCGCAATCACTTTAGCCCCACGGTCGTGGCCATCCAGTCCCGGCTTTGCGATCAGTACTCTAATCCGTTTCTCGGGCATGCGCGTTCTCTCTTGTCTACGTGATGGCGACTTCTTCGTAGGCGCCGAAGACGGTGCGCATCGCTTCGCACACTTCGCCGAGAGTGGCATACGCCTTCACGGCATCGTAAATGAACGGCATGAGGTTCTCACTGCCCTCGGCTGCGCGACGAAGAGCGTTTAACCTGCGTTCCACCTCGGCAGAGGAACGGTCGGCCCGGAGCTTATTCAGGCGCGCTGCCTGGCGGTGCGCCACGGTTTCGTCGATTTGGAGAATCTCCAGCGGTTTTTCCGCGGTGACATAGTCATTTACGCCCACAATGATTTTTTCTTTCTTGTCGACCGCCATTTGATACCGGTAGCTGGCTTCGGCAATCTCCCGCTGCGGGTAACCGTTCTCGATCGCCACCACCATCCCGCCCATCGCATCAATGCGCCGCACGTAGTCCCACGCGGCCTGCTCGACTTCATTTGTCAGAGCTTCAACAAAGTAGGACCCACCTAGCGGGTCCACCGTGTTGGTCACGCCAGTTTCGTGCGCAAGGATCTGCTGCGTCCGCAACGCGATGGTTGCGGCGAATTCCGTCGGCAACGCCCACGCTTCATCCAACGAATTGGTATGCAGCGATTGCGTGCCGCCAAGCACACCGGCGAGTGCCTGGACCGCGGTGCGCACCACGTTATTCATCGGCTGCTGCGCTGTGAGCGAGCAGCCAGCTGTTTGCGTGTGGAACCGTAGAGCCCACGAGCGCGGGTTCTGCGCCTTGTAGCGCTCGGTCATGGCCTTGTACCAGATACGCCGGGCGGCCCGGTATTTTGCTATTTCTTCAAAAAAGTCGTTGTGCGCATTGAAAAAGAACGAAAGCTGCGGTGCAAATTCATCGATTTTCAGCCCGCGCCGCAAGGCCCATTCCACATACTCCATGCCGTCGCGAAGCGTAAATGCCAACTCCTGAATCGCCGTGGAGCCAGCTTCGCGAATGTGGTATCCGCTTATCGAAATGACATTGAACTTCGGCGTTTGTTTCACGCCGAACTCGAATGTATCGATCACGATCCGCATGGAGGGCTCGGGCGGATAGATGTACTCCTTCTGAGCGATGTATTCCTTCAAGATGTCGTTTTGCAGTGTGCCCGAAATCCGCTTCCAGTCGGCGCCTTGCTTTTCGGCGACCGCCAGGTACATCGCCCAGACAACGGCCGCAGGCGAATTGATGGTCATCGAGGTTGTGACGTCAATAAGTGGAATCTGGTCGAACAGGACCTCCATGTCGTCCAGCGAACTGATAGCCACACCGCATTTCCCGACCTCGCCCTCCGACAAGGGATGATCCGAGTCATAGCCCATCAATGTGGGGAGGTCGAACGCGGTAGAGAGTCCGGTCTGGCCATGAGCGAGCAGATAACGGAAGCGCTGGTTGGTGTCTTCGGCGGTGCCGAAGCCCGCGAACTGTCGCATGGTCCACAGCCGGCTACGGTACATGCTGGCGTGGATGCCGCGCGTGTAGGGAGGTTCTCCAGGAAGGCTCAAATCGCTAGCTGGGTCCCACCCGTCAAGATCGGCTTCGGTGTACAGGCGGCGGATTGGGTATAGCGAAGTGGTCGTGAATTCTTTTTGACGCTCTGGGCTTTTCGCGAGCGTGGGCTCAAGTATTCTTTTCTCCCAATCGGTTACTGCTGTCGAAGCCTTACCGGAATTGCCCGCAGCAGCGGGTGGCTTCGCTTTGCTGTCAGTCGGCTGATTCATTCACAAGCGTCCTCGAAACGTAAGATCCCACCCATGCAGCGGCCGCCCTTGGATCCGCAATCGTGTACGCGCCGGCGCACAAAAACTAATGCTATGCGAAAGCACCGCGACGGGCAAGTTGGCTCGCTCGATCCGTTCCATCCGCCAACACAACGCTAGCAGACCTGGAGTGACCTCAAATGCGACAACCTCCGGACCAAATGCCCGGAGGTTGCTCGTTCAGAAGCTGAATTTTGGCGAGATTGGGTCGAACTATTCCCAATCGCGCTCGTGGCAACCCTCACTCTCGCCGAGACCTCGGGTGTGTTTGGAAGTATCGACAAACACGAGGCCGCCGGGATTCGACAGCCCAGTGACGATTGGAGTGATAATTCCGGTCGTCATGTCGATAGTTCCGACGAACGGTCCACCGTCCGCCGCGGTGTAGGCAGCCCCGGGCGCGAACGCTTTCTTGCTCAGTTTATAAACGGTGTTCAGGCCCTTATCCGCAAACAGAATGAATCCCTCGCTCGAGGTTGTGAACGCCGTATCGTCGGTTTCCACTGCCATCGGCTTGCCGGATGGTAACAGGTAGCTGAGTGGCAGGCGCACCGCGGTTTGGTTAGACGTGCCTGGGTTGCTTACGATAATCAATTGCTGATCACCTTGACTGTCGAGAACGATGTTGCCCAGTGGATCCAACGTCATTGAGTCCGGATCCTGAAGGTTCAAGGTCATGCTCGCGTCCGTGGGAATGTCGATTGCGCTGGCTTCACCGGCCAGCACGGGTGATACCTCAACCAGGTGGCCCTTGAGGGTCCCGCAAACAATGGCGGGACCCGTGTTTGGATTATTTGCAGGATTTGACGCGCTGAAGTAAACCTTGCATCCTCGAAACACCATATCGTCATAGCCGCCGCCGTGTGGTGTGGGTCCGAAAGTGTATTCCGTTTGCTGGCGATTCTCCGGATTGATGATCACGAGATTGGGGTTCAAATCTTCGTTTTGCATGGCCCAGACGAGGTGCGTGACCGGATCTATCTTGATACCGTCGTTGTGGCCGACCACGGTGTAGGTGTGCAGGACGTTACCCTTCAGATCGTACTCAACAACTTGGCTGCTCAGACCGTCGGAACCGTCTGGAGCGTGGCCATCGCCGTAACCGATGAAGACGTGGTCCTTCAGCACCGCGATCGAGTCCGGCGCGCTCAGTCCAGACGGCGCTTCAGCAAAAACCGTTAGGGTGTACGGCGTAACAGCCGGGGGACCTGAGATAGTCTGCCCGGACACAGGAACTGCTAGCACTGCAAGAATCAAGGTCATGAATCGCAAAACCCGCAGAATTCACTGTTTTGTTCATGGATTTCTCTCCTGACCTGGTGGGACTGCATGCGCCAGAAAAACTATCTTGTGAGTGAGACAGTTCCATGAATGCTTTGTGAACGCTTGACCAAAGCCCGACAGAAGTCGCTTTTTCCGCTACCGGCCAAGGAGCGCTTTTGGCGAGAGGCATGGCAACACCAGCCTCCGCGGATTCTTTTCAGGGATAGCCGTAACCATTGGAGCCCACGGGCACGAGCCTCAATCGCCAGACTCGCGAAGCAGCGACGAAACCAGACCATAGCTGCTAAGGATGAAGCCCACGCTCCTTGTCGGGGCCGCGACTGGTTTTCGAGGACTCAGCGCCGCCCGCTATCGCTTCCCTGGGCTTTGTCGAGCGCTTTAAGCAGTTCGTCCACACCGACGACCTTGCCATTGAGTGTCCCCGGAATCAGGGTGTCCTCCTGCTCGATGTCGCCCCTCCGCGCACCCGCAATCGTCACGTTGTTCACATCCAGCGTGCGGCCGAGGGCGCGCTCGTAGTTGGCTTTGGCTTCGGCGAGATTGGCGAGCGCGCGCAGTTCCGTGCCCTGCGCTGTAATGAGGTCACGCTGCGTCAGAATGACGTTGTACACCGTCGAGGCGCCGAGCTGATATTTCTTCTGTTCGGCGTCGAAGGTCTGCTGTTGAAGCTCGCGTGTCTTACTCGCCGATTGCACCTGTGCCCGCCCTTGTTCGAGCGCAATGGTTGTGTTGCGGACATCCAGAACGGCGTTGTTCTTGATCTGTTGTACCTGCGCCTCAAACTGGCGCTCCACCAACTGCGCATGGATGTTATCCGCCTGATTTGCCCGGTTTCGCAGCGGAACGCTGAAGGTGAGCTGCGCCGCATACAACGGAAAAGTGTTGTGGAAGATCTGCGATTGCGCGGTCCCGAATCCTTGTTTGGAAGTGCCGGTTACGTTTGACAGAAGCGCGGGAACAAAGAAGCCAGGGATTGGCATGCCGGTTTCGTTGACAACCGGCGCGCCAGCAATGGTGGTGGGAGCACCGGTGATCGAGGCATTCCCGGCGAGGCCCGCCGATTGGTATTCCAGACCGAGCGTAGCTGTGGGGAGAAGGGCGTTCTTCGTCGCCCGAACGTCGACCTGGGCGTTTTTCAAGTTAAAATCCTGCTCCAGAACATCGGGCCGCTTCTGGAAGGCTTCCTTGACGGCATCCTCGAAGCTTGCTGCTTCAATCGCCTCGGGCGGTGTTGGTTTGTCGGTAGGAATTACTTCGACATTGATGAGATTGGATGCCATGGGGTCTTTGGAGATGAAGTTCTTGAGAACCAGCTCATCCTGGAGTTGTGTTGTCTGGGCGACAATCAAGTTAGTCCGGTCGTTGGCGAGCTCGGACTCGGCACGGGTCACATCGAGCGGCGCCATGGTGCCGATTTCCAACTGCTTCTTGTTGTCGTTGTAGAGTTTTTCGGCGACGGTGACCGCTTGTTGCTGAACCTTTACGTTTTCGCGCGCATAGGCGAGTTCCCAGTAGGCGTTGATGGTGTTGGTGGTGGTGGTGAAGGCTTGTTGCGCAAAGGCCAGGTCCAGAATTTTGCGGTTATTTTCGGCGATGAGGATGTTGCGGCGATTGACAAAGCGGCCGGCGCCCGCCAATAATTGCTGGGAAAGTGTGACCGTCAGCGAAGACTGTACGAACGGATTGAAAAAGTTTGCCGCAATCGACGAGGCGCGATTGTTGTTCCACGAAACGTTAAAGTTCGTCCCAAAATCAAACCATTGCTGGTACTGCGTGTTGTAGGTCGAGCTGTGCGATGTGAGTGCCGCGGCCTGAGTCTTCCCGCTGCTGACGCCCGTGCCCGCCGTTCCCGAGATGAACGGGTTGTTGATGGGCGTGGTAACGTCGGCAAGGGAAAGCGTTTGGGTAAGAACCGGGTCATAGAAAAGTTCAGGCACGTTGGCAGTCGATTCGAGGAAGGCAACGCCAGGCGACGGGTAACTGAATCCTCCGGCCCTGGTCTTTAGCAGGCTTACCTCCGCCATCCACGGAAGGTAGCGCTGCACCACAATATCCATGCTGTTTTCCAGCGCCAGCGCGATCGCATCCTGCAGGCTCAGTTCCAGCTTGCCACTGTGGATCAACTGCTCCAGGCGCGGCGAATTCGCCAATACGCCCGGTTCCACGTAGCTGCTTTCGTAGGGGGCGATGATGTTTGGAAAAGCCTTTGGAGCGCGTGTGTAATCGTATTTGGAGACTCCCAGAGAAATGGGCACGGCCCCCGGCGCAGGGTGTTGAGGCGCCGGAGCGGGCGTGGGCTCCTGGGCGAAAGCGGGGGAGACCGGCGCTGTTGCCGTGATGACTGCCAAGATGGCGGCAAGCACGGGTCTAAGGCGAGACGTCTTCATAAATTTCCTCACATTTGGACTTGAAAACACGTACAGCGTTCAATGCGCGACTTTAAGCTTCTCAAGGGATAACGTGTAAGCCGCGCAATTTGTTTCATGCAAAGGGCAACGGGGAAACGACCACGTTCAAATCAAGGAACCGCAACCCGGAAATCGAGAGTTTAGCAGGCGCTTCATTCCTTGACAACGAAACCCAGAGACAGCTAGGCTGCTGACGTTTCGACGTTTAAAAGCGAGTCAAGGTTAGCTTGGTCGAGCGGCGGGTCCATGTTGACGCGGGAAGAATTGCTGAAGATGTTTGAGGTTGCCGGAGCGATCCGCCACGGCCATTTTGAGCTATCCAGCGGCTTGCACACCGCCACCTATGTGCAGTGCGCGCTCGTGCTCCAATATCCGCGCTTTGCAGAGAAACTAGGCCAGGCCCTCGCGGCCCTGTTTTCTGACGCGAGGATCGACGCCGTGGTTTCTCCCGCTCTCGGGGGGCTCATCATCGGGCACGAGGTCGCGCGGGCTCTGCCTTCTCCGAAGGACACCGTCGGGGGCGGTGTGCCGGCGCTCTTTGTGGAACGCGACGCCAGCGGAACCATGACGCTTCGGCGCGGCTTTACTCTTCACCCGGACCAGCATGTGCTCGTAGTCGAGGACGTATGGACTACGGGCGGCTCTACGCAGGAAACGATGCACGTGGTGGAAGAGGCGGGAGGACGCGTGGTGGCCGCGGGCGCCCTGATTGACCGCAGCGGTGGTAAAATCGAATTTCCGGTAGAGTCCAACGCTCTGGTCGAATTGCCAATTGCAAGCTACGAACCCGAGGATTGCCCGCTTTGCCGCCAGGGCAGCGTGGCGGTCAAACCCGGCAGCCGTTTTGCGCGCTCCGCCCCATAAAAGGGGCACCACGTGGTCGGCCGCGGGTGACCGTAAGCTCGTCACACTCTTTGCATGCGTTATTTGAAACTCACGATTGCCTACGACGGCACCGACTTCCATGGCTGGCAAATTCAAGCGAATAAACCGACGGTCCAGGGCGAACTTGTCGCCGTGCTGTGTCGTCTTACCCAGGAAAACGTGCAATTACGGGGTGCTGGCCGCACGGATGCGGGTGTCCACGCGCTCGGCCAGGTAGCCAGCTTCCGCACACAATCGCCACTCTCTGCAGGCGAGTTTCAGCGGGCTCTGAACGCGTTGCTGCCGCCGGCGATCCGTATAGTGTCTGCGGAGGAGACTGGACCCGACTTCAGTGCGCGATGGTCTGCGAGAGGGAAGGTTTATCGTTATCGCTTGTATCGCGGAAAGGTGGTTCCGCCGATGCTCTGGCGTTATGTGTTGCACTATCCATTTCCGCTCGACGAACAGGCCATGAAAGAAGCGGCCGCGAAGTTCGTCGGCGTTCATGACTTCAGTTCGTTCGCCGCTTCTACCGGATCGGAAGACGACGACAAGGAACGCAACATGGAACGGGAAATCTACTCCACGGAGCTGAAGCGCACGGACGATGGCGAAGAACTATGGTTCACCGTGCACGGCCGCTCCTTCCTGCGCTACATGGTCCGCAAGATGGTCGGTACTCTCCTCGAGGTCGGCCGCGGCAGGTTGTCTCCGTCAGACATCGACAAACTTTACGAGCTAAAAGACCGCTCGAAATCCGGCCCGACCGTTCCACCGCAGGGATTGTTCATGGTTCGCGTCGACCACGACGAGGCCTTTCGGGTATAGCGGAAGGTTTTTTGAATTTATCGCGTGCGCCGCCCCGGCAAACACCCCGATGTGACGCGCATCCATGCGTAAATCCGGGCTTTCCGCTAGAACCGGCAGGAGATCGCTCGCCTGCTCTAGGAAATCTTCGACAATGCAGGTTAGCTGGGATGAAGACGACATCATCTACGCTGGATACACGACGTCGAAACATGGCGATTTCGGCCTCAACCCTGAGCATCCCCCGCTGGTCAAATTGCTCGCGAGTTCTCGGCATTGCGGCAGGCTTCGCGCTGGCCGCGAAACATACGGTTCCTTCCAATCGTTCTGACACCGCCTTTGCCGAGTGGCTTAGCACGGAAAAATCTCTGAACAGGCAGGCCCTGAAAGAAAGGGAAGAGGGCGCTCCGCCGGGCGTGTGCGCTTCCATGGGAAGCGTTGAAATTGGCGAAAACCGCATGCTCAGGCAAAACACGACGGAGCCGCGAACAAGGCCTCCTCGTCCGCAGCGCTATCGATCAGGGGTTAGCGAACTAGTTTAGAGCGGATGCCGGAGCAGGCGCGGATCCCGTGTAGTAGAGCAGCACGTAGTCTTTGATCGTGCCGTCCGCCTGAGGGATCCCGTTTGCCAGAACCGGAGTGTTGGCGACCAAGTTGGTTGAAAGAATGCTCTGCCCGGCCGACGTACTTACATCAACGGGGCTGACAGTAAACACCCCATTGGTGAAGTCCACCTGGTAAATCAACGGAGCAGACCCGGCGTTGGTATTGAGGGTCACGGTAATCGCGTTGCTCTGCGTGCCGTCCGGGCAGGTCATCTTCATTGTAAACGTGCCGTCCGGGCTGCCATTCGAATAACCGGCGGCTACGATGCCGAGCGGTACCTTGGTCGGTGTCAGCACAGTCCAAGGCGCAGCCCAGGCGTTCGGCGCATTTGAGTCGTTCCACCGGGCATAGGTTTCGCCCGCCGCGCGCATTTGCGTCGTGCCTGCGGCACAGACGAAGCTCACCGCTCCGCCGGTGGCCGTGGCGAAGTCGCCGACGGCATTCGTGCCGCTGCCTACCACGGTCGGGAATGCAAAATTCCACCATTTGAAACCGCTGATGGCATTGCCCGATTGTGGGTCGTTGCCATTCGGTGTGCTGGACGAAATATACGGCAGGGTCACAATATAGTCGTCTTTGGTGGTGCGGAAGTTGCGTGTATAAATGAAGTTCGAGGTGCTGGCGGCGGAGATCGTCCCATCGTAACGCGCAATCTCGATGTCAATGGATTGCGCAACAAATGCGCTTGCAAGGGGGTCCACTACACTCGCATGCACTTTGAAGCCACGCACTAGGTTAGAAAGAAACGCCGTCCCTTGGCCGATGGAGTTCGAATCGCTTTGCGCATTCGACGGGGTCCGGTAATAGAACAGCGTGTTCTGGTCCACGCTAAGAGGTACGCCGATGCCCAACTCGTTCTCCACCACAATGGTGTTCGTGGCCGTGTTCACATGCAGTAGGTGGCCTTCGGGGCTGATCCACACGCTGTTGAACGAACTGCTCGCCCAAAGACGCACGGCGACGAGCGACCCGTCTACCTGATAGCGCGCTGCGACACGAATGAATTTTCCTCCAATTGTGGAAGCAAGCGAACTGAAGTCCTTCAGCGTAGCGCTGGTTTTGCCGTCCACATCGTAGTAAAGCGTACCGTTCGTTGAGTCCGCCTTCACTGTCAGAGTCTGCGTCGTCGCTGTGGCAGTCTCCGGATGGGTCGGGGGATATACCGGATAATCCTTGTTGAACATAAGCGAGGAATTATCGGTCGAAACACCGGTGGCAGTGCCGTAGTGGTGCCGCAGAATAACGCCGGTTATGTCGAAGACGCGACGATGACGCAAGCACGGGCTAAAGTTCACTGCCCATATCGTCACGCCACCGCTCGTTGGCGGCACGTGCCCTACAATAAAAGCTGGGTGTGACAGGTCAAACTCCAGGTTCAACGCTGTGCTCCGGTTCGCCGTCACGACCAGCGGCGAATCCAGCGTCAGCTTCGCCGGAACGGTCAGGCTCCCCCCGCTACCCTGTGTTCCCATGATCTGAATCTGGTTCGTGGGTATCACCGAACCCGCTGCGGCCGCGAAGCCCGCTTCCGGATCGGCAGAAACCGTCAGCTGCACGTCACCGGGATTACCACTTATGGTGATGGTTGCCGCGGTGTAGGTGCCGGGAGCGACGGAGACATTGCCAAGGATCTCGCTCAACTGGTCGAGTTGCAGCATGTTTATTGTGGGCGCGGGACTTGCCGCCGAGTAAATGACCACATCACTACCCCCGCCTTGCGGACTCAGTGAAACGGACAGGATCTTGACGCCAATCGTCGCCCAATCCTCGGTGGAGGCATCGCTGACGAGCAGGTCTAGCGTCCCGTTTTGTGCTTGGGGTGTTGGATTGGGATTATTGGAACTGGAACCCGAACCGCCGGACGAGCACCCGGTCAAAAACAGGGTGAATCCCGCCGATGCCAGCCCGAGTAACACACCTCTAACGTTGCACTTCATCGGTCTTCTCCTGGGGAGGGGCGAGTTTCTCCCAATCGTTTTTGGCAAAAATGAGCGGAGTCGTTTTTCGACTGAACCACTTCGAGCAGGTGAGGCTCAACCCGCCCGAGTACCCTTGCAAACCCGCCAGCTCGAAAAGAGTTGCGCAAAAAAAAGCCTGTACTTCACCGAAGTACGACCTGACTCTTGCCGCTTGAGCCGTCCGTCCCGCCAGGAAACCGCTGGATTCAGATTCCTGGCTTTAAACAGTGTCCGATTCGGATAGAATCCACCGCATGAAACTTCAACTCATGCCAAGGATGTCGCAGTTCCCGCTTCTCCTGTCGCTTGTTTTCATCGCCAGCCTCGCTCTTACTTCTGCTCCAGCCATCGCGGGGCAGAAGCATCCCTTCGCGCCCGACGATCTCATCGGACTGCGCAGCGCGCGTGCGCTCGCGGTTTCGCCCGATGGGAAAACCATTCTGTTCCAAGTCAGCTATGACCCCGAGAAAGGGCCCACCAAGCGCGAGTGGCACCTCATCGACGTCACCGGCGATAACAATCGCAAGCTCGAACTGCCCGAATCTTTTGAACCGTCAGGCTTCACCAGGGACGGCGGCGCTCTCTACGGCAACTATGAGGTCAACAAGAAGAGCCAGCTTGGAATTGTTCCACTGGGTTCGACCGAGAAACCTACCGTGCTCATAGCTCTGCCCAAAGGCATCCACGCGGCCGTCATTTCCCCAGACGGTTCGAAGTTCGTACTCACGGGGGACCCGCGAGCTCCCGATCCACTGAGTGAGGTCCGCCACGTTGCCGAAAACGAGGTGACAAGCCTGTATGTCGTCGGCAGCGATGGCAAAGATGGAGCTTGGTGGTGCCCGGAGTTGAAGGACGTCTCTGATTTCGCCTGGTCGGCGGACAGCACGCAGGTCGCGGTTGTCACGCAGCTACAGAAGATCGGTCATCACGATGTTGCCGCGGCAGTTCAGGTCTGCACGGCTAGCGGCTCTCGCAAAGTGGCCGAAGTCAAAAACTCCATCGCCGGTATTGCGTGGGCCAGCGGAGGCAAAGATCTTGCTTTTGCAAGTACGACCACGGATGTGCTGACCCCTGATCACCTCTGGACTGTGCCTGCGTCCGGCGGAACCCCCGTTGATCTCACTCCCAAGCTGCAGGGATCGATCACCTCCGTCGCCAACGACCCCCACGGCACCGTGTGGCTCTCGATGCATAAGGGCACGGCGGTTGAAGTGTATTCGTATAAGGGCGGCAAGGTGGAGCCCGCTTACAAGTGGCCGGGCGGCAACGCCTACGCTCCCCCTGCGTTTCCGGAATTTTCCACTTCATCCGAAGTCTTGGCGTTCACTGTTGCTGATCCAACGCATACCAACGACGTTGCGGTAGTGCGCGGAGCCGACCTTCAGAGAATTACACACGAAGGCGACGACCAGCTCGGCAAAGTGGATCTGGGTGAGATGCGCGTTGTGAGCTGGACCGCCAAGGACGGAACTAGCCTGGAAGGCATTGTGACCTTTCCGTCTAACTACGAAGCCGGGAAGAAGCATCCTTTCCTGGTTTTGCCGCACGGCGGGCCGGAAGCGAATGACTCGCTCCGCTTCGATACCTTTTCCCGCCTGATTGCCGGCATGGGCTACATTGTCATGCAACCGCAATATCGCGGCTCGACCGGTTACGGCTCCGAGTTCCTCGAGGCCATCTATCAGCACTTTGGTGACCGCGCCTACGCCGATGTCGATAGCTCCACCGACTTTGCCGTGGCCGAGGGTTGGGCCGACCCGAATCGCCTCGCCGTGTTTGGCTGGAGCGCCGGCGGATTCATGACCTCGTGGACTGTCACCCAGACACACCGCTACAAAGCGGCCATCGAGGGTGCGGGCATCACCGACTGGCTCAGTTTCATTCCCACCAGCGACATTGCCCAGGTCGATTACGACTTGCGGTGGCAGGAAAAAGATCCCAGTCCGTTCCTGCAATTTTCGGCCGTGATGCACGCCGACCGGGTCACAACACCTTTGCTGATCCTTCACGGTGAAGCGGACCTGCGCGTGCCTGCCTTTCAAGCCCGCGAATTTTTTATTCTCCTTGCGGAGCGAGGAAAGACCGTGCGCATGGTGACCTATCCCGGCTCACCGCATTTTCCGCGGTTAGCCGAGCAGCGGCGCAACATCTGGGTCGAAATCAAAGATTGGCTAGGAAAATACAATCCGTAGGGGTGTTTCAAACGTTGTGAGGGTGAAGAAATCGCTGCGCTCCGCTAGAATGGCATAAAGGAGAAACCTCTTGGCGGACGAAATCACCACAACGCCTCCGGCGCCGCCTGAAGCGGCCGCGGAGCGAAACCCGGCTGCGCCGAAAGTAAAGACTCGCAAGCCAAAACAGCGCGCCTGCGACGAAAAGGATCCAAAAGGCAAGCTTTGCGCCGGGCACCTCAAGCGTTGGTACGACTACCCCCGTGAAATTGAACAATTGGTCGGCAAAGGCGCCGAAATCTACCGCTGCGAATTTTGCAAGGTGCTCTACCGCCCGGACCCAAAGCAGCAACCGAATAGCTATACGATCCGGTATTGAGTACGGCCGGCCTTGAAGCCCTATAGCGATTTATGCATCTAATCTGGTCAAGGAGGTCGCTCCGCCGTGTCCCACGACGAATTGATCTACGACTGGAATCTAGCCGGCGACGTGCCTATTGCTCCCGGCACCGAAGTTCTTGTCAACGATGAGACGCTGCGTGACGGCCTGCAGAATCCTTCTATTCACGACCCGACGATCGAAGAGAAAATACAGATCCTGCTGCTGATGGAGGCGCTCGGTATTGACTCCGTGAATATCGGTCTTCCCGGAGCAGGACCGCGCGCTGCGCAACACGTGGAAGCGCTTGCCCGCGAGATAGTCTCAAAGCGCATGCGGATTAAGCCGAATTGCGCCGCGCGCACCGTGGAAGCCGATATTATTCCAATCGTCGAGATTTCACAGCGCGTAGGCATGCCAATAGAAGCTGCCACCTTTCTTGGCTCCAGCCCGATTCGCCGCCTCGTGGAGGATTGGACCGTCGACCACCTGCAGCGCACCACCGAAAAAGCGGTCAAATTCGCCGTTTCCCACGGGCTGCCTTCCATGTACGTCACGGAGGACACGGTCCGCACGGATCCCGCTACCATCGAACGCCTCTACACTACCGCCATCCGAAGCGGCGCCCGCGCGATTGTGCTCTGCGACACGGTTGGGCACGCCACCCCGGAAGGTGCCTACAGCCTAGTCGAATTTGTGATTGAAAGGGTCGTCAAGCCGTCACGCGAGCAAATCCGGGTGGATTGGCACGGACACCGCGACCGCGGTTTGGCCATTGCTAACTCGCTCGCAGCCATTGCCGCAGGTGCTCGGCAGATTCACGGCGTCGCTCTTTCGCTCGGCGAGCGCGTCGGGAATACGCCGATGGAGTTGCTCCTGGTTAACCTCCGTCTTATGGGACTGCGCTCCAACGATCTGACGTTCTTGCGCGCTTACTGCGAAACGGTCGCGAAGGCCACTCACACTACCATTCCGCCGAACTATCCTGTGTTTGGCAGAGACGCCTTCCGCACGGGGACTGGCGTTCACGCCGCCGCAATCATCAAGGCTTTGCGAAAGCACGACCGCGACCTTGCCGACGCCGTTTACAGCGGTGTTCCCGCACACTTGTTCGGCCTCGAACAGATTGTGGAAGTCGGACCCATGAGCGGCAAATCGAATGTCTCCTACTGGCTGGCACGCCACGGCATCCAGGAAACTGACGAGCTTGTGAACCGCATCCTTGAAGCCGCCAAGCGATCGCCGCGTGTGCTCACCGAGGAAGAGTTGAAGACGCTTTGCGCCACGACGGGGCCAAGTGCGTAGATCGCATCCTTAAATCAACAACCATCCCCCCATTTCCGGTCTCGCGCTTCTTCAAGCGAGGTAGAATGCCGGCGTGAAGCGGCGCATCGCGACGAAAACTCTAAAGCGGGTGGAACCGTTGTTAGCACTCCTGCCCGTCCGGACAGTGAAACAACTTCTGCTTTGCGCTATCCTTCTCGTCATGCCGATTCGCTCTCCGGTTCTCGCCAATAGGCCTC
>Ga0207826_1000171_pt1 | contig 17287 bp, 13 predicted proteins | sample LuqExpMetageno80_FD_187837 | JGI IMG/M metagenome (GOLD analysis project Ga0207826, IMG submission 187837) | Tropical forest soil microbial communities from Luquillo Experimental Forest, Puerto Rico - Sample 80 (SPAdes) | ecosystem: Environmental > Terrestrial > Soil > Tropical forest ... | reverse complement strand
TTGGTATCTCTGTAAAAATATTGTTAAAGTTATCAACATTAGAAACACAAGCGCACAAGAGAAGGCGGGTCCTGAATTAAAGCTTAACCGAGGGCCTTGGCTTCCGAGGGGGTGGGACGGGGTCGAAAGAGGATGACAGGTTCATTTATCATCTAAGGTGCCCTTTGGGCGCCTGCAGCCTTACATCGGGTTGGGGCCGGGTCTTTTCATCATGGACCAGGAGGTAATCATCCAGACCATGAGACTGGCTGGCGGAAAAAAAGATAAAAAGATGTTTACCAGCTGGTTCAACATCTCCCCCAGTCCAACACCTCGGTTTGCGTGTGCCTGGTGGGAGATATGGTTTGCGCTGGATGTTTAACCAGCACATAAGTGTCGACTTTTTCTTCCGCTACCGTCACGCCCAGCCCGGCTTCACCTACAATTATCGGGATCCTTTGACCTCCCGATATGCCAGCTTCACCATGTACCCAGCCTTCAGCATTTACTCCATAAATCTGGGGTTGGCGTAACACTTTTAGCCGGCGGCCAGGAAGGCCGGGCCTCAAGAAGGGCATCCTCCCCTATCAGCCGCCTCCAAGGCTGGCGCTTGCGAAGCCGGGCTCTTACCCTACTTCAACATTTCTTTCTCCTATGGTAAAATATTTCTTCAACTTTCAGAATGCCTTAAAGCTTGACAGGTTGAGTGGGGATTGGTAAAGGATTAGCTACTCATGAAAGGGGCCATGACAAAGCAGGGTTGACCCCCCTGGGAATGGTCGGAACGGCGGACCGGCACCGTTTCGATTTTTTTTGGCGTCACCCCTGTCTTCTGGCCTGAGGCAACAGCTGCAACGATTGCTGGAGGGTTTGCACATGCGGGTAACAGGCAAAGTGAAGTGGTTCAACGATTCCAAGGGGTACGGTTTTATCTCCCAGGATGGCGGCCCGGACGTCTTTGTGCATCATTCGGCCATCCAAATGGAAGGCTTCAAGTCTCTCAAAGAGAACCAGGAAGTGGAATTCGAAGTCGTCCAGGGCGCCAAGGGGCCTCAGGCCAGCAATGTCGTGGTTTTATAGGGCGCCAGTACGGTTGACTCGGACTCCCTGGAAAAATTGTCTCTGGAAACCGGCCGCCCGGGCCGGCAAAGGGGCCCTCGTGTCTGCTTCTAAACCTCGGCAGTTCGCCGGCCAGGCTCCCCGCCAGTCCATGCTTGACCTTCACCTTAGCGACCAGGATATCCGGCAGATTCGGGCCCATGGGCTCACCATGGAGCAGGTGCGGGAGCAACTCCACTTCTTCGCCCAACCGCCCCGTCTCAGCAGCCTGGGCCGTGCAGCCACGGTCTCTGACGGCATTCACCGCATTCACCCCGCCGATCTGGATGGTTACCTGAACCGCCAGGCCGAGGCCGCCCGTCAGGGCCGCTTCAGCAAGTTTGTCCCGGCCTCCGGCGGCGCCACCCGCATGTTCGAGCTCCTGCTCCATTATTTCTATCACGTGGACAAAGACTTGAAGACCGTGGTCGATTGTGAGCTGGAACAGGGAATCCACCAGGCTCGGGAGTTCCTTGTTTTTCACGACTGCCTCCCCCAATTTGCCTTTTTCAGAGACCTCGAGGCGATTATGGCCGCCAACGGCAACAACCTGGGGGACCTGCTGGGCGCCCGCCGTTACCGGGAGGTTCTGAAGCAGATCCTCACCGAGACCGGCCTTTTTTACCAGGATCTGCCCAAGGGCCTGATTAAATTCCACGCCTACGGCGAAGAAAGCCGAACACCCCTGGAGGAGCACCTGGTGGAGGCTGCGGACTATGTCCAGGACCGGGACGGCAGGTGTCTAGTGCACTTGACCATCCTGCCTCGGCATCGGCATCTTTTTGAACGGCTCCTGGCCCTGGTCCAACCCTCCCTGGAGGAGCGCTTCGGCTGCCGCTTCAGGGTGGATTTTTCCTTTCAGCATCCCAGCACCGACACCCTGGCTGCGGACGCCGACAACCGCCCCTTCCGGGACAACCGGGGCCACCTGGTGTTCCGGCCTGGCGGTCATGGTGCGCTCCTGGAAAACCTGAAAGAACTCCAGGGCGACCTGGTGTACATCAAGAACATCGACAACGTGGTCCCGGACCGCTTGAAAGAGCCCACCATCCTCTGGAAGAAAATCCTGGGGGGCTTGCTGGTGGATTTGCAGGAGCAGGTTCATCAGCACCTGCGGCAACTGGGACAAAACTCCGGTGACCGGAGCGCGCTGGAAGGTGCCGTGGAATTCGCCCGAAATAGCCTGGCTCTGGCCATTCCCCCCAGGATTCTGGAGTGGCCCCAGGACCTGGCCCGGGACTTTCTGGCCCGGGCCCTGAACCGCCCCTTGAGGGTCTGCGGCGTGGTGGAAAACCAGGGGGAACCGGGGGGCGCCCCTTTCTGGGTTCAGGAAGCGGATGGCTCCCTGTCCCTGCAGATCGTGGAGAAGGCCCAGGCTGACCTCTCTGATCCGGAGCAGCAGGCAGTCTGGGAGACCGCCACCCACTTCAACCCGGTGGACCTGGTCTGTGCGCTGCGGGACGATCAGGGTGTGCCCTATGACCTCTCCCGGTATGTGAACCACGAGGCGGTGTTTATCTCCCGTAAATCCCTGGAGGGGCGGGAACTCAAGGCGCTGGAGCTTCCCGGCCTGTGGAACGGCGCCATGGCCCGCTGGCTCACGGTATTCGTGGAAGTCCCCATCACTACCTTCAATCCGGTGAAAACCGTATTTGACCTGCTCCGGCCCGAGCACCAGCCGGAGGAAAACCGGTCTCGGTTGTAAGAGTCCGCCTATGTCTCCCAGGTCATTATTTCTTTTAATATTTTGTGCTGTGGCGCTTTTGGCCGCACCGGCCCTGGGCCAGGAGTATTCCGAAGCCGGCAATCCCTGGACCCATCTCACAGTCAAGGGTGTGCCCGTCACGGCCGAAGTGGTGAGCACTCCGGAAAAACTCTATTTGGGACTGGGCCAGCGCCAGGCGCTACCCGAAGGCAGGGGCATGCTCTTTGTCATCCCCGAGTTGGGGCGTCAAGCCTTCTGCATGCGGGATATGCACTTTTCCATTGATATTATCTGGATTGCCGACCGCAAGGTGGCTGGCATCCACCCAAAACTTTCCCCCAGCGACCAGGGGACCTTCTTCTCCCCGGTGCCGGTACGTCTGGTTCTGGAAGTTCCGGGAGGTTTTGCCCAGCGCCACGGCATCAAGGTGGGGGACCCGGTAGCCCTGCCGCTTCAGCCCGCGCCAAAATAATTGGCGCGTCCCTGAAATGCCTCGCACAATTTAGGACTCTTAGCCCCCTCCCTGATGGGAGCGGGAATATGGCGGCAAAAGTCTAAAGATTATTTCACCCTCACCCCAGCCCTCCCCCATCAAGGGGGAGGGAGGTTTGCAATGAATTCTAAGGCTTATCCTGTTCGTAGACCAAGCTTAATATTTTCCAGCCCGTGTCAGTTTTGGCGAAAATAAAGTAATCCGTTCCGGTGGCCGTGGCGCTGCCCTGTTGCAGTTGCCAACGCACCTCCGCCTGGGCCAGCCTTCCCTGCATCGCCAGCGTAGTCTTCGTCGGCCTCTCGGTCAGGGGCTTCGATCCCGCAAGGTGGGCCTTGGTTTGTCCGGCAATAAACTCCTCCAGCAGATAATGGCGCGGATTGCCTGAGCTATCCAGATAATAAACCGAAGCCTTGGGGTGAAAACAGCTCTTGTAGGCCTGCATGTCGGCCTTGGACCAGGAGGAGAAATAAGCCGAGATAAGGTTGTCCAAGAGTCTTTGGTCGGGCTCAGTCCCGGGTTGTCCCCAGGCTAATCCGGTTGAGAGTAGCAAAAAAGCCAGAAGAGAAAACCCCAGCCCTCTCGCGACCCTTATAGGCAGATCACAGGATTCCCGGTTCCTCGCCATCGGACTCTCCCCTGAGAAAGATTACTGATGAATTATAGACAAACCGGAGGACCCGGTCAAAAGGTCGTCCACTGTGCCGCGACAGAGACGGATTGTGCGGGGGCTGATTCTGTGGTAGCTTTTCTCCAACGCCAGCGAAGCCGCACTCGGTATCATGAAACGATCGAAAAGGCAGACTCCCAAGAAAGTTACCCCGGAACCTGTGCCGAAGGAGTTCACGTCTCATATTTTCCTGCACCGTTGCTTCCTCGTGATTATGGCCTTCACCGCCGGCGCTGCGGTCATGGTCATTGAGCTCGCGGCCATCCGGATTCTGGCTCCCTGGTTCGGCAACAGTTTGTACACCTGGACAGGATTGATCGGCGTGATTCTCATCGCCATGAGCGCCGGTTACTACGCCGGGGGCTGGCTCGCCGACAAGAAAACCAGTTACCTGGTGCTCTCCCACATTTTGGCGGCGGCCGCGCTCTTTATTCTGGCGATTCCCCTAATTTCCCACGTCGCCGGCACCCCGCTGGGCACCTACAACGTTATCCTGGGCCCGGTGGTGGCCAGCCTCCTCATGTTTGCCATGCCGGGCTTCCTGTTAGGCTCGGTTTCTCCTTACATCATTCGCCTGGTCAGCCTGCTCTCAGCCGACAAACACATCGGCCTGTCCGCCGGCACGGTTTTCATGGTTTCCACCATCGGCAGCGTCCTGGGGACCTTTGCCTCTGGATTCTGGCTGATCCCGAGCCTTGACCTGGAACACGTCTTTTGGCTCACCGGCATTGTGGTTGCCTCCCTGGCTGGCCTCGGATATTTTTTGGCGTTTCAGCAGCGCGGGAAACTTGCTTTGCAAAGCCTTGCCCTGCTCGGCGCCGTCCCTCTTCTCCTGCTGGCCACGGCCCTTACCAGGCCTTCACCGCCTGCCAATGTTCTGTTCGATCAGATGAGCTTCTATCATCGCATCCGGGTTATACAAAAAGAGTTTCCAAAAAGCGGCGACAGGGTGAAGTCATTATTCCTGGACACTACCTGGGAAGGTGGGCAATACGACACATCCCCGAATTTCGCAGTGCCTTATCAGCGATACGTGGAACTGGCGCGACTTTTCTGTATGAAACATGAGGCGGCTCTGTTTCTGGGAGGGGGCGCCTTCAAAATGCCCCAGGCCTTTTTGGATCATTACCCCCAGGCCCGGGTCGAGGTGGCGGAGATCGACCCGGCGGTGGTGGAGGTGGGCCGGCGTTTCTTTCGGGTAAATAACTACCCGGATTTGCACATCATCGTAGATGACGCCCGGCGGTATTTAACCCATACCATGAGGAAATATGATCTGATTTTCGGTGATGCGTATAACGGCGTGCGCTCGGTGCCGGCCCATTTGCTGACCAGGGAATTTTTTGAGACGGTGAAAGACCACCTGGATGAACGGGGTGTCTTCATGATGAACATCATCGGCTCGGTCAAGGGGAATAACGCCGCCTTGTTTTCGTCGGTCCTGAAAACTCTATCCCGGGTTTTTCAGGAAACCTGTGTTTTTGCCACCATTCCCCAAAAATTGAACCGCGCCCAGAGCCTGGTCATCGTGGCCACCGATTTCGATCTGCAGTTGGACTCACTTGCCGCCACCCTGCCCCCGGACCAGGAACCGTTAAGAAAGTTGCTCCTCACCCGGGTTGCGACTCAAAATTACAATATTCATGATGGCTACGTCCTGACGGATAACTTCAACCCGGTGGAGTATCTCGTGGCCCGGACTCTCCAGCCATGACAACAGTATAATCATTAATCAACCATGCCGATTGCTTACTGCCAACTGCTCACGAATGATTGACCACTCACATCTATGAGCCAAGACCTCAGTGCCTTCGAAAAACAAGTAATCCTGGCCCTGCAGCGGGACCTGGACATCACCCCCCGGCCCTTTCTGGAGTTGGCCGAGCAGGTGGGAGCCTCAGAGGAGGAATTCCTGGCAGCCGTCCGGGACCTGGTGGCCAAGGGCTACATCCGCCGCTTCGGGGCCACCCTGCGTCATCAGCTTTCCGGTTACGGGGCCAACGCCCTGGTGACCTGGGTGGTGCCGGCGGAAGACTTGACAAGGGTAGGCCAGCTTTTGGCCCGGCACCAGGCCGTAACCCACTGCTACCACCGGGAACCGGCCCCGGGTTGGCCCTACAACCTCTACAGCATGCTCCACGGGAAAAACCCCGGGGATATCGAGACCATGGCTGCCAGCCTGGCTGACGAGGTCGGCGTCCGCCGCTACGAGATCCTCTTTTCCGACGTGGAATTGAAAAAAACCACCATGCGCTACTTCCGGGAAGAGAACGCTGACTGATACTGCGAGATGCCATTCTGGGGGGATGGGGCAGGGATTGGTGGCATAGGCTTTCCAGCCTGTGTAACCTCTGGCCCCATCCCTCAACCTGACTTTTAGGAGTTTGCCATGCCCACCTTGTCGTCATCTGAAACCCTCTTTGCCAAGGCCCGGGGACTCATGCCCGGAGGGGTGAACAGCCCGGTCCGGGCCTGGCAGGCCGTGGGGGGTACGCCTTTTCTGGTCGCCCGGGGTGAAGGGCCCCGGATCTACGATCTGGACGGCAATAGCTTTCTCGACTATGTGTGCTCCTGGGGACCCCTTATTTTGGGGCACGCTCATCCCCGGGTAGTGGCGGCGGTGCAGGAAGCTGCCGGCCGGGGCCTCAGCTTCGGGGCTCCCACCCCCCAGGAGGTGGAGTTGGCGGAATTTCTGTGCGGGGCCGTGCCCTCCCTTGAGATGGTGCGCCTGGTGACCTCCGGCACCGAAGCCTGCATGAGCGCCCTGCGCCTGGCCCGGGGCGCCACCGGCCGCTCCCTGGTGGTCAAGTTCGACGGCTGCTATCACGGCCACGCCGACTCCTTCCTGGTGGCCGCCGGCAGCGGAGTGCTGACCCAGGCCATCCCGGGAAGTCCCGGGGTGCCCCCGGAGATTGCCGATCTCACCCTGGTGCTGCCCTATAACGACCTGCAAGCCGCGGCCCGGGTTTTTAGCGCTCATGGTAATGACATCGCCGCGGTCTTTGTCGAGCCGGTAGCGGGCAATATGGGCGTGGTTGAGGCCCGGCCGGAATTTCTCCCTGGCCTGCGCCGGCTTTGCGACCGTTACTCCAGCCTCCTCGTTTTTGACGAAGTCATCACCGGCTTCAGAGTCGCCTGGGGAGGAGCCCAGGCCCGCTACCAGGTCAGCCCCGACCTCACCTGTCTGGGGAAAATCATCGGCGGCGGTCTCCCCATCGGGGCCTATGGCGGCCGGCTCCACCTCATGGAACAAATGGCCCCGGTGGGGCCGGTGTATCAGGCCGGGACCCTCTCCGGCAACCCGGTGGCCGTGGCTGCGGGCCTGGCGACCCTAACCGCGCTCCAAGAGAGCAACCCCTACGGCGACCTGGAAAACAAGGGTGCCTGGCTGGCCCGGGAACTCAATGACGCGGCCGCCCGGGCCGGAGTGCCGGTGACGGTGAACCGGGTGGGCTCCATGCTCACGGTTTTTTTCAGCCCCGGCCCGGTGGCCGATCTGACGGCTGCCAAAGAAGCTGATCTGACTGCCTTTGCCCGCTTTTTCCAGGGAATGCTCAAGCAGGGGGTGTATCTCCCGCCCTCTCAGTTCGAAGCCTGGTTTGTGTCCACAGCCCACACCGAGGCGGATCTGGAAGCAACGGTGGCCGCGGCCCGGCAGGCTTTCTCGGAAAATAACTAATTATTATCAATAGTTGAAATTAAGTCAGGGTTTTGATAACGAAAAGTCAGGATTTTACCTATCCTTCAAAAACACTTTGACATTCCAATAAGTTAGCCAGATGCCGCCGGTAAATTGAGAGTTATATTCTGTACAAAAGGGTCGGATATTGAACGTAAAAACATGGTATTTATGAAAATTTTCCCTTGCCATCCTTAGTTTTAGCGCTTTATCATGAATTTACTTTCAAGCCCTTTACCCTTCCTTACTTATAGCCCAGTCCCGGAAAGGAGGTGGCAGTTAGACCGAGTCTAGGGAATAGTACTGGCATTATTTTCACTGCATTTTTAGGCTGTTAGCATTACTTTGATAGATATGGAGGACAATTCATGGCAGATCAAGTTCCTGGTAAAGCATGGGTAGTGGTGTTTGCTGGTACGGCGGTCAATCTTTGTTTGGGCATCCTTTATGCCTGGAGCGTCTGGTCAAAGGCGCTGATCGACGAAAGTAAGGCCTTGGCCGGTGTGGTTCAGGAGGGCCTTAATGCAGGCTGGCCTTACCTGACCAATTCTGAGGCTGCCACCCCCTTTTCCATTTGCGTAATTATCTTTACCTTGTTAATGATTCCTGGGGGCAAAATCCAGGATAAATTTGGCCCCAAGGTGGGCGCCATCACCGGCGGCCTCTTCCTGGCAGTGGGCTGTATTATCGCCGGGCTTGCCAAGAGTTATACCGGCTTGATTATCGGCTTCGGCGTCTTTGGCGGCATTGGCATGGGCATCGGTTATGCGGCCCCGACCCCGGCAGCTTTGAAATGGTTCGGCCCTCACAAGCGTGGTCTCATCGCTGGCCTGGTGGTGGGCGGCTATGGTGGCGCCGCCCTGTACGTGGCCTGGTTGGGAAACAAGCTGATTACGTCCGGCGGCATTAGCTATAGTTTCATATGGCTGGGAATCTTTTTTGCCATAGTCACCATCATCGCCGGCAGTCTGTTGGCCTGGCCCGAACCTGGCTACGTGCCTCCGGCGCAAGTTGGCGCTGTGAGTGTGGCCGCCAAAGCTGCCACCACTATTGACTGGGCTCCTTCAGAGATTCTTAAAACCGGACAGTTTTTCGGCTTGGTCCTCATGTTCATTGCCTCGACCCAGTCCGGCCTTATGATTATCTCCATTGCGGCACCCTTAGGCACCAAAATGCTGGGGGCAGCTGCCTGGATGCTTGCTTCTTTTGGCGGCTTGATCAATGCCCTGGGCCGGGTGGGCACCGGTTTATATTCTGACAAGATTGGCCGTAGCAACGCCTACGCCCTGAACTGCATCGTCTCCGCTATCTGCCTGTTCCTCATGCCCCTGATCATGCAGGCTGGCAGTATCTTCCTCCTCTTCCTAGCGGTGGGCATCGCTTACTGGCAGTACGGCGGCGGTCTTTCCCTGATGCCCTCGTTCACCGCAGACTTTTTTGGTCCCAAGAACCTGGGCATGAACTACGGCTTGGTGTTCCTCGGTTGGGGGGGCGGTTTCTTCATGGCCAAAGTCGCCGGGATCATCAAGGACATGACTGGCACTTATAACATGGCCTTCTATCTGTCCGCCATCGTACTCATTATCGGCGTGATCATCTCCAGGATCAACAAGCGGCCGATGCACGTGACTGAATAAAGCGCGGTTGAGCTAACCGAAGCAGTTTTCCCCGGAGGCAGGGGCCTTGCCCCCTGCCTCCTTTATTGTTTCAGGTGGAAAATAATGGGAAAAGCTTGGCCCGTTCCTTACTTCCTGGACCCCGCCCATTTTGCCGTTGACGCTTTTGTCGCTTTCTGCGTGGCGGTTCTCTTGGCGGTACTGGTGAGCGCCGAGGCCCAGGCTTTTATGGCTACTCTTCTCGGTGACCATCGGGTGGAGGCCAAAGACCGATTCCACTTCATCGCTTTTTTTCATCTTGATATTATAGGGACCATCAATTATTTGGTGGGTGGGTTCGGTTGGGCCAAACCTATAGAGATCAATCCCAGTAAGTTTTTCTACCCACGCCTCTACACTTTTCTCACCCGCCTGGCTGGTCCCCTGGCCAACCTCTTTCTGGCCGGCATCGCGGGAAGTCTTGTCTTGCTCATACAGTCCTTCCAGTTCGACGCTCGTGTCTTCAACATGATTGTGGGGGTCAGTATTACTACCGCGGTCTACAACCTTATTCCCCTTCCACCCCTGGCTGCGGGCGTTCTGCTCACCTCGTTCATCCCTGAACGCTTCGACCGGGTGAGGAGGCTCATCAACCAGGCTGGGCCGTTCCTAATACTTGCCCTCACTTTGTTCGACCGTCTCTACTCGCGACACTCCTTCCGGCCCTTGCTGGACCCGCTGGTTCTCAGCATCTTCCGGTTTATCAGCGCTCCTTCGCTTTAATCCCCCTTTCTTGATCCAATTACAATGTTTGTCATCAAAATTACCCTGTGGGCATCCTCAGTCCCTACCTCAACCCCATGGTCAGAAAAGTGGTGAGGCTCATTGCCGGCTTGCCGAATCCCGGCGCTTAAACTGCTCACCTGGCCTGCCTCGAACCTTCGTTCCCAAATTTCCCGGCGGCATCCTCTCTTCCCAGGTATCGAGTCCGATAAAGTAAAAAAATTTTTACCCGTGTCAAATTTTTTGGAAAATCTCGTGGACGTGTCGAGGAAGAATGATTATAATAATTTTTGACATTAGGTCATGATCGAGGCTTTTGCATTATGGGGAGAAGCCCTCGTGGAGCGCAAGTTCTGATGAAATTTTGAAAGAAAGGGGTCTCTCGAAAAAAGAAAAATGGCGTAAAGTAATTTGTGACCCTTGCCGAACAATATTTTAAGGGGCACGCTGGAGAGGGGCCCAAGTGGTCCACTCTGGTCAAGGGGTACCATGAGAGAGACTCCACTTATTCTGGTGGTGGACGATGACCCGGGCATACTGGATCTGGTCCGGGACATTTTGTCTTCTTCCTACCGGGTAACTACAGCCAATAGCGTCACCGAGGCCCGAAAGCAGCTCCGCGCCGAGGGATGTGACCTTGTCCTCACCGACATGGTAATGCCAGGCGAGGGGGGCATGGAGCTGCTGAAGTTCCTGCGGCTGCACCACGCCGACGTTCCGGTCATCGTCTTCACAGGGTACGCCAACTTCCAGGACGCGGTAAACGCCGTGAAGCTGGGGGCCTTCGACTACCTCACCAAGCCTATCCAGATTGAAATCCTGCAGCACGCCATCGACCGGGCCTTAAACTTCCGCCGTTTGTCCAGCCAGCAGAAGGACCTCGAGGTCATTTTCCAAGGGGCCGAAGCCCTGGGTTGGCAGGCCCTGGAATTGATTTCAGGCACCGAAGAAGCCGCATTCCTGACTTCCTTGCGGGAGTCCTGGGAGAATGCCGCCACCCTGCACGAACTGGGTCAGCGCTTCCTGGACGGCACCGAACGCCTCCTGAGCGCCACCCGTACTTCCATTTTCCTTTACGATGACGACCGGGGTGATTTCTCCGGGCTGGCAGCCAGGGGTCCCGAAGCCGAGGCCCGCCTGGCCGAAACTGTCCCTGCCAGTAACAGCCTCATGGGCTACGTGGCCGGCGAGCGGCGACCGCTGCTGGTCGTGGATCTCGAGCTCGATCAGCGAGTGGCCCTGTGGATCAGGCGATTTCCCTATTTCACCAAGAGCTTCATGATCATCCCTCTCATCGGCTCCAAGTTGTGGGGGGTGCTCAATCTCACTGACCGCAAGGACCACCTCCCCTTCACGCCCAGGGACCTTTTTCTCGGCTGGCTCACCGGGCGCCTCCTGGTGGAAGCCCTGGAGACCCGGGAAGGTGAAAGGAAGACGGAACCGGCTGTACCTCTCAACACCCTGCTTCAGAAGCATTTTTCCCAAGGGGTGGCCCTGGTAGATCAGGACCTGCGGGTGGTACAGGTCAACAGCGCCCTGGAAAAAATGGTCAGGACCAAGGGGCAACTGGTGGGCAAGGAACTGTCGTTCCTCCTGGGGCTTAGCGCCGGCGAGCGGGAGTCCCTGAAAAATGCCGTCATCTGGGTGGTGGAGAACCAGGAATCCCGGGACCTGCCGACCCTGAAATGCACCCTGGAGGAAGGCAAAACTCATTTCCTGGGGGTCAGGATTATCCCCTCCCTGCAAAATCCCAGCCAGGGCATAGTCATGGTGGAAGACTTGAGCGAACTGGAAAAGCTCAAGCAAAGGCTCCACCTCTATGAGCATCTGGCCATCATGGGCAAACTGAGTTTATGTGTGGCCCACGAACTCAACAACCCCCTGGACGGGGTCTACCGTTACCTGTCTTTGGCCCAGAAGAAGAAGGACAACCCCCAGGAAGTGGAGCGGTATCTGGGGGAAGCCCAGAAGGGCCTCCAAAAAATGTCCATGACCATACGATCCCTCCTGTCGTCCGCCAATCCCCTCAAGGCGCCTGCCACCGCAGACAATTTACTGAATCTGCTTCAGGATGCCGTCAAGATCATGATGTTTCAGGCCAGCGATCAGCGGGTCCAGGTGAGTTTGCACGCTCCCCCGGAATTTCAACAGGTGCCGGTGGACGGCGATCTCTACCACGTTTTCGTCAATATCATCAAAAATGCTTTGCAAGCTATGCCCCACGGGGGCAAGCTGAGGGTAGAGGGCACCGTCGGCACCGAGAATATTGCCATCCATTTCCAGGATTCCGGCTCTGGGCTAACCCCTGCGGAACTGGGCCAGATTTTCCAACCGTTTTATTCGACTAAGGAAGGCACCCAGGGGATGGGTCTGGGTTTGCCCATTTGCCGCAAAATCCTGGAGCGTTATGCCGGGCAACTCATCGTGGAGAGCCAGCCCGGTCAAGGTACCAGAGTCACCATCCTCTTGCCCAAGACGATTCAGGGGGGGCATCTTGATTCCTAAAGACATTCTCATCGTGGATGACGACTCCTTGGTGTGCGACTCCCTGAGGGAAATGCTGACCTTCGACGGGTATGCCGTGGATACGGCGTTAAGTGCCCAGGCGGCCCTGACCAAGGTCAAAGAGGACGGGTTCAACCTGATTCTCTCCGATATTCAGATGCCCGGCATGAGCGGCCTCGATCTCCTGAAGGAAATCAAAGGCCTGAATTCCGACGCCCTGGTGGTCTTTATCACCGGTCATGGCCACATCGATGGCGCCATCGAGGCCATCAAGCTCGGCGCCTACGATTACATTACCAAACCCATCGACGACTTGCGTCTCCGGGTGACCATCCAGCGCGCCCTAGAGCAGCACAAACTCATGGCGTCCTATGAGTCCTTGAAGAAGCGCCTGAGACCCTGGGACCTCCAGGAAACCATGCTGTTTCGGGACCGCAAGATGGAACAGCTCATGGAGTTGGTCCATACCATCGCCGACACCCAGGCCACCGTCCTCATTACCGGCGAATCAGGCACCGGGAAAAGCCTCCTAGCCCATTACATTCACACGACATCCTCACGCCAACAGAAACCCTTTATCAAGATAAGCTGCGGTTCCCTCTCCGAGACTCTTCTCGAAAGTGAGCTTTTTGGGCACGTGCGGGGGGCCTTCACCGGGGCCATCCGGGACAAAAAGGGGAAATTCGAAGACGCCCATGGGGGCACGATATTTTTGGATGACGTCAACTCCGCCTCGCCCAACCTTCAGGTGAAACTGTTAAGGGTTCTCCAGGAGAAGGTCATTGAGCGGGTCGGGGGCAACGCTCAAATACGCACCGATGTCCGCATCATTACGGCCACCAACACCCCTCTGAGGGAAGAGGTTGACAAAAACCAGTTCCGGGAAGATCTCTACTACCGCATCAACGTAGTGTCTTTAAATATTCCGCCCTTAAGGGAGCGCCTGGCCGACATCGCACCCCTGGCCGAGCACTTCATCAAACAGTTCAACCAGATTCATAAGAGAAGGATCCGGGGCCTTTCGAAGACTGCCCTGCAGATCTGCCTCAGGCACAGCTGGCCGGGCAACGTTCGCGAACTCGAAAATGTTCTGGAACAAGCCGTGATCCTCTCCCCCGGGGACTACATTGTGCCCGAATCCTTGCCATCTTACCTCTGCGAGTCGGGATTGTCCGCCGGCGCCCTGGCCAAAGACCTGACCCTGGATGAAGCCCTGGCCTATGCGGAAAAGCACATTCTTCTCGAAACCTTGGAGCGCTTTAAATGGAACCGCAAAATGTGCTCCCAGGCCCTGGGGATCAGCCGCACGACACTCTTTAACAAAATGCGGCGCTTTGATCTCTTCGAATCCCGGCGCCAATCGCCGGCACGGCGAGATTCGGCCAAATCCCCTTCATCCACACTCTCGGTGTGATTCGCCCGCCCCTGTCCCATAGCCCCGGGACGTGATAAAATTCCTGGCAGAACGCGAGACTGTTGCGAGCAGGCCTTCAAACGAGAGCCCGGGGTTCAATGGCCCTCCGCCCTCCCTCAAACAACCCCTTCTAAACCCCTTTAGGTTTCGGGGAAATCGAGGCCTGATGCCCCGGGATTTCCTTAAGATATTTTAAGGGGCGGGGGGAATGGGTTGGGGAGAGGGGAAAGGGATCCTCGACCCCTGGTCCCCTCTCCCAAAGAATCACCTTCACCGGAGATTGCCATGCCTTACAACCACGATACCCTGGCGCGCTGGGACCGTGAACACCTCTGGCACCCCTTCACCCAAATGCAGGGCTTCGTCCAGGAAGAATTGCTCATCGTCGCCCGGGGGGACGGCCCCTACCTCTATGACCTGCAGGGCCGCCGCTACCTGGATGGGGTGTCCTCCCTGTGGTGCAATGTCCACGGCCATCGGCGGCCGGAGTTGGACCGGGCCCTGGGCGCGCAATTGGAAAACCTGGCCCACAGCACCCTCCTGGGCCTGGCCCACCCCCCGGCCATCGTCCTGGCTCGGCGCCTGGCAGAAATCGCCCCCCGGGGGCTCACCAGGGTTTTTTATTCAGACGACGGCTCCACCGCGGTGGAAGTAGCCCTGAAAATGGCCTACCAGTACTGGCAACTCAAGGGGCGAGGGAAAAAAAAGCGCTTTCTCAAACTCAAGGAAGGCTATCACGGGGACACCCTGGGCGCCGTGTCGGTGGGCGGCATTGACCTCTTCCACGACATCTACCGCCCGCTCCTCTTCGATACCCTTACCGCCCCGGCACCCTATTGCTACCGCTGCCATACCCTTGAGAACTGCCGGCAGGAGTGTCTGGCCGAATTGATCAGGCTGGTGGAACTGCATAAGGATGAATTGGCCGCGGTGATCCTGGAACCGGTAATGCAGGGAGCCGGAGGCATGATCCCCCAGCCTCCGGGGTATCTGGCCAGGGTCCGGGAGGTCACCCGGCAGCACGGCGTGCTCCTGATCTGCGACGAAGTGGCCACCGGTTTTGGCCGTACCGGGAGAATGTTCGCCTGCGAGCACGAGGAGGTGGAGCCGGATCTTTTATGCCTGGCCAAAGGCATAACCGGAGGGTATCTGCCTCTGTCGGCCACCCTGGCAACCGATGAGATCTATCAGGCGTTTTTAGGGGAATTCCAGGAGTTCAAGGCGTTTTTCCACGGCCACACCTTTACCGGCAACCCCTTGGCTGCGGCGGTCTCGCTGGCCAGCCTGGAGGTCTTTGAGAAAGAGCGGCTTATAGAAAGCCTGGCCCCCAAGATTGAAACCCTGGAGGCGCGCCTCTACGAAATGTTGTCTCATCCTCACGTCGGGGACGTGCGCCAGCGGGGTTTTATGGTGGGCATTGAACTGGTGGCGGACAAAAAGACCCGGGAACCCTTCCCGGTGGCGAGGCGTACCGGCCATCGGGCGATTCTCGAGGCCAGAAAGCTCGGAGCCATCCTGCGGCCCCTGGGGGATGTCCTCATCCTCATGCCTCCCCTGTGCATAACTACTGAGGAGCTTGAAAGTCTCTGCCGGATTGCCTCGGAGGCCATAGAACGGGCCACGGTTTCCTGATACGAGAGTCTTTTTCTGGGGAGAGTGCCAGGGACCTGAAGTTCCTGCCCTCCCCCCAGACCCCTTCCCAACCCGCCTGAGGACCGGAAAAGCGGGCCAGGGGCCCGACTTCCCGGCGAAAAAGCGTTAAGGGTTGGTAAGGGAGTTTGAAGGGGGGCAGGGTGGTGGCTGAGGCTTACCAGCCTTGGGATCTGGCCGCCTCCCTCAAGGCTCCCGCCAGCTTCTGCTATTCGAACAGTTCGGTATCGACAAATCCCGAGTCCACGAGGGTCCAGAAATCTACGGCCAGGCCGTGTTGCACGTACGAGTAGGGAAGCCAGCCGTAGCCCTTGTCTCCCCAGCCGGTGCCCCAGGAATTGCGAATGAGGAGAGCCCCGGTGTCTTTGCCCACCTTTTTGGTGTCGTCATAGCCCACTGCCACTATGGCGTGGCCACCCTCCACAGAATCTCCGGAGCCCGGGAAAGGGATCTCCCCCTTGCCATCGCCATCCGCCGGGATGGAACTATACACCGTGAAGCCAAACATGGGAGGAAGGCCTGCAGCCAGGCTCTTCTTCACGGCTTCCAGGGTCTTTTCCGTTCCTTGACCAGCGGGATCAAGCCGGTAATACTTCGTGGTTTTGTAACTCTGGGCAAAGGCATAACAGAAGGCCTGGGGCTCCTCGTCAAATTTTTCTATTTTATAAGGCCAGTAATTTTCGGGCGGCACCCCAAAGAGCACCATGGCTTTCATGGTGTCACGCAATTCCGCCCCCTGGTCGCCCGTTATGCCGAGAAGGTTGCGCGTCACCTTGTAAAGAAACAGGCGGGAGGCGCCGAGGTACTTCCCGAAGGCCCTCCGCTGAAAGTATTCGAGGACGCCGACGCCGGCATTGGCCGTGCAGGAGCCCAGATCACCCTGGTCCTCGATGGGCGAACACCACTGCCGCAGGTCAACCGAGACCGGAAGAACCGTATTAATCTGCTGGACCTTTTTGGATTGCTGCCTGATTTCCTGAACTTCTGAGGAGCTCACGTGAAAGTCCCGATGATCGGGAATATCCCGCAACCAACCCATGCCTTTATTTACTCGCATCCTCACCCTCCTATCCGCCCGGTTTCGTCCCGGCAAATCCGGCCAAAAAGAGAAAGGAGCCGAAATGCCGGAGCGTCCCGTTAGTGATAGGGGAAATTGTGGGGAAAAGCCAACGCAGGCAGGAAAAAAGGCACAACTCCGCTGGTCAAGTTACCTGTATCAAGACTGGAAACTTCCTGAAGACGGGCTCATGGAGAGCGGCGCTCCCGGAGCATATTTTCGGCGTCCCACAGGTTGGCTTTTGTTACTTCCACGTAATAGCTGGCCTGAGCGGCTTCGAAAATCCCCAGGGCCGCCTGATAAGCCGCCACCGCCTCCTCCAGGTGGTGGGTGCCCTGCTCCCGCTCCCCGAGGATCCTAAGAGCGAGGCCCAGGTTGTTCTGGGTCATGGCCCACTGCAAGGGCACCCGCTCCCGGGTCCGCTCCTTCAGGGCCTCCTGGTAGGCCGCCACCGCCTCCTCCAGGCGTTGGGTGCCCTGATCCCGCTCCCCGAGGCTCCTAAGAGCGAGGCCCAGGTTGTTCTGTGTCATGGCCCAGTCCAGGGGCACCCGCTCCCGGGTCCGCTCCTTCAGGGCCTCCTGAAAGGCCGCCACCGCCTCCTCCAGGCGCTGGGTGCCCTGCTCCCGCTCCCCGAGGCTCCTAAGAGCGAGGCCCAGGTTGTT
>Ga0207826_1000170_pt1 | contig 17324 bp, 18 predicted proteins | sample LuqExpMetageno80_FD_187837 | JGI IMG/M metagenome (GOLD analysis project Ga0207826, IMG submission 187837) | Tropical forest soil microbial communities from Luquillo Experimental Forest, Puerto Rico - Sample 80 (SPAdes) | ecosystem: Environmental > Terrestrial > Soil > Tropical forest ... | reverse complement strand
TCAACTTTACCAGTTGGGTGGTGTGTTTGAGTTGGCCGCAGGCGGTTGCGGAAAAGGAAAAAGGGCCGGTGGATAACCGGCCCGGCGATGGAACGAGATAGAAGCTACCGCTGGAAACGGCGACGCAGGGTGCCGATCGCTCCGAGAGCACCAGTAGCGAGAAGCGCGATCGTACCCGGTTCGGGAGTCGCTGTGCCATAGGTCACGTCGTCCATGACGTAGAAGTCCTGGTTGGCGGAGTAGACCCCAACCTTGGAGACGACTCCGGAGTAGCCGGAGGCGAGCCATGTGGGAATGTCTGACGGATCCAGCGAAGCCGACGTCCACAACAGGTTGTTGGAAGCGTCGTAGAGGTTGAAGTAAACGGTGGCAGAAGGGTAGCCCGAAAACCATGCACCGTCAAATACGGCCGGGGAGTTTAGCGTGAAGCTGTACTCTCCAGCGCCGGTGACGGGCTCGTAAGTACGAAACTCCCCTGAGTGCGGGTTGTATGGCGGCTGGAAACCGGAGTAATAGCCCCAAACCCCGCCCCAAGTAATGTTGCAATAGCCATCGGGAACAGTGCCACCCGATCCAATTGTCTCGAAATCGCAGACGGTGGTGCCGGCCATGGCTAAGCTCGCGAGCGCAAGAATAGTAACGGCCAGAAGTAGAGATCTTTTCATTCGCAGGTTCCTCCCTAGGGTTTGCCGGTGTGCGAATGCTAATGACGAAGTAGCACATCGGTCAGTAACCGTGGTGCGCAGTTACTATTCCATTCGTCAAAAAGATTCAACTCGTTTATTTACAACAGTTACGTAGTTTTTAACGGTGAGTGAGACCCAGGGAATGCGCAATATTATGCATATTGCGAGGAAATCGTTTTCCCTCCTTAGAACGAATCATGTCCGCAAACCGAACTGGATGAGGTCGGACGTGTGCTTCAGTTGACCGCAGGCGGCGTAGACGTCGCGTCCGCGAGGACGGCGGAGGAAGGCTGGGACTCCAGCGGCGATGAGGATGGACTGGAAGGCGAGGACGCGGTCGGTTTCCGGGGTCGAATAGGGGATCTCGGGGCCGGGATTGAGGGCGATGAGGTTGACCTTGGCGCGGAGGCCGCGGATGAGTTCGACTAGCTCGCGAGCGTGGGAGGGCGAGTCATTGAGGCCGCCGAGGAGGACGTACTCGAAGGTGAGGCGCTCGCGGTTGCGGAGAGGGAAGTCGCGCAGGGCGGCGAGGAGCTTCTCGATCGTCCACTTGCGGGTGATGGGCATGACTTCGGTGCGCAGCGCTTCGTTGGAGGCGTTGAGGGAGACGGCAAGCTTGGGGCGGATTTCTTCGGCGGCGAAGTCGGCGATGCGGGGGACGATGCCCGAGGTGGAGACGGTCATGCGCGAGGCGGGGATTCCGGCGTCGAGCGAGAGGCGGCGGACGGCCTGCATGAAGTTGTCGTAGTTGAGGAAGGGCTCGCCCTGTCCCATGAAGACGAGGTTGATGCGGTCGCGGTCGATATCGACGCGCTGGTCGTTGAGGACGGCGAGCACCTGGCCGGTGATTTCGCCGGCGGTGAGATTGCGGTGGAGGCCGAGAAGGGCGGTCATGCAGAATTTGCAGTCGACGGCGCAGCCGACCTGGCTGGAGACGCAGATGGTGGAGCGGCGGGGAGAGTGGATAGTGGATGGTGGATAGTGGTCAGTAGAGTTTCGAGTTTCAAGTTTCGAGTTTCGAGAAAAAGCAGGTTCCTTGGCTGCTGAGCGACCTCGTGATGACAGTTCTGGAGATAAGTCGGAGAGCTCTTCGTCGCCCGAGGGAGAGCCGTCGCCGGCTTCGCCGCCGTCGCCTTCGGGCATCCAGACGGTTTCGACGGATTGGCCGTCGGAGAAGGCGAACAGGTAGCGGATGGTGCCGTCGGTAGAGGTAAACTTCTTTTCTATAGCTGGCAGGCCTAGGGAGTAGCCGAGGTCGGCGAGTTGCCGGCGCAGCGCCTGGGGCAGGGTGGAGAACTGATCGAGGCGTGACCAGCGCTGGCGGCAGAGGCCGTCTAAAAGCTGGCGGAGGCGGTAGGGAGGCTGCGCCAGGCTTTCTAGAATCTCGCTAAGTTGTTCATTCGAAAGGCTTAATAGTTCGCGTTGTTGCAGTTCGCCCATGCATCCAATATCCTAGGAACGGTTGGCAACCCGTCTACCCGACTTCGCTTCGGGAACCTTGCTGCAAGCGCGTTCATTTTATCCCAGGCTAGGGACGCGAGTGTTGGATTGGCAGCACGGTCAGCAGTTTCGTACATCAAAGCAGGTATTCATGGCAGCAGAGGCACTGGCGATCGCCGCCGACCGGACCATTCACCGGGAGGTGTTGCCCAACGGCATCACCATCATTACGGAGCAGATGAACCACATCCGCTCGGTGTCGCTGGGGGTGTGGCTGAAGGCGGGATCGCGCGACGAAGATGCGGAAGTCAATGGCATCTCGCATTTTGTTGAGCACATGGTGTTTAAAGGCACCACGCGGCGCTCGGCGGAGGACATTGCGCGGGAGGTGGACTCTATCGGCGGCAACATGGACGCGTTCACCGGCAAAGAGACGGTGTGCTTCAACATGATGGTGCTGGACGAGCACCTGCCCATCGCGGTGGATGTGCTGAGCGATATGGTGCTGCATCCGGTGTTTGATGAGACCGAAGTGGCGCGAGAGCGGGGCGTGATCGTGGAAGAGATCAAGATGGACGAGGACAACCCTGACAGCCTGGTCCACGAGATATTTACGCAGAACTTCTATAAGGACCACCCGCTGGGACGGCCCATCCTGGGTACCAAGGAGACGGTGCGGAAGTTCACCCAAGCCAAGACGTTTGAGTATTACCGGCAGCGGTTCGTGCCGGAGAACATGGTGATTGCGGCGGCGGGGCACGTGCAGCACGAGGCGCTGGTGGAGCTGCTGAGCAAGGAGTTCGAAGCGCTGCCGCGGGGGACGAACGGGCTGCACGACGTGGCGCCGAAGACCCATTCGCGGATCATCCTGCGCAATAAGAAGGCGCTGGAGCAGGTGCAGCTGTGCATCGGCGTTCCGTCGTACCGGATCAATCACGAGCGGCGGTTCGTGGCGTACGTGCTGAATACGCTGCTGGGTGGCGGCATGAGTTCGCGGCTGTTCCAGAACGTGCGCGAGAAGCAGGGGCTGGCGTACTCGATCTTCTCCGAGCTGAATCCTTACAAGGACACGGGATGCCTGGCGGTGTATGCCGGGACTTCGCTGCAATCGGCGCCGAAAGTAGTGCAGTCGGTGCTGAAGGAGTTTCGCGCGATTAAGGCGGGGGAGCTTCCGGCGGAAGAAGTGAAGCGGGCGAAGGACCAGTTGAAAGGCAGCCTGATGCTGAGCCTGGAGTCGTCGATGGCGCGGATGTCGAACCTGGCGCGCCAGGAAATGTACCACGACCGCTTCATGGGCATGGACGAGATCATCGAGCGGGTCCAGGTGGTTACCCTGGACGACGTGGTGCGGGCGGCGAACGAGATGTTCCAGAAGGAAGCGATCGCGGTGACGGTGCTGGGGAACCTGAACGGGCTGAAGCTGACACGGGAGATGCTGGAGTGCTGAAAGGCGGTTGTCAGTTGCCGGTTGTCAGTTGTCAGTGAAAGGCAATTGGGTTTTGACATTGGCTGAGCAGTGCTCAATAATTCAGTGTTCCGGGGCGGAAACGGACGCGGTTGTGGTACGTCAATGCAGTGGTGGTTTTCCGCGCCAACCTGAGTGAGGATCCTAGATATGTCGAGACGGAATCGCGATCGCGGCTTTACCCTGATCGAGTTGCTGATCGTGGTGACGATCATCCTGATTATTGCGGCATTCACCATCCCCAAGATCACGAAGTCGCAGATTCCGGCGCATGAGGCGTCGGCGATTGCCAGCATCAAGGCGATCAGTGCGGCGGAAATGATCTATTCCAGCAGTCATCCGGACCTGGGTTTCACGCCTGAACTCATCGCCTTGGGCGGAACGTCACAGAGCGGCGGCGAGCAGACTATCGACACCAACCTGGCCAGTGGACGCAAGAGCGGTTACACCTTTACTTACACGCCGGGGGAGAAGGTGAATGGTGCGATCCGGTCGTACACCATTACGGCGGTACCGGACCAGGTGGGCACGACCGGACAGCGGCGCTTCTTTGCCGACGAGTCGGGCGAGATCCACTACAACGCCAGCGGTCCGGCGGACGTGACCAGCCCGGTGATTCAGTAAAGCAGCAATTAGCAATTAGCAAGATCAGATACCGAGCCCCGGTGAAAGCCGGGGCTGTCGTATTTGTCGGGGAGATTTGCGCGGCGAACATCCACCTGTGATTGCTGTCACTGAACGTGGTGGCAGGGCGTGGTGTAGTACGCAACCAGCCTGAGGACGCGGCGTCGGACCGGCGCCCAGTTCCGACTAATGCGGAGTTGCGAGTGATTGAAACGGTGGACGGAATCGCGTCTGTTGTCGAGCGACTGAACGAACGCGTGCGGGAACTGGAGCGGCGCGTCGCCGAACTGGAAGGAATGGCGACGCAGGCGAGGGGCGCAGAGATGGCGTCGGCGATTCCGCAGGAGCAAGCGAAGCAACCAACGGCCGCGACACCCGTCGCCGGCATTCGGCCAGTGCAACAGGGCCAGCCTCCAGAGCCGTGGAAGGGGGCCGCTGCGGCAGAGACACCGGCAGGCGTGATTACGGTGCTGGGCAAGGCGGTGCTGGGCATCGCGGGAGCGTTCCTGCTGCGAGCGATCGCCGAGTCGGGCTCGGCGCCGAAGCTGGCGGTGCTGCTGGTGGCGATTGTGTATGCCGCGGCGTGGATGGTGTGGGCGGTGCGGGCTTCCGCATCCAGCCGCTTCGCCAGCGTGACGTACGCCGTGGCGTCGGCGATGATTTTGTCGCCGATGCTGTGGGAGTCCACCACGCGGTTCCAGACGCTGTCGGTGGGTTTCGCCGCGGCGGCGTTGACAGGCTATGTGGTGATGACGCTGGCGCTGGCGGCGCGGCGCGATCTCGAACTTGTGGCATGGGTGGCGACGGTAGCGGCGGTCATGACGGCGCTGGGATTGATTTTCGCCACACGCGACCTGGTGGCGCTGGCGTCGGCGCTGCTGGCGATCGGGCTGGCGAGCGAGGTGTCGGCGTGCCTGGGACATCGGCTGACGCAGCGGGTGTTGCCGGCACTGGCGGCGGACTTCGCCATCTGGCAACTGGTGGACGTGATGACGTCGTCGAAGGTGGTGCCGGAGGGATACCACGCCACGGCCGCAGGCACGATTACTGCGTTGTGCCTGGCGCTGCTGGCGATCTACGGCGGGAGCATCGGGATTCGCATATTTGTACGCCGGGAGGCGATTACCTACTTCGATGTCGGACAGGGCGTGTTGGCCTTTGCGTTGGCGACGTTCGGAGCATTGCGCGCGACGGGTGGGGCAATCGCTCCGGTGCTGGGAGCGCTGTTCCTGGTGCTGGCGGCGGTGTGCTACTGGGGAGCGCTGTCGCGGTTTGTGGACGATGGCCTGAGACGGAACCGACGGGTGTCGGCTTCGTGGGCGGCAGGGCTGCTGGTGGTGGGGAGCTGGCTGCTGCTGCCCTCGGGCTTGCAGTTGGTGTTTTTGTGCGCGGCTGCCGTGGTGGCGGCGTTTTTGTATGCGCGCACGGGGAAGTTCAGCCTGGGGCTGCATGTGTCGGTGTATTTGGCGGCGGCGACCGCAGTTTCGCCGGTGCTGGGCTATGTGGTGAACACGCTGGCGGGGTCGGTGGGGGGCGGGCCTCCGTGGAGCGTGTGGCTAGTAACGGTGGCGGCGGCGGTGTCTTACGTTGTGGGAGCTGGTCACGCGGAAGAACGGACCACGCGACGGTTGTTATGGGTGGTTCCGGCGCTGTTAGTGGGGTTTGCGGCGGCGGCGCTGGCGGTGTCTGCCATTGTGGGAGTTGCGGGAGGGAGTGCGGGGCTGGCGGCGTCGCGACTGTCGGTGGTGCGGACTATAGTAGGCTGCGCGGTGGCGCTGGCGCTCGCGTATGCGGGAGCGCGATGGAAGCGGGTGGAGTTGGGCTGGGTGGCATATGCCGCCGTGGGCTTCGGCACGCTCAAGCTGCTGCTTGAGGACCTCCGGTTTGGGAATGCGGCGTCGCTGGTGGTGTCGCTGCTGTTCTACGGCGGGGTGCTGATTTTGTTGGCGCGGATGATGCAGCGGGGGCGGGCGGAGGCGTAGGAGATATTTCGAAAGACCCCGCCCTACGATTCGCTGGCGCGAATCGTAGAACGGGCCACCCGGCGATGAGAGTTTAGCGCTAGGCGCCGACCTCGCAGAGCTCTTCTTCCGTCTCCATCAGGCGGACGCCGACAGGCTCGAAGCGGGCCTGGAAGAAGCGCAGGTACTTGGGCTCGTACACCATCTTCAGTCCGTTCACCTGGTCGCGGTTGGCATAAACTTCCACAACTGATTGGGCGACGACATCCATGTCAGCCTGCGTATACCCAGGTAGCATTACGAAATCCAAGAAAAGTCCCCACACAAACCAAAACCAGGATTGTGTGGGGCGCCCGATCACTTCGTGACTGTGGAATCGTGGTTGCGCGGTTACTCGTGGGACTTGGGAGGGTTGCCCAGCAAACGGTAAACCGTCGCCGTTTTGGTGGCACCCAGATTGATGTAGTCCTCGGCGGAGTACTGCAGGCCGATGAAGAAGGACTCGGTACGGCGCAGGGCATCCTTGTCGAGCTTGTCGCGATCCTGGAAACGGAACTGGTAGGCAAACTCACCGATGAGGGGACGGTGCTCGCCACGGGTACGCCAGATGGCCACGTTGGCTTTGCAGGTGAGGCCCCCGCCGAAGTCGAGCAGGCCGATGTCCTGCAGGACCTCCTCGACGATGGTGTTGCTGACCAAGTGAATCTCTTCCTTGGGGTGCTTTCTGATCCTTGCAAGGATTGGCAGTACATCGATCAAGGCGTCCATGTCGCGGATGTTCTCGCGTCCCATGCCGATGGCGCCACGGGTGAACTGCACGTTGTGGGAGAAGAGCAGGCGGATGCCGCCCAGCTTTTCCTTCAGAGGCAGGGCCTGGGCCTTGAACTTGACGCGGTGATCGCCGAGGATGTTGGGCCGGACGTCGGTTTCGGCGCACATTTGCAAGTCGGGATGGCGGAACTTGAAAACGATTTCAGGCTCGCCGATGGGGAAGCCGTCCTTGTAGGGGATGCGGCGGCGCAGAATGAAGGCGTTGTTGTAGAGGCGGAAGTCGTCGGTGTCGATGAACAGCACTTCGCGGATCTTGACCGGCTGATTCACGAAGCCATCCGGTGTGAACTTCACGCCGCATTCTTTTGCGGGCTCCTTAAAGACCTTGCCGAAGTCGAAGAAGCTTTCGCGCGAATGGAACTTGTTCGGCCGCAGGATGAGCTTGCAGCAAATGTACTCGGGCGCATGGATGGGCATGCCGTCGGCATACTGGCCGGGCTTGAGCTGGGGGACGCGGCCCACCCAGCTGGGAGTTACGGTCTCGCGGGTCTTTACGATTGCGGGAGCGGCTTCCGGCTTCGACGGAGGGGCGGTTGCTTTCTTCTTGCTGGGAGCTTCCTTTGTAGCGGTGGGCATCGGCGGTCCTTACCTGGCAATCTTTTGCCTAACAGGGAGATGCGTAACTATCCGCTGATTTTATACCTAAAGTTCGGGTTCCACGCCACTGGCCGCTAGGGAACGAGCGCAAGGCGAGGGGCTGGCGAAAGCCAGCGCCTGTGACTGGCTCTCCTAAGAAAGTAGAATTGACCAGCATGTTGCAAACGACGATACATCGCAGCGGACTGGTACTGGTTTTGGCTGGGAGTCTGGGTTGGGTGGCGCTCGCGGAGCAGTCTGACGTGCACGCCATCGCCGACAAAGTGGACCAGCGCTATAACCACATGCAGACCCTGCAAGCGCAATTTGCCGAGACGTACTCGGGCGCTGGGATGAAGCGCACGGAGAGCGGCACGCTGGAGCTGAAGAAGCCGGGGAGGATGCGGTGGGACTATACGGAGCCGCGTCCGAAGATGTTTGTGACGGATGGCGCGACGGCGTGGTTTTATGTGCCGGGGGAACGGCAGGCGCGGCGCGCCCCGGTAAAGCAGATTGAAGATTTACGGTCGCCGCTGCGGTATCTGCTGGGCAAGACCAAGTTGGAGAAAGAGTTCCCTGGACTGACCGTAGCCACCGACGCAAAGCCGGTGAACGCGGGTGATGTGGTGTTGCGCGGCGTGCCGAAGGGGATGCAGGAGCGGGTGTCGCAGACGCTGCTAGAAGTGACGGCAGACGGGCTGATTACGCGCATTGTGGTCGAGGAAATGGACGGCTCGGTGACGGAATTCCGCTTTCTTCAGCAGAAGGAGAACGTCCAAGTCAGTGATCAGAGGTTTAAGTTCACGCCTCCGCCGGGGGTGGAGGTGGTGCAAGGGACGGAGTTGGTGAATTAGCGATAAGCATGCAGCTTTTGGGCCTTCTTCTGCGGGCAACTCCGACGGGCAAAAGACAGGGCAGCCACCGGCCTGGCGTTCTTATAACCTGGGGTAGCGCAGAATGTTAAACTACGAGGCACGAGTGCCACTTTTGTCTGCAATCAGGGAATCTGACCGATGGCCGAGTACATGATCCGGATGGCCGATGAACGCGGCCACATCTCGGAACAAGTGGAGCTGGGAAACTCGGAAGGTGAGGTGCGCGACCGTTTTGCGCAGCAGGGGTTCCTGGTTTACTGGGTCAAGCCCAAGGGCGTGCTGTCGTCCGACTTACGCCTGCCCCGCCGCCGCAAGATCAAGCAGGACCAGTTCGTCATCTTCAATCAGCAGTTTGTGACCCTGATTCACGCCGGACTGCCGATCATCCAGTCGCTGGAGCTGCTGATGAAACGGCAGCGCAATCCATTCTTCCGCACGGTGCTGCACAGTGTGCGCGACCGGGTGCGGAGCGGGGAACTGCTCTCCGAGGCGTTTGCCGAACAGAACGTGTTTCCAAAGGTTTACACGACCACGCTGCTGGCGGGCGAGAAGTCGGGCAACCTGGAAGAGGTGTTGGGGCGCTATATCGCATTTCAGCGGCTGGCCTTGAGCTTCCGCAAAAAGCTGGTGTCGTCGCTGGTTTATCCTGTACTGCTGGTCATAATGCTGGTGGTAATGCTGACCTTCCTGATTACCTTCGTGGTGCCTCAGTTTGCCAATCTTTACAACCAGTTGGGTGTGGAGCTGCCGCCGCTGACCACAGTGATGCTGGCGATCGGAATGAATGCGCAGCACTACGCTCCGTACGTGGCGTTGGCGTTGTTGATTGCCGGGTTCCTGCTGTGGCGCTGGATGAAGAGCGATGCGGGCGCGACGCAGATGGACCGCCTCAAGCTGAAGGTGCCGCTGCTGGGCGATGTCTGGTTGAAGTACCAGGTGGCGATTTTTTCGCGCATGCTTTCGACGCTGCTGGCCGGCGGACTGCCACTGGTTCCGGCGCTGCAGACGGCAGGCGAGTCGATGCAGAGCCACCTGATATCTCACGGCATTGACGCAGCCGCGGTCAAGGTGCGCGAAGGGCAGCCGCTGGCCAAGAGCCTGGAGTCGTCAACGGTGTTTCCGGAGATGTCGGTGGAGATGATCGAGGTGGGCGAGTCGACGGGCTCGTTACCGGCGATGCTGAATTCGGTAGCAGAGTTCTATGAAGAAGACGTAACCAACGCGCTGGCTACGGCGATGGCGCTGATTGAGCCGATTATCCTGATCGTGATGGGCGTGGTGGTGGCGTTTGTGCTGATCTCGCTGTACCTGCCGATCTTTAGCCTGGGGGCGGGGGGAATACATTGAAAGAGTGGATAGTGGATAGTGGACAGTGGATAGTTGCGGAGGCGGCAATGGAAGGGGCGCACGGGAAGATTAGCAGCTACAAAGACCTCATTGTGTGGAAGAAATCGATGGAGCTGGTCAAAGAAGTATACGCTGCTACTGCCGGGTTTCCGCGGGAAGAGACGTTCGGCTTAACATCCCAACTTCGCCGCAGTGCTGTATCGGTGCCGAGCAACATTGCAGAAGGCCAGGGACGGGCGACGAAGGGCGAGTTTGTTCAATTTCTGGCTCATGCGCGCGGGTCACTCTTCGAGTTGGAAACACAGGTGCTTATCGCGGGAGAATTAGGGTACCTTTCCGGCGAACACGAGGGACGCCTCGGGGAGAGAGTGCAGGAAGTCGCCCGGATTCTGAATGGACTGCTGGCATCCTTAGGGGTCTCGAGTCGTAAACCGTCCACTATCCACTATCCACGATCCACTGGCCGGCGAGTTGATTATCCGGATAGAAGGTCAAATGGCTGAGAAGAAGTCAATATTCGTAAATGGCGGGAATGGCAACGTCTCGATTGCCGACGAACTGGCACAGGGACAGGAGCTAGCCCGACGCTACCGCTGTGAGTTCGTGGACTTGAAGAACTTCCACATCCAGCACGAACTGTTCCGCAAGATCAAAGTCGATCTGATGTTTCGCTACAACTTTGTCCCGCTGCAGGAGACGCAGGACGGGCGGCTGGTGATTGCGCTGGCCGATCCCAGCCAGCTGATGATGATCGACGAGATCAGCCTGAACCTGGGGCGGCGCATCATCATCAAAGTTGCGACCCTGACGCAGATCAGCGACGTGCTGAAGAAGACCGAGCAGTCGCAGCGCGTGCTGGAGGAGGCGGGCGAAAACTTCGCGCTGGACGTGATTCGCGAAGACGAAAACTCCGACGAGACCATCTCCATCGAGAGGCTGACGGCGGAGAGCGACATCAGCCCCATCATTCGTTTGGTCGATACGACGATCTTTACTGCTCTGCAGCGGCGGGCCAGCGACATTCACATCGAGACGCGCGACGACTCGGTGGTCATCAAGTACCGCATTGACGGCGTGCTGCAGCAGGCGATGCAGCCCATCGCGAAAGAGCACCACTCGACCATCATCTCGCGCATCAAGGTAATGAGCGAGTTGGACATTTCGGAGCGGCGCGTACCGCAAGACGGCCGCTTCCGCGTGCGCTACAACGGGCGCTCCATCGACTTCCGCGTGTCGATCATGCCGTCAATCCACGGCGAGGACGCGGTGCTGCGCGTACTCGACAAGGAGTCGATGAGCGAAAAGTTCCACAAGCTGACGCTCGACGTGGTGGGCTTCAACGACGAGGACCTGCACAAGTTCCGGCAGTACATCAAGGAGCCGTATGGCATGGTGCTGGTAACCGGGCCGACCGGATCGGGCAAAACTACCACGCTGTATGCGGCACTCAACGAGGTCAAGACCGACGAAGACAAGTTCGTGACGATTGAGGACCCGGTCGAGTACCAGATCGTGGGCATCACGCAGATTCCGGTGAACGAAAAGAAAGGCCTGACGTTTGCGCGCGGGTTGCGTTCGATTTTGCGCCATGATCCAGACAAGATCATGGTGGGCGAGATCCGCGACTCGGAGACGGCGCAGATCGCCATCAACGCGGCGCTTACCGGGCACCTGGTGTTCACCACCGTCCACGCCAATAACGTGGTGGACGTGATTGGCCGTTTCCTGAATATCGGCGTGGAGGCGTACAACTTTGTGTCGTCGCTGAACTGCATACTGGCGCAACGGCTGGTGCGGCTTATCTGCGAGTTTTGCAAGAAGGAAGTGCGCTATTCGGATGAGGAGCTGGAGGCCTGCGGGTTGAGTCCGGAGGAGTGGCGCCAGATTTCGTTCTACGAGGGCGAAGGCTGCATCGAGTGCTCGGGAACGGGTTTTCGGGGACGTACCGCGATTCATGAGCTGCTGGAGCTGACGGACAACGTGCGCGAAATGATTCTGGCCAAGCGGCCGAGTAGCGAAATCCGGCGGGCGGCGCGGGAAGAAGGAATGCATTTCCTTCGCGAGTCGGCACTTGATAGAGTGAGACGAGGACTGACGACCTTAAAAGAGATTAATAAGGTCACGTTCATCGAGACGACGAGATAAGGAAGCAATTAGCAATTAGCTAAAAACCTCAAGGTTATGGCAGGCAGCAACAATCCGAGGCCGAGGGTGGCATGCGAAGTGTCGGCCGAGCGCGTGGTAGCGGCGCGCGCGGGCGCCGGAGCGCAGTCCCTGGAGGCGGTCAGCGCGCAGAACCTGGCCGCAGGTACGGTGACGCCGGGACTGCAGAACGCCAACATCGGGGCGCGCGACGCGCTGGTTACGGCATTGCGCGATTCGCTGGCCCCGGTGGCAGGGCGCTCCCGGGACATCACTCTGGTGATTCCTGACGCGAGCACGCGCATTCTGCTACTGGATTTCGATACGCTGCCCGACGAGCCGGAGGACGCAGATTCCGTAGTGCGCTTCCGGCTGAAGAAGTCGCTGCCGTTTGACGTGGATGCGTCGGCGGTGTCGTTTGATCGCTATGCGGCGGACGAGGGTGTGCGAGCCGTGGTGGCGGTGACGCCAAGAAGTGTGCTGGAAGAGTACGAGGCGGTGGTGCGCGAAGCCGGATACAATCCGGGCGCGGTGCTGCCGTCGATGATTGCAGCGTTGGGTGTGGTGGACGGTGCGCGGCCGACGATGGTGATAAAGGTGGAGCTGGGCACGACCACGTTCGCCATCGTGGACCAGAACCAGTTGCTGCTGTATCGCTCGCTGGAGAACGGCGGAACCGTCGTGACGGGCGATTCGCTGGTGGACGACGTGAACACCTCGCTGGTGTATTTCGAAGACCGCTACGGCATCTCTGTGGATCGCGTGCTGGTGACGGGGGTGCAGTCGGCGCAGGCGCTGCAGACGGCGTTCGGCAGCAGCAACATTCAGGTAGAAGATCTGATCTCCAGCAGTTTGGCGGGAGCCGGCGCGGGCACGGTGGCGCGACCGGCGCTGGCTGGCGTGGCGGGGGCACTGGTTTCCTGATGCGGATCAATATCAATCTCGCGTCAAACCCGTACGAAGCTGCGCGGGAGTACACGCGGCGAATGGGTATGCTGGTGGCGGCGCTGGCGGTGATTTTCGTGGGACTGCTGGGCTACATCTTGTATCAGCGCTCGCATAATCGAGGCGTCAATCAGGAGATCGAGCAGGCGCAACAAGAGATCGCGTCCCTGAATGCGGAAAAGGCGAAGGCATTGGCCACCCTGAACCAGCCGCAGAACCGTCAAATCGCAGACCAATCGCAGTTCCTCAACAATCTGTTCGCACGCAAAGCGCTCTCGTGGACGCGGGTCTTCACGGAACTGGAGCGCATGATGCCGCCGAACATCCACGTGATTTCGATGAAGCCGGAGTTCAACCACGAGAACCAACTCGTACTGCACGTGGTGGTGGCAACCAGTGTGCGCGACAAGGCGGTCGAGCTGGTGAAGAGTATGGAGAAGTCTCCTCACTTCCGGTCCCCACAGGTGGCGGCGGAGACCGCTCTGGACCAAGGCTCGGCAGGGCCGGCGGGCGGAAACATCCAGTTTGATATCGCGGCGGTGTACGTCCCCTTTGTCGATGAACCTGAACCCGCGCCGGCCGACAAACCGGAAACCAAGACGAACGGTAAGCGCGCGGCCAATGCGGCTGGCGGCAAGGAGTTGGGAGGCGGACGCTGATGGCGAGCATTCGCGAAGTTCGTAAGGCGCTGGTGCCGGTCGTGATCGTGCTGGCGGTTCTCGATATCGCGGGCGTCGGATACCTCCTGTCACCAGCAGGGCGTTCGCGCGAGTCGCGAGTGCGCGACCTGGCCACGCTGAAGGCGCAGGTGGCCGCCAAGCAGCAGGAGGTACTGCCATCCCGCGGCATGGACGAAAAACTGAAGCAGGCTTCCATCGACATCGAGACCTTTTATAAGGAACGGTTTCCGACGCAGTACTCTTCGGTGTCGGAGGAGTTGGGCAAGTTGGCGGCAGCAAGCGGCGTCCAGATTTCTACCGTAAAGTACGACGACAAGGACGCTCCTGTGGAAGGGCTGCGGAAACTCGAGATCGAGGTGGGCTTGTCGGGCAGTTACCTGCAGGAAGTGAAGTTCATTAACGCGCTGGAGCGCGACACACTGTTTGTAGTGATTGATGGAGTGACACTGGGCGAGCAGCAGGGCAACGTGCGGCTGCAACTCAAGCTGGAGACGTACTTGCACACCGGGGCGACATCGTGAAGCTGGGGACCGAGAACAAGACCAAGACCGCAATTGCCGCCGGGCTGCTGGTCGTGGCGCTGTTCCTTGTCTACAGCTGGCTGCACGGCGGCGGCGATGAAGCGGCCCAGACGCCGGCAAGCAATGCGGCCACTTCCGGTGCAACGCCGACTACAGCGAGTAAGACTGCTAAGACCGGCGCGAAGAAGAGCGGGCCGGTGGTTTTAGCGCAGTCGCTGGATCCGACGCTGCGGCTGGATTTGCTGAAGTCGAGTGAAGACGTGAGTTATCAGGGCTCGGGGCGCGATATTTTCCAGAATCAGCCGGAGCCGGTGAAGATTCCGGAGCCAGTAAAGCAAGTAATCGACACCACCCCCCCACCTCCTCCGCCGCCACCGCCGATTCCGCTGAGGTTCTACGGCTTCAGCACCAATAAGGTCGGACCCAAGCAGGTATTCCTCTCCAAGGGCGATGACATTTTTGTCGCTAAAGAAGGACAGATCATCGACCGGCGATACAAGATCATCAAGATCGGCCCCAACTCGATCGAGGTCGAGGACATGTTGACCAACAATCGCCAAACCTTGCCACTGACGGCGGGGTAGGGCGAAAGCCGCGCAATATGCAGCAGGCGAGTTCCAATCCAATTAAAAAACGGCGCTACCGCCGCGACAGCGGTGCCATGCTGCTGGCAGTGCTGTTCATGATGGCCATGATGGTGCTCACGGCGCTGGCCATTGCGCCGGCGTTCGTGCTGCAGGCCAAGCGTGACCGCGAAGAAGAGATGATCCACCGCGGTACCGAGTATGAGCGGGCGATCCGGCGGTTCTACAGGAAGTTCGGGCGCTATCCTGCGAACATCGAGCAACTGGAAAACACCAACCAGCTTCACTTTCTGCGCAAGAAATATTCGGATCCGCTGACGAAAGACGGGGAATGGAAGCTGCTGCACTACGGCGACGTGCAGGCGCTGCTGGGCGCGGCGCAGTTTGGCATTCGGGGTTTTCGGCCGGGAGCGCAGGGAGGACTGCAGGGAACGAATCCGTTGAACCCGCAGGCGGGAGGAACAGGTGCCTTGGGAGGCGCCGACCAGCAGGGAGCGAGCTCGGCTCCGGCGGGTGCGCAGTTGTCTGCACAGCAGCCGGGAGCAGGGACTGGAACCCTGCCGCAGGGATATCCCCAGTCGAGCGGTGACGCCTCACAGTCTACGGTTGGCGGCAGCGGAGGAACAGCGGGCCAGTCCACTACCGGTTCGGGCCAGCCGGACGGACAGACTGGCGGCGTCGGTGGATCGCAGGGCGCTACGGGCGCCACGGGGAGCAACAATACGATTTTCGGGAATACCGGCGTGGGCGGTCAGACGTTTGGCGGTGGAGCGATTGTGGGTGTTGCCAGCAAAAGCAAAGATCCCACGATACGTGTGATTAACCAGAAGAAGACTTATGACGAGTGGCTGTTCGTCTACTCGCCGATGATGGACCGAACCAACAGTCTTCTGCGGGGACCCTTCAGCATGCCGACGTTTACTCCGGTGCAGGTGGGGATCCCGGCTGGGCAATTGAACCAAGGAGCAGGTGGAGGAGTAGGCGCACAGGAACAGGGGGCCCCGGGAGTCCAGCTACCTCCAGTGAACCAGCAACCAGTCCAGCAGCCTCCGGCGGGAACCCAGTTCCCACCGGACCAGACGCAGTCACCGCCACCGCTGTGAGCGAGCAGCAACTGGCAAGTTAAAGGATTGTAAACAGGTTACCGGTGATTCGGGCAGCCGTGTTAGAACTCGCCTGAGACGAGCTCGGATTTGAGCGAGCATCGGACGCGGTTCGTTATAATACGGGAGCAATCCAAATCCCTGGATTCGGCTGTCGGTCCACGCGAAGGTGTGGCTGACGGAGATACGAGGGTTCCCCGGCCACCTACGCTTGGATGGACCCGCGACGCGAGTCTAAGGTTGAACTGAAATCCCGAGCACAAACTTACGATCCGCAAAACTCAAGGAGAGAGAATGCAGAAGAAGAACGTAATCGCCGTCTTGGTTGTGGGCAGCGCCCTGATGCTCGCCAGCGTACCGATGTTTGCTCAAACCGCCCCCGCCGCGACCACGCCGCCCCAGGCCGCCAGCGACCAGGACATACAGGCCCTGCGACAGGACCTTCGCAACCAGCGCAAAGAGATCACCGCGCAGAACATGACCCTCACCGCCGACGAGGCCACCAAGTTCTGGCCCATCTTTGACCAGTACAGAAAGGAAGCCATCAAACCCAATGACGACCGCTGGGCGCTGATCAAAGAGTACGCGGCAAACTACAACACGATGACCGATGCGCAGGCGCAGGATTACATCAACCGGTCGGAGGCGGTTGACCAGCAACTCATGACACTGCGAATGAAATACGTACCAGTGTTTGAGAAGGTCATCTCGGCAAAGAAGACAGCCTTGTGGTTTCAAATCGATCGCCGCATCGACCTGCTCATCAACCTGCAGTTGTCTTCAGTAATACCGATGGTGAACACGAGCACAACGAAGTAGTTTTCGCAGCGAAATTTCTACGGAAAGAGGGCAGCGCATCGCAGGGTGCGCTGCCCTTAGTTTCTAGACCGCTGGAGTATCACGGTGCGGAAGAAGCCACGCACCGATCAGAAGTAACAGGGCAGCGACGGCAACGCCGTACAGTCCTATGAACGGTCCGATGAAGCGGAACATCAGCAGGGCGTCGGTAAGGGGAAAGAGGGCGAGGAAGAATAGCAGAGGACGGGTTCGGGGCAAACGGCTAATCCAAACAATGATGATGCTCAAAAGCACGAGATGAATGGTGTAGGTGAGCCAGAGTGCCTTGATCGCGCTGGCAATCGCTGGTGGTAAACCGCTTTTGACTAGAATCGGCGTTACATGCGAATAGCCGAGGAGATGGGCCAGACCGTTGACGAACAGAACGATACTTCCTGCAAGTATCAGGCAGCGGGCGATCTTCAACTGGGCAACCTCCACGGGCAGAGTTCCGCCAAGGGCACTACCGATCGCGGTTGGTGAATTCTACCAGCAGCTGCAAACGCTGCCGGGCGTGGCCGCAATCGATGGCATAGGCGGCCAGGGGCACGGCTTCGGCAATGTGGTCGGCGTGGGCGGCGGCCACCAGCGCGGCGGCGGCGTTGAGGACGACGACATCGCGACGGGGCGAGCGCTCACCATCCAGCACGGCGCGGATGATGGCGGCGTTCTGCGCGGCGTCACCTCCGGCGATGGCCTCAAGCAGC
>Ga0207826_1000169_pt1 | contig 17340 bp, 13 predicted proteins | sample LuqExpMetageno80_FD_187837 | JGI IMG/M metagenome (GOLD analysis project Ga0207826, IMG submission 187837) | Tropical forest soil microbial communities from Luquillo Experimental Forest, Puerto Rico - Sample 80 (SPAdes) | ecosystem: Environmental > Terrestrial > Soil > Tropical forest ... | reverse complement strand
TGCGGACGGGATAATCGCTGAAGGCATCTAAGCGAGAAACCCACCTCGAAACGAGTTCTCCCTTGAGAGCCGTGGTAGACCACCACGTTGATAGGCCGGATGTGTAAGCGCAGTAATGCGTTGAGCTTACCGGTACTAATAGCTCGATCGGCTTGATTGCTCTCATTACTCAATGTCCAGCGGCTCCTCGCGAGCCTCTGCACTGAAGAAGACCAGCATCTTTGCTTCACATTCGTCCTTGGCCGGCCTGGTGGTTCTAGCGGGGGGCCTGTACCCGATCCCATCTCGAACTCGGCCGTAAAACTCCCCAGCGCCGATGGTACTAAGTCTCAAGACTTGGAAGAGTAGGTCGCTGCCAGGCCTGCCAAGGACGTTTGCTTCTCCTCGTTCACGATGATCTTTGCGACGGCTCATGGCCGTTGCCGGAAAAACGGCCGCCAGCGATGGCGGCCGTTTTGCATAGGAGGCCACCTGTGCCTCCGTGCAGCCAACTTTGTGGAGCTGCCCTCCGCAAACATGGGCCGCCGCGGCGTCGCATCCGCGGCGGCTTTTTTGTACACGCTTGCAATTGAAATTCACGCACCTCACCTGTCGTGCTTTCAAGGCATGCGTGATGAGGGCCGAACGCTTTATTCTCCGTTCGCCAAGACTGCTGAGGAAACATCGTCCTTGGCGTGAAAAAGAAGTGTCATACGCACTTCCCATCTTCGTCCGGCATTGCTAGATAGCGGTCGCGCGCGGTTCGCGTCTTGGCGCGGGGTGGAGCAGCCCGGTAGCTCGTCAGGCTCATAACCTGAAGGTCGTAGGTTCAAATCCTACCCCCGCAACCAACTTTCCCTCGGAAAGGGTCTGTGCGTGGAAACCGACACGTGACGACCCTCGCCATCCGTAAGCCAGACGACTGGCACGTACACTTTCGCGACGGCGAGGTGCTCAGGGCGGTCGCGCCCTATACCGCAGCGCATTTCAAGCGCGCGATCGTGATGCCGAATCTATTGCCGCCGGTGACGACGGCGAAGATGGCGGCGGACTATCGCAAACGGATCCTCGCCGCGACTGCCGGTTCCGGCTTCGTGCCGCTAATGACCTGCTATCTCAGCGACGAGACCGAAGCGAAGGATCTGATCGGCGGATTCAGGGACGGTGTGTTCACCGCCGTGAAGCTCTATCCCGCGCATGCAACGACGAATTCGGCGGCGGGAGTCAGCGATATCGAAAAGATCACACCGGTGCTCGAGGCCATGGCCTCTGCCGGCATGCGGCTCTGCGTGCATGGCGAACTGCCGCTGCCGGAGATCGACGTGTTCGATCGTGAGGAGGCCTTCATCGATCGCATCCTGCTGCGGCTGATGGAGCGCGTGCCCACGCTCAAGATCGTGCTCGAGCACGTCACGACGAAACACGGCGTTGCTGCGGTTCGCGCTCATCCGACGCGGCTTGGCGCGACGCTCACGCCGCAGCACCTTCTGTTCAATCGCAACGCGTTGTTCGCCGGCGGACTGAGGCCGCACATGTACTGCCTGCCCGTGCTGAAGCGCGAGGTGCATCGCCTGGCGCTGCGCGAAGCGGCGACGAGCGGCGAGCCCGGCTTCTTCCTCGGCACCGACTCCGCCCCACATCTTCGGCATCTGAAGGAAGCGGCGTGCGGCTGCGCAGGCGTGTTCGGCGCGCCGGCCGCGCTCGCCGCGTATCTGAAGGTGTTCGAGGAAGAGGGCGCGCTCGACAAGTTCGAGACCTTCGCCTCGATCAACGGTCCGACGTTCTACGGCCTGCCGCTCAACGAGGAGCGCATCGTGCTGGAAAAGCGGCCGGCTATAGTTTGCGAGGGCGTGGGAGTCGCCACCGAGGGCGACATGTATCCCTTGTTCGGCGGCGAGCAGGTCGGCTGGAGCGTCCGCGCATAATAAAACCGCCGCCTTGAACAGCGGCGGTTTCGCCAAGTTCAATCGTATTACGAGTTCGAACCGCGGCGCGAGTCAGGTGTGGCGGGCCGCCTCCTTGGCCTCGTCCCAGCTTTCCGCCGCCAGTTCCTTGCCTCGATCCCACTGCTCGCGCGCGGCATCCTTGCCCTGCTCCTTCAGCGAGCCAGCGGTCGGGCCGACATAGCGCTTCTCGATCTCGGTCGACGGCAGCAGCGCGCCGATCACTGCACCGAGCGCGACGCCGATGCCGGCCAGCACCATCGGTTCCTCCTTGATGAAGTTTGCGATACCGCGCGTGTTCGGCATCTTAGACGACACCGTGTCCATGGCCGATGACATCGACTGGCTGACCTTCTGATAGGCGCCCGACGTCGTCTCGCGCGCCTTGTCGACCAGGTCGGACGCCCGCTCGCGCGCGCCGCCCATCGCTTCGCTGGCGCGGCCGTAGAGATCGTTGCTCGTGGAGTCGCCGCTATCGCTTCGCCGATTGCTGTCGTAGTTCGTCATGCCTTTGATCCTTCTCGTCCATCCGGTGAAACTGCTTTGCGTTCCTGCGCCGGACTGAGCTGCTCGCGTAATTTGACGAGCGTTTCCTTGATGCGGCCGCGGGTGCGGTCGGCCTCCTACTCAAGCTGCTCGCTCCTTGCCATCGCCGCTCCTGGCATCGGTCGGCACGACCGTCGGATCGCCGTTCATCTGTCGCCGTGCCATGGCGGCATCTTCCTTGACCTGGCCGATGGTCTTGTCCGGCATCAGCGCGCGTGCCTTCAGCCGGCTCATGCCGATGGCCAGCAGAACGAGCCCGATCAGCGTGAATCCGCCTCCGACGATCAGTGCGGAGGCCCACAGCGGCCAATCGGTGAGTGCCGCGATGCCGTAGACGCCGGCCATCATCAGGATCACGAGCGACGGCACGAGCAGCACGGCCGCGCCGCCGGCCATCCCCGCGCCCGTCACCGCTCGCGAGATATTCTCGGAGAACTCGGTGCGGGCGAGCGCGGCTTCCTGCTGGATCAGAGTTGTGAATTGCGAGAGCAGGTCGGCGAGAATGCCCGGAATCGACCGGTCGTAGTTAGGACGTTCGACACGTGTATAGGCGCGTTCCTGGCGCGGCTCTGCCATAGGTCCCTCGCTTATCGTGCGCTCTTGATGAAGCGGGACAGCACGAACCCGACGAGCACCGCCCCGGCGAACGCCGCGGCTGGCTGCTGACGCGCAAAGCGCGTGAACGTGCCGATCAGTTCGTCGATGCTGCGGTTGCGCAAGTGGTCTGCGGCGCCTTCGATCGTGTCTGCCGCCTGGTGGACGTATTCGGCGGCCTGCGGGATTTCCTTGCCGATCTCGTCGGCGGCGCCATGCACGGCCCGGCCGAAACCCTTGATCCGCTCGGCGCCTTCGCGTTTGCGCGACTCCGCGAAATCGGTGGCGGTGCCCTTGAGCACCTCCGCGGCGCGACTGGTCAGTGCCTCGGCAGCGCCGCTGACCATCCCGGCGGCATCTTCCCCGGACCGCCGCTCGGTCCGCATGCGGGTGTCTTTATCCAGCGCATTTGACATGGCGAACTCTCTTCGATGACACGGGAAATGTTTGTTGCGAACGATCAGTGTATCGTTCGACCTAACCGCCGTTGCCCATCAAGGGTTCCGCTTTTGACTGGAGGACGGATGCGGCAGATCGGAGCGGCCCTGGAAGCCGCATGGAACCGGCAGATTTTAGTACCAGTCCTACGGAGAACAGCGTGAGCGAGAACGGGACGGTGCTCCTGACGGGCGCGAGCGGATTCGTCGGCTCGGCAGTCGCGCGAGCATTGAGAAACGCCGGCTTTCCGGTGCGCGCACTGGTGCGCAACGCAAGCCCTACGGCGCATCTTGCTGATCTCGGTCTGGAATTTGTTCGAGGCGATCTGCGCGATCCGGCATCGTTGCGCCCCGCGTTTTCGAGCGTGCGCTACTTGTTTCATGTCGCGGCCGATTATCGATTGTGGGCGCGCGATCCGTCCGAGCTTACGCGTACGAATGTCGAGGGCACGCGCGCGCTGATGCAGGAGGCGATGCTCGCTCGCATCGAGCGCGTCGTCTATACGAGCAGCGTCGCCACTTTGGCTGCGCGTCAAGACGGCGTGTCGGCGGATGAGACCATGCCGCTGGACGAGGCGAATGCGATCGGCGTCTACAAGCGCAGCAAGGTCGCCGGCGAGCGCGTCGTGGAAGAACTGGTCGTGCGCGGACTGCCAGCGGTGATCGTCAATCCGTCGACGCCGATCGGGCCGCGTGACGTGAAGCCGACGCCGACCGGCCGCATCGTTCTCGAAGCGGCGGCAGGCCGTATGCCGGTATTCGTCGATACGGGGCTCAACATGGTGCACGTCGACGACGTCGCCGCCGGACACCTGCTGGCATTCGAGCGCGGCCGTATTGGCGAGCGCTACATTCTCGGTGGGCAGAACGCGTCGCTTGCAGACATCCTCGCGACCGTTGCACATGAGACCGGCCGTTCACCGCCGCGCATCAGGATTCCGCGCGGGGCGGTCGTGCCGCTTGCTTATGTCACCGAAGCGATTGCGCAATTCACCGGCAAGGAGCCGATGCTCACGCGCGACGGATTGAAGATGTCGAAGAACAAGATGTTCTTCTCATCCGGAAAGGCCGAACGCGAGTTGGGTTACAAGGCGCGGCCGTATGCCGAAGGCATTCGCGACGCGATCGCGTGGTTCAGACAGGCAAAGTATCTCAAGAAATAGCCGCGCTAACTGCTCAACTCGCCCTGCGGTGTTCGCGCAAGAAACCGAAGAACTCGACCGCCTCGCGCGCGCGGCGCTTCATCATTTCGCGGCTGGTCGCCATCTCCGCCAGGATCGATGCGATCTTCGGCGCGCGGAAGTAGAACCTCTTGTAGAACTCCTCGACCGAGTGGAAGATCTCAGTGTGATTGAGGTGCGGATAGCTCAACGCTGCGATCTGCACGCCCTGCTCGTTGACCAGTTCGTTCTCCTGGTCAGGCAGCCAGCCGTTCTCCACCGCCTGTTTGTACAAGAACGTGCCCGGATAGGGCGCGGCGATCGAGACCTGCAGCGTGTGCGGATTGATCTCGCGCGCGAACTTGATCGTCTCCTGAATCGTCTCCTTCGTCTCACCCGGCAGCCCCATGATGAAAGTGCCGTGGATCACGATGCCGAGCTCGTGGCAGTCCTTGGTGAAGCGCCTGGCGACCTCGATCCGCATGCCCTTCTTGATGTTGTGCAGGATCTGCTGGTTGCCGCTTTCGTAACCGACGAGCAGCAGCCGCAAGCCATTGTCGCGCAGGACTTTCAACGTGTCGCGCGGGACGTTCGCCTTGGCATTGCAGGACCAGGCGATGCCGAGCTTGCCCAAGCCCCGCGCGATTTCCTCGGCCCGCGGCAGGTCGTCGGTGAAGGTGTCGTCGTCGAAAAAGAACTCCTTCACTTGCGGAAAGGCGTGCTTCGCCCAGCGGATCTCTTCGATCACGTTGTCGACGCTGCGAGTGCGATATTTGTGTCCGCCGATCGTCTGCGGCCAAAGGCAGAAGGTGCAGCGGGATTTGCAACCGCGTCCCGTGTAGAGCGAAATGTAAGGGTGGCGCAGATAGCCGATGAAATACTCGTTGATGTCGAGATCGCGTTTGTAGACCGGTGTGACGAAGGGCAGTTCGTCCATGTTCGTCAGCGTTGGCCGCTGTGCGGTTTCCTGGATCGCGCCGTTTGCGTCGCGATAGCAGAGGCCGGCAATGTCGGCGAAAGGCTTGTCTTCGGCGACGTCGCGGACCGTGAAGTCATAGTCTTTCGCGGTGACGAAATCGACCGGTCCTGCTTTCTCAAGACTCCTGCGCGGATCGATCGCGACATTGGCGCCGACCAATCCGATCTTGATCTTTGGGTTTGCGTCCTTCAGCGCCCGCGCGGTCGCGATGTCGGAATGGAAGCTCGGCGTGGACGAATGCAGAATCGCGAGATCGAAGTTGCGCACCTGAGCGACGACCTCGTCGAGCTCGATGCCATGCGGGGGCGCATCGATCAGTTTGGAATCGGGCACCATCGCGGCGAGTTGCGCGAGCCAGGTCGGATACCAATGCGATTTGATTTCGCGCTTGGCCTGATAACGCGAGCCGGCTCCGCCATCGAACCCTTCGAATGACGGAGCCTGCAAGAACAACGTTCGCATGAAACCTTCCTAGCGTGAATCGGCGATCAGGGTGTGGTCGGATAGACGGTAACGCTGTCCGCGCCACGTGACGCTCCCGACGAAGAAGCTGGCGACGTAAGCGGCGAAACCGACAAGCTCGCGCACCGGCAACAGCAGGTAATCGTTCGAGCGCGCGGCAAAACGCTGCTGCATGCACCACCATAGGGAGATGCGGCAGGCGAGCGCGACGATCGCCAAAGCGAGCGCATCCTCTCCGCCCCCGAGCGCCAGCGCAATAAGCGCCAGCGCAAATGGGTGGGTGATGATGCTGCCGAAGTGACCGATCGGGTCGATGCCCTTGATCGTGCATGCCTGGCGCAACTGGCTCGCCAACAGGGCTCGTGCGGTCTGCTCCTGATAGACATGTCCGACTGTGAACGAGGAGACCGACACCGTGTAGCCGGTCGCGCGCACGGCCTCGCCGATAGCGTAATCGTCGAACAACTGATCGGTGAATGCGGCGAGACCGCCGATCCGATTCAGCATATCTCGCGACATCGCGATCGTCGGGCCGAGACAGGGTCGCGCGAGTCCCATCGCCAGCCCGCCGATGACGTTGGGGATGAAGTGCAGCGTGGCCGTCATTGCCGACAGACGCGACCATGGCGTGCCGCTGTCGACCCCGCCATAAAGACAAGTCACCGCGCCGACTCCCGGCCGCTGCAGTTCGGCAACCACGCGCGAAAGGTAATCCGGCTCAACCTCGACATCGCTATCGATCATCACGAGCGTGTCGTAGCGTAAGTGCCTGAAGATGTTGCTGACGTTCGACATCTTCCGGCTTTGTCCGTGCATCTTCGGATCGGCATGACAGTGCAGGTCCGCGTCCGGCCGCGCCTTTTTAACGGCCGCAACGATCTCGATTGCCGCATCGTGCCGATCGAGCGTGCCGCAGACGATTTCGGTTTTGCCGGAATATTGCTGATCGCAGAGCGCTAGCAGGCGCTCATAGAGACCCGGCTCCTGTCCGCAGAGCGGCATTATCACCGAGACCGGAACCGGAGCCGGAACCCGGTGCGGTTCTCCGGTACGGTAGCGCAGGATCAGCCAAGCCGTGGCGGCAAGGTAGACACACCCCACCGCCGCGCCCGCGATACACAAGTCGATTAGCCAACGCAGTGCCTCTCCCGTATTCAGCATATCCTCGCGCCCCTAACACCCCCTGCATCGAAGCATAGCGGCCGGAGCATAGCGCGTTTCCAGGGCCGCGCGCGAGAGATACACGAGTTTATGGCCGCGCAAAACCGGTGCCCCGAATAATCTTGGACCACGAGGGAGTTCAGCAGCGGCCAATGTTTTCGACCTCGTCGCGAGCGGGAACGATGACGGTGAGATGCGGCAGGTTCTCGTCAAATTTGAGGGCTTCGCGCATTTGCGGCATTGCGCCGCGGTGACCGAAAGGGAGGACAGAATACGACCGTGCTCCAGACGACAGAGGTTGCCAGCAAAGTCACACGGAGCGGTTCCTTGTTGGGGCCGGAGGTTGAGACGCCGCAACCGGGTCTACGCTGCAATGTTCCGGGGGCAGCCGGCGCGGGTGGCTCGCCGGCTGAGCAATTCCCGCCTCTCAGTCGCATTCTGGTGGTTTCGGTTTTTCCCGCTTCCGAACCGGCGTTACCGAATCTTTGCCTGCGCATGGATTATGCATATCAATCAGAAATTTAGCTGCGTATCGTAAGACTTTCTCGCTTGCATTCCCGCTTTCGCGGTATCACCATCCGCAGCACGCGGAATAAGTCGGAAGCACGGTCGGCAACAGAACCGTGCCAAGGACGCTGGGATACAAGGAGGAGACGCCATGGCTACGGCAGCAAGCCCTGCTGCAACGGCGCGCGTATCGGATACGACACGTTGGGCGCAACTCGTTTTCTGCATCATCTGCATGGTGATGATCGCCAATTTGCAGTACGGATGGACGCTATTCGTCAATCCGATCAATAAGGCGCACGGCTGGTCCGTAGCCTCGATCCAGGTCGCCTTCGCGATCTTTATCGCGCTCGAAACGTGGCTGACCCCGGTTCAGGGCTGGATCGTGGATATGCTCGGTCCGTCCCGCGGACCCAAGCTGATGGTCGCATTCGGCGGGATTGCCGTCGCGATCGGTTGGGTGATCAACGGCTATGCGGACTCCCTCGCGACGCTTTATCTGGGCGCAGTAATTTCGGGTATGGGCGGCGGCGCCATTTACGCCACCAGCGTCGGACAAGCGGTGAAGTGGTTTCCGGATCGGCGCGGACTAGCGGTCGGACTAACCGCGGCAGGTTATGGCGCGGGGGCGGCCCTCACCGTCATTCCGATTCAACACGTCATCGCTGCCTTCAATTACCAGACAGCATTCATTTGGTTCGGAATCATCCAAGGCGGCGCGGTGTTCGTCATCGCTTGGCTTATTCGCGGCCCCGAACCCGATGAAATGGCGGCTGCGCCCCCGTCGAAGGTCGTCCAGTCGGCGCGAAGCTTCACCCCGCAGGAGGTGCTACTCTCGCCAGTATTTTGGCTGCTTTACCTGATGTTCGTGATGGTGTCGGCAAGCGGCCTAATGGCCACTGCGCAAATCGCACCGATCGCAGCCGATTTCAAAGTTGCCGACCAGGTAATTTTCTGGGGCGCCACTACACTGACGGCGGCGCTAATCATCGACAACATTGCGAACGGGACGGCACGCCCGTTGTTCGGCTGGGTTTCCGACAACATCGGGCGTGAATACACGATGGCTGTTGCTTTCGGGCTCGGCGGTGTTGCGTACTGGCTACTTGGAACCCTGGGCACGGTCCCTTGGGGCTTCGTAATCTTCGCTGCCTTGATCTTCCTGACGTGGGGCGAGATTTTCAGCCTGTTCCCGTCGACTTGTACCGACACCTTCGGGCCGAAATTCGCGACCGTGAACCTTAGCCTTCTCTACACCGCCAAGGGCACGTCGGCTTTCCTCGTGCCGCTCGCAAACGTCATCAAATCCTGGACCGGAAGCTGGCACATGGTGTTCGTGGTGACGGCCTTGATGAATTTCGTCGTGGTCGGGTTGGCCCTGCTTGTTCTGAGACCGGTTCGCAGAAAAATGATCGCGAACAGCTGATCGTGTTGCGAACTTTCTCTCCTCGCCCGCGGTAGTCCCGCGGGCGATTCCGTTTCTTGAGGTACCGTTCTGGGCTATTGCTGCATCGCAGCAATTCGTCAGCCGCGCTGCTGGGTTGCCCAGAACTCGGGTTGCTTCGATCCCATCGCTGGCATATTGTATACCAGCATGACGGCCAGCCCAGATCGAAGATCCCGCACTCCTGCGGCGCGCGGAGTTTTACCCGTCCGGAGCGGCGGCGGCTCGCATCCCGCGATGCAGCCGATCGAGGCCGGTGTGAGTTTCAAGCAGAAGGCCTACATGGCGCTCAAGAACGCGATCGTGTCGATGGATATCTATCGTAATCGCGACGAGATACGCCTGGACGAGCGCAAGCTCGCGCAGGACTTCGGCATTAGCCGCACGCCGGTGCGCGAGGCGATGGCGCAGTTGGAGAGCGAAGGCTTCGTCCGCTCGGTGCCGCGCCGCGGCATCTACGTCGTGCGTAAGACCAAGGAGGAGGTGATCGAGATGATCACCGCCTGGGCGGCGCTCGAAGGCATGGCCGCCCGGCTGATGACGCAGGTCGCGAGCGATGAGGAGATCTCAGGCCTGCGCGAAATGTTCGCGACGTTTGAGAACGGGCACCTGCGGGCGCATCTCGACGAGTACTCGGACGTCAACATCGAATTCCACCAGACGATCATCCGTCTTTCGCATAACGCGGTGTTGCTTGAACTCGCCGAGAACCTGTTCACGCACATGCGAATGATCCGCCGCACGACCATCGGCGAGCAGGATCGCGCGGATCGTTCGATCCGCGATCACATGAGCATTATCGAATCCATCGAAGCGCGCGCGACCGATCGCGCCGAGCAGCTCGTGCGCGAACATGCGTTCGGCTTGGCCGAGCACGTGCGCAAGAATGCGGACTATCTCGACTGATCCTTGTAGGTTGTAAGGGAGTTTCCCATGGCGGAAGCAGCACTGAAGGCCGCGGCAGCGGAAGAGACTGAGAACCTGACGGATGGCTTTCATCTCGTCATCGACGCGCTGAAGCTCAACGGCATCGATACAATTTATAACGTGCCCGGCATCCCAATCACCGATCTCGGGCGCATGGCTCAGGCCGCCGGCATCCGGGTCCTGTCCTTCCGTCATGAACAGAACGCTGGCTATGCCGCGTCCATTGCGGGTTTTCTCACGAAAAAGCCGGGCGTCTGCCTCACCGTCTCGGCGCCGGGCTTCCTCAACGGCCTGACCGCGCTCGCGCACGCGACCACCAATTGCTTCCCCATGATCCTGATCTCCGGCTCGTCGGAGCGCGAGGTCGTCGATCTGCAGCAGGGCGATTACGAGGAGATGGACCAACTTGCGATCGCGAAGCCGCTCTGCAAGGCCGCCTATCGCGTGCTGCATGCGCAGGACATCGGCATTGGTCTCGCCCGCGCGATCCGCTCCGCCGTGTCGGGCCGTCCGGGCGGCGTGTACCTCGACCTGCCGGCCAAGCTGTTCGCGCAGGTGATGGATGCCGATAAGGGCCAGAAGTCGCTGGTGAAGGTGATCGATCCCGCTCCGGCGCAGATCCCGGCTCCGGAGGCGATCGCGCGTGCGCTCGACGTGCTCAAGAGTGCCAAGCGCCCGCTGATCATCCTCGGCAAAGGCGCGGCTTACGCGCAGGCCGACGATGCGATCCGCTCGTTCGTGGAAAAGGCCGGCGTGCCGTTCCTGCCGATGAGCATGGCCAAGGGTATCCTTCCCGACACGCATCCGCAGTGCGCGGGCGCGGCGCGCTCGACGGTGCTGAAGGACTCCGATGTGGTGATGCTCATCGGTGCGCGCCTCAACTGGCTGCTCTCGCACGGCAAGGGCAAGACTTGGGGCGAAGCGCCGAAGAAGTTTATTCAGGTCGACATCGAGCCGCGCGAAATGGACTCGAACGTCGAAATTGTGGCTCCGGTGGTCGGTGATGTCGGGTCGTCCGTGAACGCACTGCTCAAGGCAATGGGCGCGAACTGGCCCGCTTCGCCGGCCGATTGGACTGCCGCGGTAAGCAAGAAACGCGAAGAGAACGTCGCCAAGATGGCGCCGCGCCTGCAGAACAACAACGTACCCATGGACTACCACGGTGCGCTCGGCGTCCTGCGCACGGTGGTCAAGGAGCGGCCGGATGCGATCCTCGTCAACGAAGGCGCTAACACGCTCGATCTCGCGCGCGGCGTCATCGACATGTATCAGCCGCGCAAGCGCATCGACGTCGGCACGTGGGGCGTCATGGGCATCGGCATGGGCTACGCAATTGCCGCGGCCGTCGCGACCGGCAAGCCGGTGCTGTGCGTCGAAGGCGACTCGGCCTTCGGCTTCTCCGGCATGGAGGTGGAGACAATCTGCCGCTACAAGCTGCCGGTCTGCGTCGTCATCTTCAACAATGACGGCATCTATCGCGGCACCGACGTCAACAAGAGCGGCGGCTCCGATCCGGCGACCACCGTCTTCGTCAAGGGCGCGCGCTACGACAAGATGATGGAGGCCTTCGGCGGCGTCGGCGTCAATGCGACGTCACCCGACGAACTCCGGCGCGCCGTCAATGAGGCGATGGATTCGGGCAAGCCGACATTGATCAACGCGGTGATCGATCCGGGCTCCGGCAGCGAGTCGGGCCGCATCGGCAATCTCAATCCGCAGAGCGCGTTGAAAAAGAAATAGCGCCAGCTCGGCGGCGGGGCGGTTCGAGCCGCTCCGCCAGACCGGAAGCGCAGGAGCAGGATCATTCAATCGTCCCCCGCTCATGGCATGCGGGACAGCGTCAATCTGGAGGATACGAAAATGGCTAAGTCTAACGGGAAGAAAGCGAATCCGACCAAGGCAAAGGCCGCGCCGAAGAAAAAGGCGGCGAAGGTGACCGCCGCCACGGCTACGAACAACGGTCTGCCGAAGCCGTCGAACAAGCCCTATGGGCAGGCCGGCCTGGCGCTGCAAGGCGTGCGCATTCTCGACTTCACCCATGTGCAGTCGGGACCGACCTGCACCCAACTGCTCGCCTATATGGGCGCCGACGTGATCAAGGTCGAGCGTCCCGGCGTCGGCGACATCACGCGCGGCCAGCTGCGCGACGTGCCGAATGCCGACAGTCTCTATTTCACCATGCTCAACGGCACCAAACGGTCGATCACCATCGACTCCAAGCATCCCAAGGGCATGGACATCCTCAACCGACTGATCATGACCTGCGACGTGCTGGTCGAGAACTTCGCCCCCGGCGCGCTCGACCGCATGGGGCTGACCTGGGAGTACATCCACAAGCTCAACCCGCGCATGATCGTCGCTTCGGTCAAGGGTTTCGGCCCGGGCCCGTACGAGGACTGCAAGGTCTACGAGAACGTCGCGCAGTGCGCCGGCGGCGCCGCCTCCACCACAGGCTTCCGCGAAGGTCCGCCGCTGGTCACCGGCGCGCAGATCGGCGACTCGGGCACCGGTCTGCATCTCGCGCTCGGTATCGTCTCGGCGCTTTATCAGCGCATCCGCACCGGCCGCGGCCAGAAGGTGCTCTGCGCCATGCAGGATGGCGTGCTCAATCTCGCGCGCGTGAAGTTGCGCGATCAGCAGCGACTCGCCCACGGCCCGCTCACGGAATACAGCCAGTACAGTGAAGGCATTCCGTTCGGGAAGGCAGTGCCGCGCGCCGGCAACGATTCCGGCGGCGGTCAGCCGGCCTGGCTGCTCAAGTGCAAGGGCTGGGAGAGCGATCCCGACGCCTACATTTATTTCATCACCCAGGCGCCGGTGTGGGAATCGATCTGCGACGTGATTGGCGAGCCGACCTGGAAGACCGATCCGGACTATGCCACGCCGAAGGCGCGCCTGCCTCGGCTGAAAAAGATTTTCGAGCGAATCGAGGTTTGGACCATGACCAAGACCAAGTTCGAGGTCATGGACATCTGCAATGCGCTCGATATTCCGGTTGGACCGATCCTGTCGATGAAGGAGATTGCCGAGGACGAGTCGCTGCGTAAGACCGGTACGGTGGTCGAAGTTGATCACCCGACCCGCGGCAAGTATCTGACCGTCGGCAATCCGATCAAGCTGTCGGATTCGCCCGCTAGGGTGGAGCGCTCGCCGCTACTGGGCGAGCACACCGAGGAGGTTCTCTCCAAGGTGCTTGGCTACAGCGCGGCCGAGATCGCAGACATCAAGAAGTCGGGCGCGATCGCTCCGCCGGAGAAGTCGAAGGCAGCGGCTTAACAAGAGGGCTGTCATCCCCGCGGGGACCCAGTAATCACTGACGTTTCGGTGGTTACTGGTTGCCCGTTTGCACGGACATGACGGCCTGAGACTTCAGGGAGAGTTTTCCAATGCGTATCGTGGTTCACGGCCAGCAGGCCTTCGGCAAGGCGGTGCTGGAAGCGCTCCTGAAGCGCGGCGACAACGTGATTGCGGTCTACGTCGCGCCGGAAAAGCCGGGCGCCAAGGCCGATCCGTTGAAGGAGGCCGCGCTCGCCGCTGGCCTGCCGGTGCATCAGCCTTCCTCCTACAAAGACCCGAAGGTCTGGGAAGAGTTCAAGGCGATGAAGCCCGACCTGCAGGTCATGGCCTTTGTCACGTTATTCGTGCCGGAAGACTTTTTGAACATCCCGAAGCACGGGTCGATCCAGTATCACCCGTCGCTCTTGCCGGCCTATCGCGGCGCATCCGCGATCAACTGGCCGATCATCAAGGGCGAGAAGGAAACAGGCCTGTCGATCTTCTGGCCGGACAACGGGCTCGATACGGGCGACGTCCTCATCCAGAAGAAGACGCCGATCTCGAATACGGACACGCTGGGTACCGTCTATTTCGATCGTCTGTTCCCGCAGGGCGTCGAAGCAATGCTCGAATCTGTCGACCTGGTGAAGGCCGGCAAGGCGCCGCGCATTAAGCAGGACGAGGCGAAGGCCACCTACGAAGGCAAGTGCGGCCCGGGCAACGCCAAGATCGACTGGGGCAAGCCGTGGGAGCAGATCGACCGCGTGATCCGCGGCTGCAATCCCTCGCCCGGCGCCTGGACCACCCTCAACGGTGCGACGCTGAAGATCTTCGATGCCAAGCCGCTGCCGGCGAAGGATCCGAAGGGCATTGCCGGCAAGCTCGGCGAGGTCGTCGCGGTGGAAGCCGACGGCTTCACCGTCGCGTGCGCCGACGGGCGTTTTAAAGTCACGCGCGTACAGCCTGCCGACGGCAAGAAGGTCGATGCCGGCGAGTGGCTCAAGTCCGCCAATCTCGTCAAAGGAACCATTTTTTCCTGACTCTCTAACGTCATGCCCGGCCTTATGCCGGGCATCCACGTCTTCTTTTCGTGAAGCAAGATGTGGATGGTCGGAAGCCCGGCCATGACGAGCAAGACGCAAGTCCTCGCTCAACTCAATAGATCAACGGAAACCCCTCATGCCTGCCTCTCAACACCAGAATCCGAAGTCCGATATTGAAATTTCACAGGCCGCGAAGAAACGGCCGATCCTCGACGTCGCGAAGGACAAGCTCGGCATCGCGCCGGAAAACCTCGATCCCTATGGCCACTACAAGGCCAAGGTGTCGATGGACTACATCAAGTCACTGCAGAACAAGAAGAACGGCAAGCTGATCCTGGTCACCGCGATCTCGCCGACGCCGGCAGGCGAGGGCAAGACGACGACCACCGTCGGCTTGACCGACGCGCTCAATCACATCGGCAAGAAGGCGATGATGTGCCTGCGCGAGCCGTCGCTCGGCCCGTCGTTCGGCATGAAGGGCGGCGCCGCTGGCGGCGGCTATGCCCAGGTCATCCCGATGGAGGACATCAACCTCCACTTTACCGGTGACTTCCACGCCATCACCTCGGCGCACAATCTGCTCTCGGCGCTGATCGACAACCACATCTACTGGGGCAATGCGCTCGGAATTGACTCGCGGCGCGTCACCTGGCGCCGCGTGATGGATATGAACGACCGCGCGCTGCGCGAGATCGTCTGCTCGCTCGGCGGCGTCGCCAATGGCTATCCGCGAGAGGCCGGCTTCGACATTACCGTCGCGTCGGAAGTCATGGCGATCTTCTGCCTCGCCAAGGACCTCGACGACCTCAAGGAGCGTCTCGGCAACATCATCGTCGCCTATACCCGCGACCGTAAGCCGATCCGCGCGCGTGACTTGAACGCGCACGGCGCGATGACCGCGCTGCTCAAGGAAGCGATCGCGCCGAATCTGGTGCAGACGCTCGAAGGCACGCCCGCTTTCATCCACGGCGGCCCGTTCGCCAACATCGCGCACGGCTGCAACTCCGTGATGGCGACCACGACGGCGCTCAAGCTCGCCGACTACGTCGTCACCGAAGCGGGCTTCGGCGCCGACCTCGGCATGGAGAAGTTCCTTGACATCAAGTGCCGCATGGCGGGTCTGAAGCCCGACTGCGTCGTGATCGTCGCGACCATCCGTGCGCTGAAGATGCACGGCGGCGTCAAGAAGGAGGACCTCAAGAAGGAGGACCTCAAGGCGCTCGAGGCCGGCATGGCGAATCTGCAACGGCACATCGAGAACGTGAAGAAGTTCGGCCTTCCGGCGGTGGTCTCGATCAACCGCTTCTCGGCCGATACGCCGGCTGAGACAAAGCTCGTCGAGGAGAAGTGCAGGGCGCTCGGCGTGCAGGCGTTGACGGCCGATCACTGGGCCATGGGTGGCGAGGGCGCTGCGAACGTCGCGGAAGCCGTCGTCAAGGTGATCGACGAAGGTAAGGCAAACCTGAAGTTGCTCTATCCGGACGACATGCCGCTGTTCGAGAAGGTGCGCACGATCGCGAAGGAGCTCTACCGCGCCGACGATGCGACCGCCGACAAGTCGGTGAAGGATCAGTTGAAGGTTTGGGAGGACATGGGCTTCGGCAAGCTGCCGGTGTGCATTGCCAAGACGCAGTACTCGTTCTCGACCAACCCGGATGCGAAGGGCGCGCCGACCGGCTTCAACATTCCGGTGCGCGAGGTGCGGCTTTCGGCCGGCGCCGAGTTCGTGGTCGCGATCTGCGGTGAGATCATGACCATGCCGGGCCTGCCCAAGGTCCCGTCGGCCGACGCGATCGACGTGAAGGACGGCAAGATCGTCGGCCTGTTCTAGCTGCGCGACTTTTTTGGCGAACGAAGGCCCGCCGCGAGGCGGGCCTTTTTCATTTGCGTAAAATTATGCAAATGATTGTCTCGATCCCGAAAAAGGGTTCTTTGCACCTCGCTGCTAGCGTCGGTTGACATAGCGGCTCCCAGCCGCACGACACAGTCGTCCGGACTTCTTCCAATGTCAGATTGCAGCAAGGTTGAGCAACCCGGCGAGCAGGTCTGCTCGCTAATCGACGAACTGACCCGCAGCGTGGAAAGCGGAGGCGCCGAGGAGCGCCTGCGCATCCTGCGTCGCATCACCGATATGTTCATGGCGGGCGCGCATAGCTATTCGGACGCGCAGGTCGCCATCTTTGACGACGTTTTCCAGCAACTTGCGGCGGAGCTCGAGGCCGCGGTACGCGCCCGGCTATCGCGAATAATGGCCGATATCGAGCGCGCTCCGCGCAAACTCGTCCGTTCCTTGACGTTCGACGAAGACATCCAGGTGGCCGCGCCGGTGCGGATGCGATCACGCGACTTGTCGGACGATCTCGTCGAGAACGCACGCAGCAAGAGCCAAGCGCATCTGTTGGCCATCGCGCAACGGCTGGAACTGAGCGAAACCGTCACCGACGTGCTAGTCAATAGCGGCGACATGCGCGTTGTGCACCGGGTCGCGCGCAATCGCCGGGCGCCGTTCTCGCTGCCGGGCTATGACAAGCTGATCGTGCGCGCGCGGCGCGACCGCAATCTGACTCTCACGGTCGGCCAGCGCCGCGATCTGCCGCGACACTGCTTCCTCAAGCTTTTGGAAACTGCGTCAGCCTCGGTGCGCGCGCAACTCGAAGCCGCGCATCCGCAGTTCGCCGCCAAGGTTCAGGTCAGCATTGACGAGGTAGCGGCAGAATTCCAGCAGGAAGCGCGCGAGCTTTCGAAGCAGCATGCGCTGGCGGCGCGCAAAGTGCAGTCGCGCTTGCGCGGACGCAACGCGACGGATGCCGACGTGCATGCGCCGGCGCACGCCCAGGATTTCGACAAGACCGCGTTGTCGTTTGCGAGGCTCGGCGATTTCC
>Ga0207826_1000168_pt1 | contig 17383 bp, 12 predicted proteins | sample LuqExpMetageno80_FD_187837 | JGI IMG/M metagenome (GOLD analysis project Ga0207826, IMG submission 187837) | Tropical forest soil microbial communities from Luquillo Experimental Forest, Puerto Rico - Sample 80 (SPAdes) | ecosystem: Environmental > Terrestrial > Soil > Tropical forest ... | reverse complement strand
AATCGACAACAGCTTAATTTTAACGGAAACGCTCTGTTTTCTCAAGTCGGCGCAGGGCTGTTGTGGATAAATAAAAGCCTGTTTTATCTATTATTTAGAGTGGTGCAAAGCCTGCGGTTGGAGCGCCGCGTGGCTGCCTCTTGGCGTGCCATCCCGTCGCGCGCCGGAGGTCTTTGGTTGGACACCGCAAAGACTCGCCAAGCCGCCATCGCGCATCCCGCGAAGAAGGAAACTGTTTTGGCTGACGGGATGCTCGGACGGGTGTACTCGAAGTCGCGAATCAGATACGCATCGGCATGATGACGTAGCGGTAGCGGTAGCTTTCATCGGCGAGCGGCCGCATCTGCCCGGCGGATTGCTCGTCCTTTAGTTCGATGCTGATCGGGCCGTCGGCCGCGGCACCAAGAAAATCAAGCATGTAGCCCGAGTTGAACCCGATCGCAATGGGCTCACCACTGTAGTCCTTCTCGATCGTTTCCTTGGCCTCACCATACTCCGGGCTCGAAGCGGATATCTCGACACCTTCCCTCGAAATGGAAAGCTTGACAGCATGAGAACGCTGGTCGGCGAGCTGCGCCACGCGCCGAACCGCGTCGCTGAGCTCCGTGCGTTCGAGGGCCACGGTCTTAGAATTGTCGCGAGGCAGAACCGCTTCGTAATTCGGGAACTGACCGGTCAGAATCCGCGAAATCAACAGCCGGTGTCCGACCTGGAAGAAAAGATGGCTCTCGTCCTTGGCAAATTCCATGTGGGCGTCGGAACCAGCGGCCGCGGACAGTTTTTCGACCTCGTCCATCGCTTTTTTGGGAATGAGCACGCGCACTTCGCCATTTAGGCCGGCTAGTTTGTGATCCGTTTCCGCCAGGGCCAATCGATGCCCATCCGTCGCCACCATGGCCAGCGTGTCGGGCTTGATGATCAAGAGCCCGCCGTTCAGTGTATAGCGCGACTCCTCCATCGAGATGGCAAACTTGGTCTTGGCGATAAGGCTTTCGAGCACGGCCGCCGGGATTTTGACGAGTGTGTGCGGCATGGCGGGCAGAGCCGGAAAGTTCTCCTTCGCCATTCCGACCATTTTGTATTTCTTTTTGTCGCTGATGATCTCGACCCAGTGATTATCGAGCAGTTTGAACTTGATTTCGCCTTCGGGGAGCAAACGGACAAGCTCAAGCAGTTTCTTCGCGGGGATTGTGCCGGCCCCGTCTTTCTTGACCTTGGCCTCACAAGAAGTGCGGATACTCAGTTCGAGGTCGGTAGCCGTGATCGTCAGGCCGCTGCCTTTCGCTTCGACAAGAAGATTCGACAGAATTGGTATGGTGGTCTTGCGTTCGACAACCCCCTGCGTTGTACTAAGTTCGTTGAGCAGCGCTGACTTGTTTACGCTGAATTCCATTGCTTGGCTTTCCTCGCGTACGGTACCTACCGTTGCGGTCATGGTTTCTCCGGTCCAGTTCACCCGCTAGCGTACTGTACTCGTTTTTCAGCAAAGTATAAAGGGCACAAGCGCCCATAATGCTGTGGAAAATAGCTGGAGCCAAGGGATCTTTTGGCGCTCCAACAGACATTCGAGGTGTAAGGTGACAGCGGTCACAAAGCGCCGACTTATTCACACCCTCAGCGGTTCCCACAAAATAAATTTTGAAAAGATGGCCTCTTGTTGTTGTGATGAGCCCTGTGAATTGGTGGAAAAGCTCGCCGGCCACAGGTCTGCTTGTATTTTCCAACTCCAGTCTCCAGTGGATTTTCTTGCGGCTCTTCGGAAAAACCCTCCCGTTTTGCGCCGCGGCTCGGTTTCGGCGAATCCCTTCCACAGATGGTCCGCATTTTTCCCACGACTTTCTCACATCTTCTTCACGCAACCCCTCGATAACCATTTGCCTGGCGGGACATCCAAACCGGCAGCGTTGTGCAGGAGAAGATTTTGCTGCCAATGGTACCGCCACAAGGCTTGTTTGAAGCGCACTTGACGGTGACCGATCTGGACCGCGCCATGAAATTCTACCGCGAGGTCGTGGGCCTCGAATTCGCAACCAGATTCGACGAGCCGAAAGTAGCCTTCTATTGGATTGGAGGGCGCGGGCGCTCGATGCTGGGGCTCTGGGCCGTGGGGCCCGGACCACAACGAATGAGCCTCCACGTGGCGTTCAGCACAAAACTGGACGAACTGCTCGCGTCTCCAAAGCGGTTGCTTGCCGCGAACGTCCAAGCACTGGACTTCAACCGAAATCCGACGGAGGAAGCCGTAGTGATCGGCTGGATGCCGGCCGCTTCGGTGTATTTTCGCGATCCGGACGGGAATATGCTGGAATTGTTGAGCATACTGCCCGGAGAGCCCCGGCCAGAGTTGGGAGTCGTACCCTGGAGCCGCTGGGAGCAACTAGCGAAATAGTTGAGCGCGCCTGCAGCTACGGGCGTCGAGGAATGCAGCCTGACGGCTGCGCGGACTACTGTAGAGCGTCCATCAGACGTGTGATGGTGCGGTTAAGTTCTTTGTCTGAGCGGCGCAATTCCTCAATCTTGTTGATCGAGTGAAGAACGGTCGTGTGATGCTTGCCGCCGAACTGCCGCCCGATTTCCGGAAGAGACGCTGTGGTCAGTTGCTTGACGATATACATCGCCACCTGGCGCGGGAAAGCGATCGCGCGCGTATTGCTCCGGATCTTCAGATCCTGCTCACGCAGGTTAAAGTGCTCGCTCACGCGCTTCTGGATCAGATCGATCGTCACGCGCTTTTCCTGCGACGCGATGATGTTGCGCAACACCTGTTGAGCGGTGGCGAGAGAGATTGTCGTGCCCGTTAAGGAGGCGTACGCCATCAGGCGAGTGAGCGCTCCCTCAAGCTCGCGGACGTTCGACTTGATCGCGCGAGCGATGTACTCGGCCACCTCATCGGGAAGATGAAAGTGGTCATTCTCCGCCTTTTTCTGAAGAATGGCGATCTTGGTCTCGAGGTCGGGCGGCTGAATGTCTGCGATCAAGCCCCATTCGAAACGCGAGCGCAGGCGCTCTTCAATCGAGTTGATGTCCTTCGGAAGGCAGTCCGACGAAATGACAATCTGCTTCTGCTGCTCGTAAAGCGCGTTAAAGGTGTGGAAGAACTCTTCCTGAGTCCGTTCCTTCCCGGCAATGAACTGGATGTCGTCCACCAGCAACACGTCGACGGTATGAAAGCGGTCGCGGAAACTGATCATGCGGTCAAAGCGCAGCGAGTTGATCACTTCGATCGTGAATTTCTCTGCGCTGACGTAGCTCAGTCGCGTGGCCGGATTGCGCTTTTTGATCAAGTGACCGATAGCATGCATCAGGTGGGTCTTGCCCATGCCCACGCCGCCGTACAGAAACAGCGGGTTATAAGCCTTGGAGGGCTGTTCGGCCACGGCGCGGGAAGCCGCATGAGCGAACTCGTTCGACTTGCCAACGACGAAGCTATCAAAGGTATACCGGGTGTTTAGCTGGTGGTCGCTGCTCTCAAAGTCCAGCTTTGACTGCTTCAAACCGCTCGCCGCTGGCGCCGCAAGGATCGGCTCTTCCTCCGTGCATACGTACTGGACCTTGGTGTTCGGCGTGCCCATCTGGTGGAACACCGCCTTGATAATCTCGCCATACGTGCGCGTCAGGACCTGGCGGAAGACAGTACTAGGAATCTGCACGAACAGCGTATCGCCCTCGTGTCGGTTAAGACGGGTGGGCTGAAACCAGGTGGAGTAGGTATTGATGCTGACCCGGGATTTGATGAGGTCCAGGAACTTGTCCCAGACATTTACAGTTTCAGGCTCTCGACCAATTTGCGTAGCGGTTGTCATCGTAATGAAAAAAATGCGAAAAAAGCCAATAACCAACGATCAGGCTATTTCCACAGATGTGAAAAAACTGTGGAAAGTAATTTTTCCCTAAAGCTTCACGCTTTGGAGTTCTTGCCCGCGCCAGAACGGATATCTAATGCCCCGTGGTTCCGGACGGCCCCTGTAAGATCAAGTTGGACCACGTACCACTGCACCGAACTGTTCGAATTCTCCCTTACTGTCCGCAGCGGGGCAAGCGAAAAGTGTACGAAGGCCAGGAGCAACGTTCACATGGCATTCACAACTTTTCCACAAGCACTAAATTTGTGCAACAAGAAAAAATCTTGCGAAATTCCGAGAAAATTTGCGCTTCTCGGAAGCTGCGGATGCGCGAGTGCCCCGAAATGGTGCACTCAAGCCTGAGGAAAACTTGGGAAAAACTCGGGAAAATTTTTAGTGCACCCGGTCAGGGCGCCGGAATTCATAGACGCCAAGCGGGTCCGCGCCGATCAAAAGGCGTTCTTCTTCTACAAGAATTGTGTTGGCTTCGAGCCGAGCGCCCTTCGGCGTGTATATCTGATACTCAGAGCGCCGGTTCGCCTCCTTGTCGAAGTGGATCAAGGTGTTGTGCAGCGCCATCCAAACGTCACCATTCACCGGATCGACGCCGAACGCCGTTAGGATCTGCCGCAGCGAAATCGGTCCCTTGCGTTTCTCTTCCTTCTCCATCTCTACGATAGCTTTGCGCGTCACTTGCGCCTCGGGATAAGCATCGAGGCCGGTAAACTGAAAATCGAGGCCGGCATAACCGAAGCGGTCATACTGGCGGACCAGGGGCTCGGGCATGTAGGTATAGCCGTAATAGACTCGCCCTTGCGAGTCGGAAGCGAGCCGGCCCATGCTGAGATATCGATTGAGGTCTTCGCGATCGGATAGCGACTCGGGATTGCCGAATTCCCGGACCACCCTGCCGTTCGGGCCATAAACGGTGATCAGATGGGTCTGCATCGCGGAGGTGACGGCAACTTCGCCTTCCGGCAGAGCAACGAGTGAGGTTGGAGCATTGACCTTAAACGAGCGCACCGGCTTGCCGTCGGGAGAGAACAAGTTGACCAGGTTGCTGCGGCGGTCCGCGACATAGACGTCGCCCTTTGGATCGACATCGCAGTCCTCGCCAAAACCCATTGCCGGCTGGCCGGTTTTGTCCGCGGCCGGTTCCCCGGGAGGAGCGTCGATCACCGAAAGCTGCTTGCCCGAGGAGTCGAAGACGGCGACACCGACAGCAGGGGAAGCCAGGAGGTAATATTTTCCATCCGGCCCATGTCGGATTGCGCGCAGGCCCGGCCCGATATTCGGAAAAACACGGCCTTTGGCAAGAAGCTGTTCATCAACCTCCGACCTTGCGCCAGCCAAAAGGATCGCCGCAAGACACAAAAAGAGGGCGGCGGAAAGTTTCCCAGTTGTCCGAAGCATGGTCATTCAGATTGTGGCAAGGCGCTACCGGTTGCCCACGGTGCGCCCCATTGGGAGCGACCCCGCTGCTTCAGCCCTTGACGGCATTCTTATGGATTTTAGCCCTAGTCCGCCCGGAGGCGCAGGCGCGCGATCGATTTGGCGCGCAGCCGTCCCGCCTCGTTGCGCGGGCCGGAATCGTCGGTTTCAATGACCACCGCATTCATCTGGACATCGCCCGTCGCGACCTCAAAACGCGCGGGAAGGGCATCGAGGAATTTCTTGATGATGCCGGGACGATCCATGCCGATGACGCCGTCGTGCGGACCCGTCATTCCGACATCCGTGATGTAAGCGGTGCCGTTCGGGAGCACGCGCTCGTCGGCCGTTGCGACGTGCGTATGCGTCCCGACCACGGCGGTTACGCGTCCGTCGAGATACCAGCCCATGGAGATCTTCTCGCTCGTCGTCTCCGCGTGCATATCCACAAGAACGAGTGCTACGTCGTCGGCCAGTTTTCCGAGTTCCGCATCCGCTTTCTTGAAAGGATCATCGATCGCCGGAAGAAAAACGCGGCCTTGCAGATTGAGCACCGCGAATTTCAATCCATTCTTGGCGAACCCCGCATAGAGGCCGCTGCCCGGATTGCCTTCAGGAAAATTCGCGGGACGGAGCAGCCGCGGCTGGTGCGGCATGTAGTCGAAGATTTCCTTGCGGTCCCAACTGTGGTTGCCGCCAGTCAGCACCTGAATCCCGTTGCCAAGCAAGTCCTCCGCGATGCGCGGCGTAATGCCAAAGCCGGATGCGGAGTTTTCGCTGTTGGCGATAACGAGCTCGATGTGATGGTGTTCGACCAGATCGGAAAGGCGGTCATGCACCATGCGCCGGCCGGGTGAGCCAACAATGTCACCAATGAACAGAATTCGCATGAAGGCTGAGAAGCAACACCTGAAAACCAAAACGGAGCGGACTGCTCGGCCGTGGGAAGCTAGGCCGTGAACCTCTGAAATAGGTGGGCACCACGAGCCAGCCATTAGGCTTTCCTGCCCCGCCCGCAAGTTCCTGTGGGGAACCAGCCGACGGGACAGGCCGTGCACACAAGCTGACTATCCGCAGCACCCCAGAGATTCGTTACGGTTCAAACGGCTTTCGCGTCCTCACCTGCTTCGAAGTACCGCTCCACACGGTATTATCCTCCCACTCCGCCCCGCCGTCCAACCTCTGAGGAATCGCCACGACACCCGAGCGAAAACTTCAGCTCGGTACCTCATCCGGGGTAGAATCTCTGCCGACCATAAGAGGTGAACTCATGGCAAAGAGCACTTTATTCGTCACGCTGCTCGGATGGGCATTTCTCGCTCTTTCCCCAGCAGGTCTCGAAGCTGAGGAACATCTGGGCAAGGTGAACTTTCCAAATAGCTGCTCCGCCGAGGCACAACGCCTTATCGAAAAGGGAGTAGCGCTTCTTCATTCCTTCCAATATCAAGAAGCCCAGCAGACCTTTGAGGAACTAGGTACGCGAGACGCGAAATGCGCCACGGCCCACTGGGGCAAGGCGATGACGCTCTACTATCAATTGTGGGAATTCCCGGACGAGAAAAAGGTGAAGGAGGGCCGCAAAGAAATCGAGCAGGCCCAGAACCTGCACCCCGCCAACCCGGAGGAGCAAGGATTCGAAGCCGCCGCGGCGGCTTTCTACCAGAAAAAATCGAAAATGACCCATGCGCAACACGTCGAGGCGTATTGCTCTGCGCTTGAGAAGCTGCACTCGCAGTTTCCTGACGACGTGGAGGTGAGCTCGTTCTACGCCTTGTCACTGGTAGCGCTGGCGGAGGAGGACGTCGACCCCCTGGCGAATCAGAAGAAGGCGATCGCGATTCTGCAGCCGCTCCTGCAGAAATACCCGGACCATCCGGGTGTGGCCCATTATCTGATTCACGCCGCTGACCGTCCGGAACTCGCGCCGGAAGGCTTACAGGCGGCGCGGCGCTACGCTGCGATCGCGCCGGACTCCCCGCACGCTTTACACATGCCTTCGCACATTTTTGTCCGCCTCGGATTGTGGCAGGACTCGATCACATCCAACATCGCGGCCAATGAATCTGCAGCGCGTCTTGCCGAGATGCACAAAGCGGAATCGCACTACCAGACGCATGCGATGGACTTTCTGAGCTACTCCTATCTGCAGAGCGGGCAGGAAGCCAAGGCCCGCGAAGTGATTGCCCACATGGATCACGTTGTCGGAGCGAGCGAAGAAGACAAGACGGATCACCGCGCTTTTCTGCAGGCGCGCACGGCGGTTGAACTCCATCGCTGGAAGGAAGCGGCGGCCCTCGAGGACCCGGAGGTTCGAAAAGACCAGCAAGACACGACTCGCTGGGCGCGGGCGATCGGCGCCGCCCGCGGCCGTGACCTGGCCACCGCGGAGCTGGCCGTGAAGCAGCTCAGCGAGAGTGTAGCGGAGCGTGAGAATCGCTCCCGCAAACAGGGCTATCCCCCTCCCACGGAAAAGGCTACGGACCTGCGGGAAGCAGAAGCCTGGCTCGCATTCGCGAATGGAAAGGTCGAAGACGCGCTAAAAGAATTGCGCGCGGCCGCGGAGCACCAGGAGAAAAATGGCGGCGAGTCGACCGTGGTGCCGGCGCGCGAGATGCTTGCAGACATGCTGATGGAGCTGAAGCGCCCATCCGAGGCGCTAATCGAGTACCGGGTCGTATTGAAGAATGCGCCCAACCGGTTCGACGGGCTGCTCGGTGCAGCGCGGGCGGCCCAGGCTACGGGCGACACAAGCGGCGCGCAGTCCTTCTATGCGAAACTCACGGAAGTCTGCCCACCTGGCGCGGACCGCCCGGAATTGGCCGAAGCCAAAACCTTCGTCGCAAGAAACTAGCAAGGCCGGTCCGTCCCGGCGAGTGCCGGGGCCGGCAGGACACGGTTTCGTTTGCCAGTGGACAAGGCGTAGCATTTTCGGCCTACTATACCTATAGGCATGCTCAGCGCCGGTGACAAAATTAGGGTTTTCGCCCTTCTTTTAGGGCTGATCTTCCTTGCCGCTCAGTTCCACTTTTGCGCGGACCTGACCGCTGGGAACAGCAACGGGCACTTCTGCCCATTTTGCTCCACGGCGGGAGCGGCCCTCGCCACTCATGTCCCTTTCCTTGGTTTAGCGCCTGCGGCGGTCCGCCTCGAAGCAAGACCCGCTGAGATGCCGGTCCCCTCAGAAGTTGCGCTCAGCCTTTCGCCCCGTGCGCCTCCCGCCTTTTAGTTTTCGAAACGCTTCCGCTCCCCATCACGGAAACTCTGGTTCGAACGATTCCCCATTCGCAGGGAATCCCGAGGAGCAGCACTTATGAGGAAAGGAATGGCATGGGCCACAGCGTTGCTGGCTTTGCCGCCCGGTCTTGCGTGCGCTGGATGCAGTTCCGGCCCCGGCGAGCCGGAATCCAGGATGACGTCTTACACCTCGAACGAGTCCGAGACCGCCGAGCTTTTCACCGTTCCGAAGGACCAGATGGCCCATCTGCAGGTCGTAACCGTCGAGAAGACAAAACTTCAACGCGTGCTCCGGCTCACCGGCTCCGTTGCCTACAACCAGTTCAAGACCACCCCGGTGTTTCCGGCCATCGGCGGCCCGGTGCACGAAATCCTGGTGGCGCCTGGACAGACCGTGCAGGCGGGCGCGCCGTTACTCACCATAAACAGTCCGGACTATGCCCTGGCGCGTGCCACTTACATCAAGGCAAAAGAAGCATTGCAGCTTGCCGACAAAATTCTTCACCGCGCGCGGGACTTGTACGCCCACGGAGCTATTTCCGAAGCCGACCTGCAGCAAGCGGAGTCTAGCCGTACGCAAGCGGAAGCGGACATGGTTTCGAGCCAGGACGCGCTGCGAGCCCTCGGGATCAAGGATCCCGATTCGGTCGCGAAAAACACCGGCAAGACGACGCTTCAAATTCCCTTGCTTGCGCCGGTAGGCGGCGAAGTGGTTGAGCGTTTGGTGGGGCCGGGGCAGTTGCTGCAAAACGGTGTGACACAGTGTTTTACGATTTCCGACATGAGCCAGGTCTGGGTGCTGGTCAATGTCTATCAGAGCGAAATGCCCTATGTACACGTGGGGCAGAAGGTGGAAATCAACACCGAGTCTTATCCCGACACCTTCCACGGAGAAATTTCCTATATTGCGCCCGCTCTTGATCCCAACACGCGCACGGTGCAAGCGCGGATCGTGACCAGCAATCCCGGCAAAAAACTGAAAAGGGACATGTACGTTGTCGCCTCGGTTCAGGCCGGCGTGAATCCCGATGCGCTTACCGTCCCCGATGCGGCGCTGCTGCGCGACACGGAAAACCAGCCCTACGTTTACGTGCAGACCGACACGAGCCGCTTCGCGCGGCGCCTGGTGAAGTTCGGAGGCAGCAACGCGGGCCGCACCGAGATAACGGACGGCTTGAAAGAAGGCGAGCGCGTGGTCGGAGACGGCGCGCTGTTCCTGCAATTCAAGAATTCGTTGCAGCACTGAGGAGAGAACTAAGGCCAGGCGTGATACATCGCGTCGTCCAATTCGCGCTGCAGCAGAGGTTCCTGGTGCTGATGGTGACCGTACTCATCGTCATTGCGGGAACCATCTCGTTTCAACACATGCCCGTCGACGCTTACCCCGATCTCTCGCCGCCGATGGTCGAGTTGATTACGCAGTGGCCGGGCCACGCCGCCGAAGAAGTTGAGCGTTTAACAACGCTGCCGCTGGAACTGGCGATGAACGGCACGCCGCGCCTCGAAGTAATGCGCTCGATCTCCCTGTATGGCTTGTCCGACGTGCGCCTGACCTTTGAAGAAAACGTTGATCCCTATTTCGCGCGCCAGGTCGTTTTTCAACGCCTGAGCGACGCGGTGCTTCCCGCCGGTGTTACCCCCTCGATGGCGCCACTGTTCAGCCCCAGTGGACTCGTCTACCGCTACGTGCTCGAAAGTCCGGACCGCTCGCCGCAGGAATTGAAAACTATGGAGGACTGGATCATCGAGCGCGAGTACCGCAGCGTACCCGGCGTGGCGGATGATTCCGGTTTCGGCGGAACCGTGATGCAGTATCAGGTGCTCCTCGATCCGGCGCGGCTCTACAACTATCACCTGCCCGTCGTCCAGGTGCTGAACGCGCTGGCCGCCAACAACGCGAACACGGGCGGCGGTTTTTACTCGCAGGGCGGGCAGTTTTACTACGTGCGCGGGCTCGGTCTCGTCAAAACCACTGGGGACATCGGCGAAACGGTCGTCGGCAGCGCCAATGGCGTCCCGATCCGCGTGAAAGACATCGGACGCGTGGAAATCGGTCACGCGCCTCGCCTCGGCATGTTCGGCTTTCAGAAAAACGACGACGCCGTCGAAGGCGTAATCCTGATGCGCCGCGGCGAGCAGGCCCAGAATGTCCTCGCGGGCGTGGAACGGAAGACCGCCGAGCTGAACAGGAACGTCCTTCCGCCCGACGTGAAAGTGCGGCCTTACTATGACCGCAGCGACCTTGTGCGCGTCACGACCGATACCGTTGAACGCAACCTGCTGCGCGGCATGGCGCTGGTTCTGATCGTTCTTGTTTTTTTTCTGGTAAGTTTTCGCGCCGCGCTGATCACCGCGCTCACCATTCCCCTCGCGCTGCTGTTCGCCTTCATTTTTCTGAATGCCAACGGGCAATCGGCCAACCTGCTATCGATTGGAGCCATCGACTTCGGCATCATCATCGATGGCACGATCGTGATGGTCGAAAACATCTACCGTGAACTCTCGCTCCGTAAAGGAACCAGCTACCGGCTGCAGGACGTGATTCTCGCGGCCGCCCGCGACGTGGACCGCCCCATTTTCTATTCGGTCGCGATCATCATCGCCGGATACATTCCGATCTACGCCCTGCGAGGGCCTGCTGGGCTGCTTTTCCGTCCGATGGCGAACACCATGGCGTTCGCGCTGCTCGGCGCACTGTTGTTCACGCTAACCCTGGTGCCGGTGCTCGTTTCGTACTGGTTTAAAGCCGGCGTTGAGGAAAAAAGGAACCGCGCTTACGAGTGGATCCGAGAAGAATACGGTCAGGAGCTCAAATGGTGCATGGCGCGGCCGAAACGCACGATCCTGATTGCCGTGCTTATCCTCGCAGGCAGCCTTTTGCTGGTGCCCTCGATCGGTGGCGAGTTCATGCCGCACCTCGACGAAGGAGCCGTCTGGGTGCGCGCCACAATGCCCTACACCATTTCGTTCGAAGAAGCCAGCAAGTTTGCACCCCGGATCCGCTCACTGCTTTCGGCCTATCCGCAAGTTACGGTGGTGGGCTCCGAGCTCGGACGCCCCGACGACGGCACCGACCCCACGGGCTTTTTCAACTGCGAATTCTATGTTGGTTTGCGGCCATATAGCGACAAGTCCTGGAAAGAAGGTTCGATTCACAGCAAAGCTGAACTTACCGAATCGATCGAGAAAAAACTGCAGACTTATCCCGGCGTCATCTTCAATTACACGCAGCCGGCCGAGGATGCAGTGGATGAAGCGCTCACCGGCCTGAAAAGCGCGCTGGCCGTGAAGATCTTCGGACCTGACCTCAACGTGCTCGAGAAGAAAGCGCTGGAGATTAAGCGCGTGCTCGGCAACACAAAGGGATTCACCGAACTCACGGTGGTGCGCGAACTCGGCCAGCCGAGTCTCCTGGTCGACGCCAATCGCGAGAAAATTGCACGCTACGGTATCAACGTCGCCGACGTCGAGGCCGTCGTGCAGGCCGGCATCGGAGGCCAGGCGGCAACGCAAGTCATCCAGGGCGAAAAGTTGTTCGATCTCGTCGTGCGTATGGAACCGCAGTTTCGTTCGAACGCCCGCGAAATCGGCAACCTGCTTGTGCCCACGCCTTCGGGCCAGCAAATTCCGCTGTCGGAACTGGCTTCCATCCGCGAAACGACGGGAGCCTCGTTTATCTACAGGGAAAACAATTCCCGCTACATTGGCATCCAGTTTTCGATCGATGGACGCGACCTCGAAGGTATCGTGAAAAGCGGCCAGGCCGCCGTCGCGAAGAACGTGCCACTACCCGAGGGATACCGGCTCGACTGGGGAGGCGAGTACAGCGAACTGGTCGAGGCAAAAGCCCAGCTTCTGGTTATCGGTCCTTTGGCGGTCTTCCTGATTTTTCTGATTTTGTTCGCGTTGTATGGCAACTTCAAGTTCCCAATCGCGGTTGTGCTAAGCGTCATCATGACGGAGCCCGTCGGAGCACTGGTTGCTCTCAAGCTTACGCACACGCCCTTCAGCGCGTCGTCGATTCTGGGACTCCTGGTGCTCATGGGCGTGGCGGTCGAGACGGCGGTCATCGACGTTTCCTACATCAACAAGCTGCGGCTCGAGGGCGAAGACATCTTTCCCGCTACCTTCGAAGGATCGCTCGTAAGGCTGCGCCCCATCATGATGACCGCGCTGGTCGCTTGCCTCGGCCTGCTGCCGGCCGCGATGTCCACCGGAGTAGGCTCAGACTCCCAGAAGCCGTTCGCCATTGTAATCGTCGCCGGCCTGGTCTCGCGCCTGTTCCTCGGACGCATCATCAGCCCGGTGCTGTATCAGCTCGTCGCACGCGAAGGCGACGTCCTGCAGGTGTAGAAACCCCTTTTGCCGGCGGAAACGATTCTCGCCCTTTGTGTTCTTGTTCGCGGAATTTACCCTTCACGCTGGTAATCGCAGCCTGGCCCGTGGTTCTCTTGTAGCGCCGCTACGGCCGCTCCCTCGCCACCGCGTAGCCGCCGACTTTAGCTCAGCCGGTTTCATCCGCTACAATGGCTCCGCATCGCCGGGGGAGATACCTCATGAATTATCGCCGCTTCGGGCGCACGGGATGGAACGTCAGCGAAATTGGTTACGGGATGTGGGGCCTCGCGGGTTGGACCGGATCGGATGATGCGGAAACCATCGCCTCGCTGCATCGCGCCGCGGAATTGGGCTGCAATTTCTTTGACACAGCCTGGGCCTACGGAGACGGCAGGAGCGAACAGATTCTTGCCAAGGTCTTGCGCGAAAACCAGAACAAGCCGGGCTTCGGTGGACCCGACAAGCACCTCTATGTGGCCACAAAGATTCCACCGAAGAACCGCCGCTGGCCGAGCCGGCGTGACTTCACGCTGGACGACTGCTTCCCCCCGGATTACATCGAGGAATACATCGACAAAAGCCTAAAGAATCTCGGCGTGGAAACAATTGATGTGATGCAGTTTCACACCTGGGAAGACCGCTGGCTGAACGACGACCGGCTGCCGCGGTCGATTGAGAAGATGAAGAAAAGCGGGAAAGTACGCGCGTTCGGGCCGAGCATCAACCGCTGGGAGCCGTGGAACGGGATTCGAGCGGTGCTTGAGGGCCATGCCGAAGCGGTGCAGGTAATCTACAACATCTTCGACCAGAACCCCGACGATGCGTTGTTTCCGATTTGCCGGATGAAAGACACGGCCGTGATCGCTCGCGTACCGTTCGACGAGGGCACGCTGACGGGAACCTTGACGCTCGCGAGCAAGTGGCCGGCGGGCGATTGGCGGAATACCTATTTCGTCCCGGAAAATCTGAAAGCCAGTGTGCAGCATGGCGAGGCGCTGCGTCCGCTGGTTCCGGCAGGCGGCACGATGCCGGAGATGGCGTTGCGTTTCATTCTTGGGAGTCCGGTCGTGAGCACTATGATTCCCGGCATGCGGAAACTGAAAAATGTAGAAGCGAACTGCCAGGCCAGCGCGGCTGGACCACTCCCGGTGGAGCTGCGCAAGAAACTGCAGGCACACCGCTGGGACCGCAATCCGACCTCGTGGTCGCAGTAAGAGGGACATTTATGACCCAGACCGCCAAGGTGCACATCTACGGGCAGACATTTTCGCTTCAGGGCGACCTCGACGAAGTGTACGTGCGGAAGCTGGCCGCTTATGTGGATGCGAAAATGCACACGGTCTCGGATATGACACCCACGGTGGACACGCAGAAGGTGGCAATTCTGGCGGCCCTTGCCATCGCCGACGAATTGCACAGTCTGAAAAAAGAACGCGGCGAGCGCGAAGAGTTGTTAAAAGAGCAGGCCGAACGCTGCCTCACACTGGTAGAGCGCGCGCTGCGGCAGACGGAATGAGGAATGCACACGAGTAATGCCGCTAAGCTCGCAGCGAGGCACCGAGATTTTTCTCTAACGCCGCCACGATGCGGGCCGAGAAATCGTTGATCTGAGCTTCGGTGAATGTGGCCTCCCGGCTCTGGAAAGTGACGCGCACAAGCAGAGAATATTTTCCTGCAGGAACATTTTTGCCGCGGAATAGGTCAACGGCCTCGGTCGTGGCGATCTCGGGGATGCCGAGCGACCGAATCGCATGCGTGACTTGAGTAAACGTGACGCCGTCGGCAAGAAATAGAGAGAAATCGCGCTCAACGGTGGGGAAACGGGGTAGTGGCTCATAGCGGCGGTTGTTCTTCACGCCGTAATACATGCAGTAAAGAGGGCCCAGCGCAATTTCCGCAAGGAAAACATCCTGGCGGAACTTCAGTTTGTCGGCCACACGCTTCGTCAGTTGCCCGGCGACACCGAGCGGCTGGGTTCCTTCTTTGCCTAGGAAAATGGTGCCGCGTCTCGCCGGGTTGAGCCAGTCCGGACCGCCGTGTTCCCACCGCAAGCCGCCGCTAAGCGCGCCGAGGGCTTCGAGATCGCCCTGGAGATCGCCAAAAGTGTAGTCGCGGGCTGAATCATAGAGACCTTGCTGCCGCGCGGCCCCCGTGGCGCCAATCGTAAGCACACGCGTTTCCGACGGTCGGTCCTTGAGGAAGCGATACTGCTGCCCAATCTCGAAAACACGCACGTTCCTCTGGCCGTGATTCAGGTTCCACTCGATGGCGGCCGCGGTGGTAACGGCTGCGGTCGATTTCAGCACGCTGGCCTCTTCGCTCAGTGGATTCGAGAGTTTCGTCGGCACGGCGTCGGTCGGACGGAACAACTCGTTACGCTCCTCGGAGACGTGCGGAATGGTGAGAATTTCGTGATAGCCGAGGCCGATGAGGCGCTCGCGCAAGCGGGTTTCGGCTTCGTGATGCGGCAAGCGCGCGGCGCCGGTGCGGGCCGCGGGCAGCCGGGGCGGAAACTTGTCCAGGCCGTAGACGCGAGCAACCTCCTCGATGAGATCGATTTCGCGTTCCACGTCGGAGCGCCAGGAAGGCTGCGTGCATTCCCACGCAGCAAGAAGCGAATTCGCGGAACCGCGGTTCTGATCGGTGCGGATCGGCGCAAAGCCGAGAGCGCCAAGAATCGCTTCGATGTCTTTGTCGGAGACGTCCGCACCCATAATGCGCAGAAGCTCCGCGCGCGTGACCGTGATTTTTTTTGGCCCGCGCTTTCCCGGATAGGCATCAACCACCCCGGAGAGCAGTTCACCGCCGGCAAGCTGAAGAATCAGTTCGGCGGCACGGCGCGAAGCGACCTCGGCCATTTCGGGATCGGCGCCCCGGCCGAAGCGCGTGCTTGCCTCGGTGTGAAGTTTCAGCGAGCGCGCGGCCCGGCGGACGCTGACAGGATCGAACCAGGCGCACTCGATCAGAACGTTCCTCGTGGAGAAGGAGATTTCTGTTTCGGCGCCGCCCATGATGCCGCCGACGCCAACTGGGCGCGCGCCGTCGCCGTCGGAGATCAGGCAGATGCTCGGACCAAAAACGCGCTCGATGCCATCTAGGGTTCGCATTTTTTCATTTGGCTTGGCGCGACGGACCACGATGCTGTGATTGCGGACGAGGTCGTAATCGAAAGCGTGGAGGGCGTGGCCAAGCTCGAGCATCACGTAATTCGTGATGTCGACAACATTGCTGATGCTGGCGGTGCCGGTAGCTTCGAGGCGGTCTTTGAGCCACGCTGGCGAAGGTTGAATCTTCACGCCACGAATTACGCGAGCGGTGAACCGGCCGCAGAGTTCCGGGACCTCGATTTTCACACTGACGGCGTCACGCGCTTTCGCTGAAGCGCTTTCCGGTGGCTTCGGCGAGATGGTCTTCAGCGGAACATGATAAACAGCGCTAAGTTCGCGGGCGATGCCAACCATGCCGAGGCAATCGGGGCGATTGGAGCTGACTTCGGCGTCGAGGACGGCGCCGCCCGGACCATTTTCGATGCCGGCGATATTGGTGCCGGAAAGGGCGAGCCGCGAAGCGATTTCTTCAGGCGAACCGGAAATGTCCACAAATTCTTTCAGCCAGTTGTAGGAAATCTTCATGGCGTGCTCACCGGAAGATTGCCATAGTAGACTCGCGCAAAATAGTCCATGCGCACCGAACCATTTTCTTGATGCTGCTCGAAGATTTTGCCGAGATGAGCCATCATCGCCGCGTGATTAGCATGACTTTCCGTGGGAGCGTAAGAACTGCTGCGCAAACGGCCGCGCAGGCCCTCCCAGTCGAAAACCTGGTGGTTGGGCAAATCGCGCGTCCGGAAACTGTCGGGATCAAAGAGAGTGCGAATTTTATCGGTTTCCGGATAAGAGTCTTTGACACGTTTGTAGTCTGTGCCGTAGCGTTCGAGCAGATCTTCATAGGCTCGTGCGAAGGGGGTGTCTTCCATGCGACGATCCTGCCAGACGACCACAACCCAACCGCTAGGTTTGAGAATGCGGCGAAATTCCTTCGCGGCAAGCCGGACGTTAAACCAGTGGAAAGCTTGGCCGGCGGTAATGAAATCGACAGATTGCCATGGCAATGCGGTCGCTTCGGCGGAGCCGGTGACGCTCGAGAAATTTGTGTAATCCTGAAGGAAGTGCTCGCCAGCGGCGCGCATTTCCGCGTTGGGCTCGACGCCAAAGACACGATTGCCGTTTTCGAGCAAGAGCTTGGTGAGGAGGCCGGTGCCGGAGCCGATGTCGGCGATGCTTTGCTCGGGCCGCAGGCCGCATTCGGTGCGCATGAGGTCCAGCAGCGCGGGCGGGTAACTGGGACGATAACGGGCGTAGTCCGTCACGCGGTTCGAGAAGCGTTGTTGGGCATCGGCAAAAGTCATTAACGGTTATCAGTAATCAGGGAAAATCAACACACCGCTCACGACTGCCATCTTCCATCCTCACGGGAATTGCCGGAGGAAGCGCACGTCGTTTTGAAAAAAGACCTGAATGTCATCGATGCCGTATTTG
>Ga0207826_1000167_pt1 | contig 17444 bp, 10 predicted proteins | sample LuqExpMetageno80_FD_187837 | JGI IMG/M metagenome (GOLD analysis project Ga0207826, IMG submission 187837) | Tropical forest soil microbial communities from Luquillo Experimental Forest, Puerto Rico - Sample 80 (SPAdes) | ecosystem: Environmental > Terrestrial > Soil > Tropical forest ... | reverse complement strand
GATGCGCTGCCGGCGCCAATATTCTTTCCTGCGACTGTCGGTCCGCTCGGCGAACTGCCGGACCGGCGCTTGTTCCTAAAGACGCTGGCCCTTCCCTGTGCCGCAGCTTGCGCCATGGCTCTCACCCGCAACTCCTTTGCTCTCAACCCCGCAACCTGGGGTGCTGGAAGCGAGGATGATTCGCGCTATCGGGTCGAAGCGCGCTTCTACGAGAAACTGCCCGACAAGATGGTCCGCTGCAAACTGTGCCCACGCGAGTGCGTGGTGGCGCCAGGCAGTCGCGGCTATTGCCGGGTGCGCGAGAACCGCAATGGAACGTACTACACGTTAGTCCATTCGCGGATTGTCAGCGCGCATATCGATCCCATCGAGAAGAAGCCGTTCTTCCATTTCCTTCCCGGGCACATGGCCTTTTCAGTCGCGACTGCGGGATGCAATGTGAACTGCAAGTTCTGCCAGAACTGGGAGATCTCGCAAGCCCGGCCGGAAGATTTGCCGGCGCAATACCTGCCTCCGAAGGAACTGGCAGCGTTGGCAGGGACAAATCGCTGTGCTGCCGTCTCGTTCACTTACAACGAACCAACCATTTTTAACGAGTACGTCACCGACGCCGCCGAAGCCGCGCGCGATGCGGGTCTGAAAAGCGTCGTTGTGACCAACGGCTTCATCCAGCAGGCCCCGCTGAAGCGGGTCTGCCAGCGCGCCGATGCCATCAAGATCGACCTCAAGGCCTTCTCGGCGGATTACTATCGCAATGTTGTGAACGGCCAACTACAGCCGATTCTGGACACTCTGGTCACCATCCGCCACCAGGGCCGCTGGTTGGAAATCGTCTATCTTACGGTCCCGACGCTCAACGACCACGAAGCGGAGATTCGTGACATGTCGCGCTGGATCAAGGCCGAACTCGGCCCCGACGTTCCGATTCATTTCACCCGCTTCCATCCGCTCTATCTGTTGAAGAACCTGCCGCCGACTCCGGTGGAAACGCTGGAGCGCGCCAAGGCCGTGGCCGATGCCGAAGGGCTGCATTACGTGTACATCGGCAATGTGCCCGGACATCCGGCGGAAAACACGTATTGTCCCAAGTGCCACAAGCTCGTCATCGAACGGGCGGGCTTCACCGTGACCCAGATAAACCTGCACAAAGGCAAGTGCCAGAATTGCCAGAACCCGATCCCGGGCGTGTGGAGTTGAATGCGATGAAGCGGCAAATCACCATTTTCATTGTGCTCGTGGCGGCTTTCCTGTTGACCGCTTGTGCCTCGGGAAGCTCGCAAGGAAAGGTGCGGCAGCCCGGTGTTGCCGGAGCGTTTTATCCCGCTAACCCTGACGAACTGAAGAACATGGTGGATGGATTCCTGGCGAAGGCGCTGGTGCCGCCCACTTCGGACCCGCTGCTTGCGTTGATCGCTCCCCACGCCGGATATCCATACTCCGGAGGCGTGGCCGCCTTCAGTTACGCGGCGCTCAAGGGACGCAAGTTTCAGCGCGTGGTGATCATCGCCCCCTCGCATTACGACGCGTTTGGATTCTCTTCGGTGTACGACGGCGATGCCTACTTCACGCCTTTGGGTAAAGTCACCGTGGACAGGGCTTTCGCCCGGAAATTGGTCGCCCAAAATAACCTGATTCGGCTATCAGGGCGCGGACACGAGCGCGCTGGCGAGCAGTCCGAACACTCCCTCGAAGTTCAGCTTCCGTTCCTGCAGCGGACGCTCGGGGACTTCCAGCTGGTTCCCATCCTCATGGGTGATCAAAGCTACGAAGCGAGCCGCGCGCTCGGCGTCGCGCTCGCAAAGTTGATCGGCCAATCGGACACTCTCATCGTCGCCAGTTCCGACCTCTCCCACTATCACCCGTATGACGAGGCCTCGACCATCGATCACAACACGCTGCACGCGATTGAGGCGTGGGATTATTACGATCTCTCGCGCAACCTGCAATCGCGGGTATGGGAGGCTTGCGGCGGCGGCCCAATCGTTGCCGCCATGATGGCCGCCGAGCGTCTGGGTGCAAACCGTGCCGAGTTGCTGAAGTATGCCAACTCCGGCGACGTTACCGGCGATCGCTCGCGCGTGGTGGGCTATAGCGCCTGGGCGCTGTATAAGTCCGCCAAGTCTGCAAGCGCTCCACCCTTCTCGCTTACGGCCAAAGAAAAGCAGGAACTTCTGAGTGTTGCGCGCAAGTCGGCCGAGACATTGGTGCGGGAGCGCAAGCAATATACGCCTCCACCAGCATCGCCGGCACTTCAGCAAGACCGTGGCGCCTTCGTCACCATCAACAAGAATGGAGAGCTTCGCGGGTGCATTGGGTACATCGCTCCCCTTGAGCCACTGATCAACACGGTACGCGATGTGGCAGCTTACGCAGCCTCGCGCGATCCTCGGTTTCCTCCAGTAACTCCGGTGGAGCTGGGAGATCTGCACTACGAGGTGTCTGTCCTCTCCCCGCTGAGGCGCGTGCTCGATGTCAAACAGATCCAGGTCGGCCAGCACGGCTTGCTTTTGAAGAAAGGCAACAATGAGGGCGTTCTGCTGCCGCAGGTGCCAGGCGAGTTCGGGTGGGACCGCAAGACATTCCTCGACGAGTTGGCACAAAAAGCTGGTCTGCCGGCCTCCGCCTGGAAGGACGAGGACGCCGACATCTTCATGTTTACGGCGGTGGTATTCGGTGAAACCAGACTTCCGCAGAGTCCTACACCGGAAATTTCTCCCCCCGTAAAGCGGCCGTGAAGGCCAGCAGCGCCGTCCCCAGGTTCAGAACCAGAATCAGCGTAGTCGTTTTCAGGAATCCGAACACCGGTATGAAATAGGCGCACAGGACGATGGCGCCGATGCACGCTCCCAGAAGATCGACCGCATAAAGTGTCCCGGTGTTGCCGGGCTTGCCCTCTTGTCCAGCAAAGTACAGGCTGCTTGCCAACGGAAACTGATAGCCTCCCAGCATTCCACAGAGCAACCCCGCGATGGGAAAGAGAACGTCGGCAGTTATAAGCAGTCCAGTGGGGCTGCTGCTTCGCTCGCAAACGAGAAAGAAACAGTACAGCACCAAAGGCGACACGGCTGCCAGAACCTGAATCGCCGCCAGCGCCCGCAGGGTGCAAAGTCGGGCTTGGCTGGCATTCCGGCCGAACCTTTGCAAACCCAGCCAGCATCCCAGGGCCATGCCTAGCATCACGGCAGCGATCAGCACCGCCAATTGGCGATAGACGTAACCGTAGATGGCCTGGAAACCAAGGAGCAGCAACACCTCGAGTGCCATCAGGGTAAAGCCCATGGTCCCAACACAGGCTGCGACGCTGGCCTGCCGGTATTGCCCTCGCCGCGACACACCAGTCACAAGAATCCCAGCCGCCAGCAGGGCACCCAGGCCCAATACGATCGAGCGATACTGAACTCGCGCCATATACGCAAAGACGCTGCGGTAGCGCTCATTAAACTGCGAACTCCACAGCGCCACGTCGAAGTAATACGCGATGGGAGCAAAGTCGCGGTTCAACCGCGTTTCTGGCTGGGGGCGAATCTGCTCCGCCAGTTGCGACATGCGGTCCGGCGACATGCGAAACGGGAGGTAATACTCACGGACATAACTCGTCTTCAGCTGTCGCGACTGCAGCCGCCGCAGTAGTTCGTCCGGTTGCTCCGTAAGCGTTCCTCGTTGGTTGCCGGCAAAAAGGTGCGCTCGTTCTCCCGGAATCGTAGTGACCTCGGCAAACACGTAGCGCAAACTGCGGTTGATACACTGCAAAAAACTCGCCAGTGTCTCGGTGATGTAGTCCTCTGAGGCTACAAGCTGGAACGACAGAATGCCGCCCGGATTCAACTTTGCGGCGGCCTCATGAAAGAACTCTACCGTGTAGAAGCGGTTAATCTGCGCCGTCTGTGGCTCGGGCAGATTCAGGATGATGACGTCAAACTTCTGGTTTGCGGTCTTCAGGAACAACCGGCCATCGACGACATGCAGACGGACTCGCGGGTCGTGTTGCAGAACGGTCATCTGCTCCGCGAAATATTCCCGCCCGAAGTCAAAAACAGTGGGGTCCAGCTCCACAACATCGATTCGTTCTACCGTCGAATGTTTGAGCGCTTCGGCCACGCTCCCATTCAGTCCGCCGCCGATCAACAACACACTTCTCGGCGCGGGATGCTGCAGGAGTGCAAAATGGACCGATTCCTCCGCAGCCTGAGGGTCAGGTTCCGTGAAGAGGACCAGCCCGTTTTCCAATAGAGTGCGGCTGTTCTCCGTCTGCACTACGGCCAGGTTTCCATACGCCGAATTGCTGCTCTTCAGCAGATGAAATCCCCGCCAAAGGCGGGCCAGCGACTGCGTCTCGAGCCGCGGTGCGGCAAAAGGAATGAGGACGGCGACGAATGTGAGCGTCACTAACCCGTACCCGGCCCTCCGCCAAACCGGGGCGCGAACAGTGAGGCTCACGGCCGCCAGCAAGTTCAACATTCCGACGGCGAACGCCACCTGGAACGACGTGAAGTGAAGCGCTAACGACAGGCTGGCCAGCAGGCCACCGATGCCCGCTCCAATCGCTTCCTGTAGATACACAGCTCCCGTTGCGCTGGCTGATGAAGATGGAGTCTCTTGGGCAACCCAGCGACTGCCCACAGAAAATGCCCCGCCCGACAAGAGGCAGAAAGGGCACAGCACCGCGAGGGCGGTCAGCATCATTGGCCACGGCCCCAGCATTTCGCCCGGGACGGTGATGAAACTTCCCTTGGAACTGCGCACCGCCAGAATCGTCAGCGGCAGCACGATGCTCAGAAGTGTCTGTAAACCGGCCATCGCTTGGCGCGGATCATCGAGCCACGCTGCGCCGCCGCCGAATAAGCTGCTGCCTAGACTCGTCCACAACAACCAGCTCGCCAGCAACAGTCCGAGGGAGATCTCGTTGCCGTAGAACACGACCAGCAGCTCCCGCATGAGCAGGATTTGGGCAACCGTCGCGGTGAACCCGATCAGCAACAGCACTGGCCGGAGCCGCGGGATACTACGCGCCATCGGCCAACGTTGCTGGAATGGTGTGACCATAAGATTGGCAGACCAATTACTCCGGCGTGACTGTCGACCGCTCCACACCGAATGTCCCTGGAACTTGCTTCCCGGATTTCGCCTCAATATGAGGCACGCGCGTGGGGGCGCTAGAGAGTCGGTGAAACTATGTCGTCAACAGGATAGTGCCTGCTCGTCAGTGATCTCGCGCGCAGAGGCAGGATCGACTCGCAGCTTAATTTCGTGCGGTTGCGGCGGCTGTGGCGTGGTTGCGTTCACCCGATCCGTTCAGATATCGGTCAATGCAAGCGGCGGCTTTGCGTCCCTCGGAAATGGCCCACACTACCAGAGATTGTCCTCGACGCATATCGCCCGCAGCAAACACGCCGGCAACCGACGTCATGTATTGATCGTCGGTTGCGACGTTGCCCTTGCCATCCAAATCCGCGCCCAGTTGTTCGAGCATCCCATTGCGCACCGGACCAGTGAAGCCCATTGCCAGCAGTACGAGCTCGGTCGCGATGACGAACTCGCTCCCCGCGATCGCTTCGAAGCGCGGCGGCGGACCGACCCGCACGGCATGCAATTGCGTCACGCGGCCGTTGCCATCCCCCGCAAACTTCTGCGTCGAGATGCTCCATTCGCGCTCCCCGCCCTCTTCATGCGCGCTCTCGGTGCGAAGCTGAAGCGGCCACAGCGGCCAGGGCGTCTGCGGCGCGCGCTGCTCCGGAGGCATCGGGAACAACTCGAACTGACGCACCGAACGTGCTTGCTGACGATGACTCGTGCCCAGGCAGTCGGCGCCGGTATCGCCACCGCCGATGATGACCACATTCTTTCCCGTCGCAAGTATCTCGCCCGACGCTTCTACAACGTCGCCTTCGCAGCGGCGGTTCTGCTGCGGCAGAAACTCCATCGCGAAGTGGATGCCATTCAGTTCGCGGCCCGGGATGGGAAGATCGCGTGGCTGCTCCGCGCCGCCTGCGAGCAGGATCGCGTTGAAGTCAGCCTGCAACTCCTCGACCGAAACGCTAACCCCGATATGCGCGTTGGTAACGAACTTCACGCCTTCAGCAGTCATCTGCTCAAGGCGGCGGTCGAGGATGCTTTTCTCCAGCTTGAAGTTTGGGATGCCGTAGCGCAGCAGCCCGCCGATCCGATCGGCCTTCTCGTACACCACGACTTGGTGTCCGGCCCGCCGCAATTGCTGCGCTGCCGCTAAGCCTGCGGGACCAGAACCCACGATGGCGACTTTCTTGCCGCTTTCGAACTCAGGCCGCTGGGGATGAATCCATCCCTCTTGAAACCCGCGCTCGACCACCGTTTTCTCGATTTGTTTGATCGTGACCGCCGGCTCGTTAATGGCCAGAACGCATGCCGCTTCGCAAGGCGCGGGACAGATGCGTCCGGTGAACTCGGGGAAATTATTGGTGGAGTGCAGCCAACGTACTGCTTCTTGCCAACGGTCGCGATAGACGAGGTCATTCCAGTCGGGAATCAGGTTGTTGACCGGGCACCCGTTGTGACAGAAGGGCACGCCGCAATCCATGCAGCGGGCCGCCTGCGTCTGGAGCTTTTCTTGCGGAAAATCCTGATAAATCTCGAACCAGTCGTTCACCCGCTCCGTCACCGGCCGGCGCTGCGGCAGTTCGCGCTGGTATTGCAGGAACCCCGTCGGCTTACCCATGCTGCACCTGCCCCATGGTTGCCTCGAGAACGGCGGATTGCGGAATCGTGCCTTCGTGTTTCACGCGACTTACGCCTAGCACCCGCTTGTACTCGTGGGGAAAGACCTTGATGAAGCGCCGCAACAGTTCCTCCCAGTTTTGCAGGACCTTTCTGGCCTGTTTGCTTCCCGTCAGTTCCGCGTGGCGGGTGATCAAGCTGTGTACGAGTTCGAGGTCCTGCGGCTCCATCAGCGGCTCCAGGTCAACCGAGCCGTGATTGCAGCGCTTTTCTGCGAAATCGCCCCTCACGTCCAACACGTAGGCAATTCCGCCGCTCATTCCCGCTGCGAAGTTGCGTCCCGTGGAACCCAGCACAACCACCACGCCATTGGTCATGTACTCGCATCCGTGATCGCCGACGCCCTCCACCACTGCAGTCGCACCCGAGTTGCGCACCGCAAAACGCTCGCCCGCCATGCCGTTCAGGTAAGCCTCTCCGCTGGTGGCGCCGTAAAGCGCCACATTGCCGATCAGAATGTTTTCTTCCGCAGCGAAGCTTGCCTCGTGCGGCGGATAAATCACGACCCGGCCACCACACAGACCCTTGCCGACATAGTCATTGGCCTCGCCCTCGAGGGTCAGCGTGATGCCCCGGGTGAGAAATGCGCCGAAGCTTTGGCCCGCCGATCCCACAAAACTGAAGCTGATGGTATCGTCGGGCAGTCCATCCGCGCCGTGTCGGCGGGCAACTTCGCCGCTCAACATGGTTCCCACCGCGCGTTGCACGTTCCGGATGGGAAACTGCGCGCTGGCCGGCCTGCCATTCTGGATTGCCTCGCGTGCCATGCGGATCAGTTCGTGGTCCATTGCCTGCTCAAGGCCGTGATCCTGAGGCTCCGTGCAATGGCGCGCGACATGTCGCGGAATCGGCGGCGCGTACAGGATCGACGAGAGGTCGAGCCCACTGGCCTTCCAATGCGTCTCCAGTCGCTGGACATCCAGCATGTCAACCCGGCCCACCATCTCATTCACCGTGCGGAAGCCCATCTCCGCCATATACTCGCGGACCTGCTCGGCAAGGAAGAAGAAGAAGTTGATCACGTGCTCGGGCTGTCCCGCGAATTTCGCCCGCAGCACCGGATCTTGAGTGGCAATGCCCACCGGACAGGTATTGAGGTGGCACTTGCGCATCATGATGCAGCCCATGGTGATGAGCGGCGTTGTGGCGAAACCAAACTCCTCGGCGCCGAGCAAGGCCGCGATGACGACATCTCGTCCCGTTTGCAGCTTGCCGTCCGTCTGCACGCGGATGCGGCTGCGCAGGTCATTGAGCAGCAGGACTTGTTGGGTTTCGGCAAGGCCCAGCTCCCAGGGAATTCCACCGTACCGGATTGAGCTCAGCGGAGAAGCTCCCGTGCCGCCGCTATCACCGCTGATCAACACCACGTCGGCATGCGCTTTCGAAACTCCCGCCGCGATTGTGCCTACGCCGACTTCCGCCACCAGTTTTACCGAAATACGCGCCCGCGGATTGACGTTTTTCAGGTCGTAGATAAGCTGCGCAAGGTCCTCGATCGAATAGATGTCGTGGTGCGGCGGCGGAGAGATCAGGCCAACCCCCGGCACCGAGTGCCGCAGACGGGCGATGACTTCATCGACCTTATGGCCGGGAAGCTGGCCGCCTTCGCCGGGCTTTGCTCCCTGGGCCATCTTGATCTGCAACTCGTCGGCATTGACCAGGTAATGCGCGGTCACGCCGAACCGGGCAGACGCCACCTGTTTGATTGCGCTGCGACGAAGATCGCCATTGGCATCCGCCGTAAACCGCTCCGCGTCTTCTCCACCTTCTCCCGTGTTCGACTTGCCGCCAATCCGGTTCATCGCGATCGCAAGGGTCTCGTGGGCTTCCTTGCTGATCGAACCAAACGACATCGCTCCCGTGGTAAATCGTTTTACGATTTCACTCGCCGGTTCGACCTCCTCCAAAGGCACGGGTTTGTCAGACTTCTTAATGCGCATGAGCCCGCGTAACGTGCAGAGCTCGCGGTTCTGCCCGTCAATCAGGTCGGTGTACTCTTTAAAAGTTTGTGGGCTACCCTGTCTCACCGCATGTTGCAGTTTGCTGATAGTCTGCGGATTCAGCAGGTGGTACTCGCCATTGGTGCGGTAGCGATAGGTGCCTCCCACCGCGAGTGTAGTTTCCGTGTCCGTGATGGCATGGAAGGCGTGCTCATGCTTCATCTGCGCCTCACGCGCAAGCACGCCAAGCCCCACGCCTCCGAGACGGGAAACCGTCCCCGCGAAGTAGTTGTCCACGATCTCCTTGTCCAAGCCGATGGCTTCAAAGACCTGCGCTCCACGATAGCTTTGCAGCGTTGAGATGCCCATCTTGGAGAATGTCTTCAACAGGCCCTTGTTGATTGCCTTGATGAAGTTCTTGACCGCGGCGGCCGGCGTGATACTGGCTGGCAAGCAGCCCTGATTGACCAGGTCCTCCACGGTCTCAATGGCCAGGTACGGATTGACCGCGCTCGCCCCGTATCCAACCAGCAGCGCAAAGTGCATGACTTCGCGCGGCTCGCCCGATTCCACCAGCAACGCCACCTGCGTGCGCGTTTCTTCCCGCACCAGCAGGTTGTGAACGGCCGCCAGGGCCAGCAAGCTGGGAATGGGTGCATGATGGCGATCAAGTCCGCGGTCCGACAGGATCAAGAGTGTGTAGCCGGAACTCACGGCCAGCGAGGCGCGCTGGCACAATTCTTCCAGGCCGCGCTCCAGTCCCAGTTCGCCCTCGTGTACCCGAAACAGCGTTGGCAGGGTCGTGGCCAGTTGGTCTCCGCGCGAGATGCGCCGCAGCTTCTCCATCTCCCGGTTGGTGAGGATGGGGTGCGGCATCTTGAGGGTGTGGCAGTTCTCCGGCTGCTCATCGAGAATGTTGCGCTCCATTCCGATATAGCTGATGAGCGACATCACCATTTCTTCGCGAATCGGGTCAATCGGAGGATTCGTCACCTGCGCGAACAACTGCTTGAAGTAGTTGGCCAGAGATTGAGGCTTCTCGGAAAGACACGCGAGCGGCGTGTCGGTGCCCATGGAGCCGATAGGCTCTTCGCCATTGCTGGCCATCGGCTCCAGCAGCATCTTCAGGTCTTCTTCGCTATATCCAAAGGCGCGCTGCCGGGTCACGATCGTCTTGTGGTCAGAACCATGGACTCGGGGCGGCTCCGGCAACTGGTCGAGAGTGATTTGGTTGTCGCGCAACCACTGCGCATACGGCTGCCGGTACGAGAGCTGCTGTTTAATCTCCTTGTCGGTTACGATCCGCCCTTCGACCGTGTCTACTAGAAACATCTTTCCCGGCTGCAGCCGTCCCTTCTTCTTCACCTGCTCAGCAGGTACGTCCAGTACGCCGGCCTCAGATGCCAGCGCGACAATACCGTCGTTTGTGACAACGTAGCGTCCGGGCCGCAGTCCGTTGCGATCGAGAACGGCTCCGATGGAGCGCCCGTCTGTAAAAGCTATCGCGGCTGGTCCGTCCCAAGGCTCCATCAGCGAGGCGTGATACTCGTAGAACGCGCGCTTTTCAGGGCGCATGTGCGGGTTCGCGGCCCATGCCTCGGGAATCAACATCGCCATTACGTGCGGCAGCGAGCGCCCGGCCTGAAACAGCAACTCTATGGTGTTGTCGAGGCTGGCGGAATCGCTCCCACCGGGGGTTATGACCGGAAAGAGCTTCTTGATGTCGTCGCCGAACAAGGGAGACGCGAGTATGGATTGCCGCGCCTGCATCCAATTTACGTTACCCCGCAGAGTATTGATCTCGCCGTTATGCGCAATGTAGCGGTAAGGATGCGCAAGCTGCCAGCTGGGAAACGTGTTGGTTGAGAAACGCTGGTGTACCAGGCACAACGCGCTACTCACGTCGGGGTCGGCCAGTTCGGCATAGAAGCTGGTCAATTGCGTGGCCAGCAGCAATCCCTTGTAGACGATTGTCCGGCAGGAGAGCGAGGGCACGTAAAACATGTCCTTGTCTTCGATCTCCGACTGCGCGATTTCCAGTTCGGCCCGTTTCCGTACGACGTACAGCTTTCGCTCGAACGCCGCCTCCAGCATTCCAGGCGGCCGGCCCAGAAAGATCTGTTCGATGTAGGGTTGTGAGTGTCTCGCCACCCGGCCGATCGCGTCGCCTTCTACCGGCGTGTCCCGCCAGCCCAGAACGGTCAGGCCTTCCTCACGCGCGATCCGCTCCAGGATTCCCTCGCATTGCAGGCGCTGATATTTCTCGACCGGCAGAAAGACCATACCAACCCCATATTCGCCGGGATTGGGCAACTGAATCCCCAGGGTTGAGCACTCGCGGACGAAAAACTTGTGCGGAATCTGGATCAGCAGCCCTGCCCCGTCGCCGGTTTCGGGATCGCAACCGCAGGCACCGCGATGCGCTAGATTCACCAGCACCTGGATGCCCTTCATGACGATGTCATGGCTCTTGTCGCCGCGCACGCTGGCCACAAACCCTATGCCGCAGGCGTCGTGCTCGTTGCGCGTATCGTACAACCCCTGTGCCTTCGGCATAGACCGTGGGCGATACTGGTTGTCGTTTCTCTTGAGCATCCCCGCTCCCGCTAATTCATGGTCGGTGGCCTTGAAACACGAAACCCGCCTGATTTCTTGGCGGGTTCTTTAGCTTCGGATGATTGCGCGTCTTAATGATTCATCGTCACCAAAGGTCCCGATTCGGAGAAGTATGCGGCCATCTCCGAGTCCTTAAACTTGGAATTTTCTTCTTAGGTTTCAATATCCTTCTAATATAAGTCCAACGGGAGAGTGGAGCACGCTATTTTTTCGATGTAGGGCATTTGTGATTCGCCATCATTCCGTTCCTGTGCAGATTCAATAACTTGCGCTCACCGTGCCCGGTCCTGATTCGCATCGCAAGTGGCGGCGATACTTCAGTTCAAACCCGAACGGCGCGCGTGAATGCTTTCAAACGTGGCCATACCGGGCGATCCCGCCCGTAGGCGGCGAGTGGTTCACATTGGCCGGTGGAGCGGCGGCGGCGACTTCGCGTCTAAGTAGCCAAACAGACGTGGTATCGACCGGCGGTTACCCTTCAGCGCCACCAGCCCGCCCGCGGGTTCTTTTGAGTCGCGAGCCACCATCATTGGATGAAGATAATGCGCGTTCAGCAGGTGACCCCATGCCGCATTGCGTATGTAGCGGTCGCCCGCGATGCGGACGCTGCCTGGTCCTTGTATGTTCGCCAGCACGCCTAGCCGTGCCACGATGTCCATTTCGTTGCCATAGCTTTCGATCCATGCCGGCCCCGCCTGGTTCGCGCCGCGACCCTTGAACGGAATCGGATGCATTTCCGTCGCACAGTTTGCGAAGCAATAGATCTCAAGTTTGTGCAACTCCTCCCGCGTTACCGGCTCCGGCTGTCGGCGTCCGTGGCCGGGCCAGAGAAAGCTCGACAATACGGCGGGCTTCACATCCCTTCCGTCTTTTGCGCCCTGCAGGATCCGTTCGAAGTCCCACCGCGTGGCCAGTTTTCGCGCGACCGCACGTTCCGGTCCGACATCTACCAGTGCGCGTAACCATTTCTGGTGCGGAGCGTTTAGTTCTTGGAGCGCCGCGAGCACAACTGCGCAAAGGATTGTGCCCTGGGAGTGGCCCAGCAAGATGAGTCGTTCGCAGTTCTTATCTTTCAACGCAGCGTAAATAGGCGGGAAGGCTACCGCCGCCGATTCGGTCATCTGGTCCCATTCCTTGCCCACCGCGCAGGCTGCGAGGTCAGCTAGGATGCCGCGGGTAAAGTTATGCACGACCGTCAGCGGACGTTTGAACAACCTGTACAAAAAATCCGCGTTGAGACGAATTACGCTTCGATCGGTACAGATCCCATTGATGAAGAACCACATTTCCTTTGGCGTGCGATTCTCCACCGTAGGGTGTCGAGGGTAGCGGAATACGACGGAAGGTCGGAATAACACATCGGAAAACGGGAAACTGAAGGCAGGAGGGCCCCAGGGCAACGCCGGAATGAGAATGTGAGCCAGCGCCGGCAGACCCTTGCTCCATTCGCGGAACTCAGCCAGTTGCAGTTCCGTCCGAGGGCACGTCTCGGTACTCCAGGAATCCGGATCGCCCAGGATCGAATGTACGTAATCCGGCGGGCAAATCTGCAACGCATAACTAACGTTGAACGCGAGATCGAGAGTTTTGTTGTCCATGGCTCCTCGCTATCGTGAAGAACTGGCAAGCCACCGTCGGCAGAGTACGATGCTCGACCGTCTTCGGATCGGGCCCCCTTGAAGAGCTCTTACGATTCACACAGCAATTGGCGCCCCGACTCTGGGTATGAAGTCCCGTGCCGCCGCTGCTCTTCGGGGAGACAAATGAATCTGCATCCCCATTTTCCTGCTTATCCACTGTGGCGATGATGAAAAGTATCGGCGGCGTGGCTTGCCCTTCCCAAAGTGGTACAGCTGGGCGAGCGACATTCGCTGTCGATTGTGGAGCTATCAGCTCAGCTTGTAGTGATGGTGCCGCGCTGGTTTGGCTGGGGCGGCCGCCTCTTGCGCCCCCGCCAGGCACACCACTTTAACGATGCCGGCCTGGCGACCGGCTAATGGCGACTCTCTTATCTATCACGCGGCTCCGTGACCCACGTCCTATCGCCGCCCTCTCCCCCGTCTTACACTTCCTACTACTCAGATGAGGTGAAGGGAGACTCTTGTCCCTGCCGCCTCCCCAACGAGTCAGCCTCGGCTAGGGCATAAGTTCTTTGTTTAGAGGGTTTTGCCTGTAACCCCTTTGTTTCTGATATTTTGCACGCGAGATATGTGCTAACTCATTGATTCAAGATATTTTAGATGGGACGGAGGGGGAGGGGGTACCTGGCAAGATTCAAGGTCGCGGTCTAGCTCTCAATTTTCTTGATAAACAGGCGCAGGCTTACCAATACGGTTCCGATTGCCAGAAGAGAGACCCCAAGACCGATGCGGCGATGTTTGTATTCAGCCATTGCCTTCTGCCCCGCTTCCAGGTCCTTTGCGGCAATGTTCAAGCCGGCTTGAATGTCCTGGTCCATCAGATCCTGGCGAAAGCTGTGGACGGTCACGCGGGCTTTTGTCAGCGCATCGCGTGCCTGATTCTGCCCCAGGCGCGCCTCGCTTACCTCCATTCCGGATGATTCGGCCAAAGCAACAACCTCGTCCGCATGCCTGATCGAGGCGTCCAGACGATTCAGGCCACCGAGCAGCTCCGCGCGCGCCTGGTCACACTTATCGCCCGGCGTGTGGCATTCAGTGCATGTCGCGCCCGGGCCAGTACCCAGCTTGGCATCCGTGGGGTGTGTGATCGCGTGATTGCTGTGACAGACGACACATCCTGGAAGAGAGCGTGCTTGAAAAGCCTTTTTGTGCAAGCTTTGTTCGTACATCTGCGCCTGGAAAACATGACACGTAGAGCAGACGTTCTGGACCTTGTCCACCCCAGGCGGCACCGCTCCGTGGTTGCCATGACAAGTTGTACAGGTGGGAGCACTCAAGTCACCGCGCACGGCGAGAGCATCATGATGGACACTCTGGCTATACCTTGCGAACTGATCCGTAGGAATGGAATATTCCTTCATGTAGTTCGCGTCGCTATGGCAGCGGGAGCAGGTCATGGCAACGTTGACGGGATTGACCGTCGAGCGAGGGTCGCTGGGCGCGCGCAGATCGTGGACACTGTGGCAATCCGTGCACACGGCGACCTTCCCGTCACCTGCCGCAAAGCGCTTGCCATGGACGCTAGTGCGGTACTGGTCCAACTGATCCGTCCGCAGGCTGGGATTAAACTGGCGAATGTACGCCGGATCAGAATGACAACTTCCGCACAGTTGCGGAACCTGCTTGCGATCAATCTTCCCCTTCCAACCGGCCTTACGGCTCATGGCCTGGTCCGGCTCGTCGCTGGTAGCATCTCCGCCGTGACAACTAACACAGCTCAAACCTTTTTGTGAATGGATGTCCCCAGCGAACGTGTCCTGGGTCACTCCAAGCGGCTCGGGCAACGCGGAATGGCAATCCAGGCAGGAGTTCTTAGCCTGGCCATCGCTTACGTTTACCAAAGCACTGAAAACCAGGAAAACTAAGATGACCCGCCACTCAGCCTTGACGAAAGCGGGAGAATTATTTCGCAAGATAGCCATAGACACTCATACCTGTGATGTAGGCGAGAGCGAACCCTGCAAGTCCAGTAATCCACGTTTTCGTCAGTGACGGTTTCGCGCTGGCAAAGAACGGCAACAGAATCCACAACAGCCCAATGGCCCCGAAAGCCAGAATTCCCAGCACCTCCCCGTCAACAAACCACACCTTGGCGGGAATGAGCTTGAGAGTCTGAAACATGAAAAGGAAATACCACTCCGGCTTGATGCCGGCAGGTGCGGGAGCGAAGGGATCTGCCTTCACCCCAAGGTTCCACGGGAAGATAGCTGCCAGGGCGCCCAGGGCGCCCAAGGCGACGTACCAAGCCATTAACTCGCGCAAGGCGAAATTGGGAAAGAACTTCATTTCCCGTCTGGCTGAAGGTTGCGCCGCCCACTCGGCCTCGACGCTGGGAGGAACGCTCATGCCCTGGCGCTGCACGAGCAGCAGGTGGAGAAGAATCAACAGTGTTGTAAGCCCGGGAAGAACAGCGACGTGAAACCCGAAAAATCGCGTGAGAGTGGCGCCGGTCACTTCTTCACCGCCGCGCAGGAAGACCATGGACGGGTTGCCGACGATGGGTACTTGCCCAGTGATCTCGGTTCCAACCTTGGTGGCAAAGAATGCCAGTGTGTTCCAAGGCAGCAGGTAACCGCTGAAGCCGAAGCCGAGCAGCAGAAGCAGAAGAATTACCCCCGTTAGCCAGGTCAGTTCTCGCGGCTTGCGATAGGCCTTCAGAAAGAGCACGCTGAACATGTGCGCGAAGGCAGTAAAGATCATCAGATTGGCCGACCAGGAGTGAATGGAACGAATCAGCCAGCCAAACTGTACCTGGGTCATGATGTACTGAATGCTCTCGAAAGCCTCATTCGCTCCCGGCCGGTAGTAAAGCAACAGCAATATCCCGGTCAGCACTTGAATCATGAACAGGAACAGTGTGATGCCTCCGAGGAAGTACCAATAGGAGAGGCGATGGAGGGGAACCGTTTTCTTGCGCAACGGAGCAATCAGATCATTCCATTGCAAGCGCTCCTCCACCCAGCTGCTCACATCGCGTAAGCGACTCATCATGCCTCCCGGCGACGGCGGACGAAGATCTCGTCGCCTCGAACCTGGACGTCGAACGCTTCTAACGGACGAGGTGGAGGGCCGGAGATGTTCCGACCGTTGAGGTTGTACTTGCCGTTGTGGCAGGCGCACCAGACTTCACGAAGATCGTCGCGGTACTGAACCGTACAAGAGAGGTGAGTGCAAGTGGCTGACATGGCGCGATAGTCGCCTTCGGCGGTATGGATCAAGAGACCGGGACGGCTGCCAAACCGAAATATCTTTCCCGAGTTGGGTTTCAGCTCGCCCACTTTCGCTGCCAGGACCGAGTCACTGCCCATATCGGCCGTTTTGGGCGGGATCAGGTAGCGTACGACGGGATAAAGAAAGGCAGCGGCAGAAAGAAGGAAGCCGCCGCCCAAGAATGCGGCAACAAATCCACGCCGCGAGACGGGCGTGGGTTCACCTGGGTTGGTCATCGCCATACGCACCTGTAGTTTGGTCCCTCAGCGAAATCTTCGTGTCTTCCGAGCGCACTCGCCGGTTGCTTCTCATCGCGCCTCAGCCGCTGAACGCTGTTCGATGGTTCGCTGCATCTCGCGCAACCACATGGTTTGGAGCAGTTGCAGGCGGCGTCCGATTACCAGGGCCAGGTTCGAACTGATCTTGTAAGCCGTGCGCGGCGAGCCTTCGAGGTATTGCTGCAACCGCTCCCGGGGTAAAGCTGTGGCTTCGGTTGTCAGCGGGGCACGGGCAGAAAGAGTGAAGCGATGCGGTGGAATCAGGGCTGACCACCCCACAGTCTGGCCAGGCGATTTCTCTTCCACCAGGATTTCTTCTTCGCGGCCTCTTACCTGCATCGGGAGGGTAAGTTGGATTCGACCACGCTCCACGAGAAAGATACGGTCGGCCGGATCCCCGAGCTTGAAGAGCGCACCGCCGCTTGGCACCGTAATCCTCGTACCGAGGGCCATGACCTGCTCAACTTCGGCGGACGACAGGCCGATCAAGAGTTCGTGCTGCATAGCCTGCTCCTCAGTTGACCAGGGGTGAAGTCGTCTTGCAGTACAGCAAGGCTTCGGTCGGAAAGTCGACAAACGATTCCGCCGCAGCCTGTTCCAGGCGGACGTGGTCCTCGATTTCACGCAGCAGAACTTCGATCGGCACTTGGGGACGGGGCGGAACAATCGGCGGTATCCGACCGGCGAAGAAACGCGCCGGAACAGCCGGCTTCGCCGGCAGCGCGGGCTTCACACTCTCCGCTGATTCTGCCGGACCCGTTGCAGCTCGAAATGCCAGAGCCGCGACCAACACAGCGAATGCGCTCATACACAATGCCATCAGGAGCATTTCCATGACCTGGTACCTCCTCGGCGCTCCGATATGCACGTTGTGTGCCAGTTTGCGGGTCGACTAAGTCCCGTCTCTTCAATATGCGCGGATACTGCTGCCAGCCAGGCTGCCAACTTGTCAGATCGGAGCTGACAATTCGGCAGTCATTGACCAAGGGCCGCTCGTGTGCCATCATCCC
>Ga0207826_1000163_pt1 | contig 17563 bp, 17 predicted proteins | sample LuqExpMetageno80_FD_187837 | JGI IMG/M metagenome (GOLD analysis project Ga0207826, IMG submission 187837) | Tropical forest soil microbial communities from Luquillo Experimental Forest, Puerto Rico - Sample 80 (SPAdes) | ecosystem: Environmental > Terrestrial > Soil > Tropical forest ... | reverse complement strand
GTAGTCAAAAGCTGCGGATGCAGCTGACCCATCGCAAGCTGCTGCAGTCGAAGGCGATTGCGATCGAGAACGATCTGCGTGCCACCTTGCAACTCTACGACTCGATCTTCGGCATCAATGTGAAGGGTATGCTATTTACGGTACAGAAGGCGCTGCCGCTGATGCCGGACGGCTCCGCAATCATTGTGACCTCCTCCATTGTTGGAAGTAAGGGGTTAGCCGCGAACAGCGTTTACGCCGCCACCAAGGCGGTCGCGCGTTCTTTTGCGCGCACGTGGACCACGGATCTCAAGCATCGTCATATTCGTGTGAACGCGATCAGTCCCGGCTCAATCGATACGCCGGGCCTAATTGGCCTGTTGGATTCCAGTCCGGAGGGAGAGCAGCGCCGGAAGATGATTTACGCCGCGACGCCCATCGGTCGTTTCGGCACGCCCGATGAAATCGCGAAAGCCGCGGTGTTTCTCGCCTCCGACGACGCGAGTTACGTCACGGGAATCGAGCTCTTCGTGGATGGCGGTTTGCCCAAGTGTAGGGCTACGAGTCACACGCGCTTCTGAGTTTTGCCAATGGAGGTTTATCATGACATCGCGCTCAGTTGTTTTTGCCGAACCGGTTAGAACGGCGATCGGCACTTTCGGCGGCAGTCTCAAGGACGTACCGGCTCCCGATCTCGGCGCCACGGCGATACGCGCCGCCGTTGCACGGGCCGGAGTTCGTCCTGATGAAGTGGAAACCGTCGTGATGGCAATGTGGTTCAGGCCGGCACCAAGATGAACCCATCCCGCCAAGCCGCTGTCCATGCCGGACTGCCGGTGACGACGCCGGCGCTGACTGTGAACCGCGTCTGCGGTTCAGGAGCCCAGGCGATCGTGTCGGCGGCGCAGGATATAGCGCTAGGCAATATCAATGTCGCCGTCGCCGGTGGCATGGAGAACATGGATCTTGCACCTTATCTCATTCCGCGCGCCCGCTGGGGCTATCGGATGGGCGACGGACAACTTTACGACAGTGTACTGCGCGACGGCTTGAACGACGCATTCTCAGATGCGCATTCCGGCTGGCATACCGAAGACCTGGTCGAAAAATATCAAGTGACCCGCGATGCCCAGGATCGCTGGGCGTTGCGCTCACAACAGCGCTTCGCCGCCGCGCAGGCGGCCGGACACTTCGCCGCGCAAATCGTTCCTGTCGAAGTGCCGGGCAAAAAGGGACCGACGCCGTTCGACAAGGACGAACATAACCGGCCCGACACGACCCTCGAGTCTCTCGCGCGGCTAAAGCCGGCATTCCGCCCGAACGGCACAATCACGGCCGGCAATGCACCGGGATTGAACGACGCTGCTTCGGCAATGGTCCTCGCCGATGCGGCATGGGCCGAGCAACGCGGCCTCCCCGCAACGGCTCGGCTCGTCGCCTACGGCATCGCCGCGGTTGAACCCGGCATGTTTGGGCTAGGACCGGTTCCCGCGGTCAAACAGGCCTTGCTGCGCGCTGGCTGGGACATTCGCTCGGTCGAGCGTGTCGAAATCAATGAAGCCTTCGCCGCTATCGCCATCGTGGTTGCGCGCGAACTTGGGCTGGCCGATGATATTGTGAATGTCCAGGGCGGCGCGGTCGCCCACGGCCACCCGATTGGCGCGACGGGCGCGGTGCTCACGACAAAACTCATTCACTCGATGCGGCGCGACGGTCTCAAGCGCGGTCTGGTCACACTGTGCATCGGCGGCGGCCAAGGCATCGCTTTGGCTATCGAGACACTGCACTGAAAACACTGAACCGAAAAAGGAGAGAGCCATGCCGCTTGCGAAGATTCACGTACTCGAAGGCCGGTACGACCAGAGCCGGATGACAAAAGTATCCGCTGCCATTCAAGCCGCTTTGATGAATACGCTTCGCGTGCCGCCTGAGAATTTTTTTCAATTGATATTCGAACTGCCCAAGAACCATTTTCTGCACACGCCGGCATTTGTGGGTATGCACTACACCGACGATCTGATTGTTCTCGATCTCACTTTCATTCAAGGTCGACCGAAGGAAACGCGGCTTGCTCTTTTGAAGGACATTAATACGCGTGTTGCGGCGGCGGCTGCCGTATCGGCGGACGACATGATGATTACGCTCTACGAGGTTCCGGGCGAGAATATCTCTTTTGGCCAAGGCAAGGCGCAGCGCGCCAATGCCGTAACGGCAGCGTAGTAACATCGCGTTTACTTCCGGTGGCTGATGTCGGCTTTGAGTCAGCAGCAGACATGCGCGGTGCAAAAAGGCACGTCCGCTTTACCCCTAAAAGCGGACATTGGTGCCGCGTTTGAACGTGTCCGCTAAGGGCCAAGAAGCGGTCATGGGCGGTGCAAAGCGGCATGTCCGCGCGACCGCTTCGGTGGGTTGGCTGGCGTTCTGCAGAGGTTGCTCCAGATTGCACCGATCTGTACCGTGACGTGGCGTCGGGCCCGTGCACGCGGTGAGATCACAAATTCTGTAGAAGGCCGGAGGTGCGGCAATGAACGCAACAAATCAAATCGCATTGGCATTATTGACTTTTGTCGGCGGCGCTGCGCGCGTGGCAATCGCCACCGCCCAAGTCCCACATTCGATTGCCGCCCCGGGAGAAGAAGTGGTGCTGAAAGTTCATGCCGAGGGCGCGCAGGTATATGAATGCAAAGCCAGCCCTGATGCAAAACTCGCGTGGCAGCTCCGCGAACCCATTGCAATACTCATTGTTGATGGCAACACCGTCGGTCGTCATTATGCCGGTCCAACCTGGGAATTGTCCGACGGCAGCGCGATTGTCGGTAAGGTCGTTGGCGACGCACCCGGCACCGACGCAAACGACATCCCGTGGCTGAAGCTCAATGTGGCTGCACAGCGCGGAAATGGTGGTTTGACTGGCGTCAACACCGTGCAGCGGATTAATACCCAAGGCGGCAAACTAAATGGCGTCTGCGATCAGGCGGGCAAACTAAGGGCAGCCCCATACGCGGCAGACTATGTTTTTTTGCGCAAGAACTAGCCGCTCCTCTTGCTGGTTCGCAACCTCTATATGAACTGTCAAATCGTACCGGCCACGGGGTTGGCCTTGCGCAAAGCCACGCCTAGAACAGCTCGATCAGTCCTGCGGTGGGCGCCCATTTTCTGTTGTCGTGATATCGATCCTGGAATGGAGCGTTTGATGTACAGGACATTTGTCGGCGATTTCCATCAACCTCTTACGCTGGCTATCGTCGAGTGGGCCTTCTAGAGTTATAGCGCGATCGATATGGTCGACTTTGGTGACCTTGCTATCGCAGTCCTCACAGTCCTTCGAATGAATCTTTTTTTCGTGGTTGAGCCGTACGGAGACATTCTCCAGGGGAATCTTCTTGAAATCGGCGTAAAGCCGAACCGTCATCGACGTACAGGCACCAAGAGCGGCTAACAAGAAATCGTATGGCCCCGCCCCCGAATCGAGTCCTCCTACCTTGAGCGGTTCGTCGGCAAGCAAGTGATGGGGCCCAGTCAATATCTCCTGCTGGAATTTGCCCGCATGCGTTTCTCGCACGAGCACAAGGCCAGCCTCAATTTCGGCCTCTGACATGATTTCTGGCTTCTCGAGGTAGCGCCCCACCCAAGCCGCTACCACATTTGCAACATACTTTCCGTCCTCCGCTTTGCTCAGCAGATGATCAGCCCCTGCCAACGAAACGAAGCTCTTCGGGTGCCTGGCCGCACCAAAAATTTGAGACGCATTCTCGATGCCGACCGTTTCGTCTGTGGGAGAATGAAAAACGAGCAACGCCTTGCGCAGTGTGGCCAGAGACTGCCGAAGGCTTCTCTGCGCCGCATCTTCGAGAAATTCTCGTTTGATACGAAATGGACGGCCAGCAAGCGCGACTTCGAGTTCTCCTTTTGCACGTATAGCCTCCACATGCTCCTTGAACAGGCCGACTACGTGAGCAGGATCGAAAGGTGCAGCGATCGTCACCACGGCGCGCGCGTCTGGAATTTTTTCGGCAGCAGCGATGACCGCTGCGCCGCCGAGGCTATGACCGATTAGGATCGCAGGGGCAGCGTATGCTTTGCGCAAGTGATCGGCCGCAGCCACCAGATCGTCCACATTTGAAGAGAAATGCGTATTGGCAAATTCGCCTTCACTTGAACCTAAGCCAGTGAAATCGAAACGGAGAACGGCTATTCCGTGCGTAGTAAGCTGCTCGGAAATGCGCTTGGCCGTCCGAAAATCCTTGCCACAAGTAAAGCAATGCGCGAACAGCGTATACGCAACCGGCCTGCCGAGCGGGAGATCGAGGACAGCGGCCAATTTCTCGCCGTTTGCATTGGGGAAATTGAATCGTTCGCTACGCATGAGGATCTCCCGAGTTCAGGCGGCGCTAGACTAAGTCTAGCCGTCAGTTCCTGCACGACTTCTTCGTTTTGATTTTGGGTCAGGCTGCCCACGACCACGTTTTCGCGCTGCGGCTGCCTCGGCGACCGCAGACGCTTTTTCGTGAATTTCTTCTCGTAGAATGCCTTCAATGACCTTCGCGCTTACCTCTGTAGCCGACCCGGACGCGATCTACTGCATTATGGGACTTGAAGACACGGAACGAGCGCGAGGGTCCCCTACCCTCAAGAAGACATTGGCGGATTGATGGGCTGGGTTGCGCCTTGTGACTGTCCGCAAAAGCGGACGCCGCCATATAGCTCACGGCCGCGAACGGAGCCCATCGCAATATCCTTAGTAGCGTTCGTCGTCATCCTGGGCGGAGCGTTTGCTGGAACGCTCTTGCGCAAAGTGCTGCCGGATCGCAGCGTCGTAATTAAGCTAGTTGCAGAGGAGCTGATAATTCAGCAATACAACCAGGACCACTCGACAATCTAATCCGAAATCCGTGCAATTTGACTATTGCGCCTACAAGACTGAGGCCTAGCCCAAATCCGGGCTCGGTCCGGCTTTTGTCCGATCGGTAGAACCGGCGCATCACGAGTTCCGTATCGCCGTCGGGGATGCCCGGCCCACTGTCGGCCACGCGAATTACTGCATCAGCGTTTTTGCGCGACAGAGACAGCATGACGCGTCCACCTTCCGGGGTGAACTTCACCGCGTTGTCGACGAGATTGGCAAGCGCTTCGAATAGGAGGTCGCGGTCGGCATACGCATAGAGATTCTCATTGGCCTCCAGCGACATGACGAGTTTCTGTCCTCTGAGATTGGCTCATACAGCTCATGGACCTCCCGAAGAAGATCGACCAAGGCAACTTTGCGGAAGGCGTCGAACCGTCGCGTATGCTCGATTTCCGAAATCCGAAGCAAAGCGGTGATAACCGCAAGCGACTGATCGAGACGTACAATCGCCTGGTTGATGACCTCGCGCAATTCTTCCGGCGTTTTTGCGTTGTCTCGTCCGCGCTCAAGGCAAATACGAACGCGCGTCAGGGGCGTTCGTAAGTCGTGCGCGATATCATTGCCTACGGACGCGATGCTTTTCACCAGCGTCTCGATTTCATCCAGCATTTTGTTGACGCCGGAAGCGAGCTTGTCAAATGGACCGTTCGAATCTCTCGTCGGTAGCCGCTCGCGCAAGTCGCCGGCCATGATCCGCTGCACCCGGCCGTTTACGAGCCTGACTCGCCGCTGAGCGCGCACGCTGAGAAGGATTCCCGTCGCGATGCTCAAGGCGAGCGCCGGAATTAAACCCAAGGTTAACGTCTCTCGGACGATCCGCTCAAACTGGACCACCTCAGAGACGTCGCGGCCTACGACGACCGTGTCCCGTTGGCAAGCCGGTGCGCAACCGCGCGGAATATCGCTCGCTCGGATCCCCGCGCCTCCAATCTCGTGAGCCGAACGTATTGCTGTGCCGCATCGACCCGAAGATCGCTCGGTAAAGCTCGAATGTTTCCTGCGATGCGTTGGCCGTCCGCCCCGAACAGAGCAGCAAGTCTGACCCCGCGTGTATCCTCCTGCAGATGATCCTCGACAGCTTGGATAACAGCATCACGTGTGGAAGCGCGCTCTATACGCTCCATCGCTCCCGTAACGAGTGTATCGATATTCTGGGTTGTGAACCGGATCGTCGCGAACAACGCGAACCCGAACATCAGCAACGTGCACAAGGCAAACGCGGCGGACGCACCGACCGCCCAGCGGAAGGTAGTCGTTCGAACGAACTCAGGAAGAGGCAGGCGCACGGAGAATAAATCCTTCGCCTCGGATACTTTGTATCATGGGCTGGTCGGACGGGAGGTCCGCTTTCCGGCGCAGTCGGCCCATATGCACATCGACGAGATTGCTTTTTGGGACGATTTTGTAGTTCCACACTTCCTCGAAAAGCATTGCCCTGGTCAGGAGCTGATCCTTGCGGCGCATCATGTATTCCAACAACCGAAATTCTCGCGGCAAAAGCTCTATTGTGCGATCGCCGCGTTTGACCGTCCGTGTCAGCAAATCGATTTCGAGCGGGCCGACTTTCATTTTTGTGTCAGCAACATCGGCCGGTCGACGCAGAAGCGCTTCGAGTCTCGCAACCAGTTCTCCGAGTGCAAATGGTTTCGTGAGATAGTCATCGCCTCCTGCCCGCAAACCACGGATGCGATCGTCAACTGCACCGAGCGCACTGAGCACCAGTACCGGTTTGGAGACGTGTTCCTGCCGCATGACCTCTATGATCGTGAGACCATCGATGCCGGGCAACATCCGGTCGACGATCATTGCATCGGCATTGCCTGCACGCGCCTTGTCGAGTCCCTGTATTCCGGTTGAAGCCCAATCGACGTCGAACCCCCGATCGGCAAGCTCGGCGGCGATTTCGTGAGCCGTATCGGCGTCGTCTTCGATAAGCAATATTCGCGGCATCGTGACCGCCTTTTGGGGCGCCGCGTATTCTAATCCGTTTTCGGCTGTGTCCATAGCAGCGATCCCGGTTCCGCAGTGGCCGAATTGCGGCATATTTAGATAACCAATTCGATATGCGCTATTAAATTGCAGTTTAATGTCCGGGGTAGCATCCGGCTGGTCCGGGAAAACACGCGATCCAACTGCAATACGTGTGGACTCTTCACTAGCGCCGCGGTTCGGCGTGCCCTTCGCGTCGACCGATCATCGCGAGCACACAACAATGCACGTGTGTAAATCCGAATTTAGGACTGTGAATGGCCATTTAGTAGCAAATCGCTTTCCGTCGCCACATCTTCCGTCGTGCATCACCTTTGATGCAGAAATAGGAGATGACCATGAAGAAGCTCATTCTTGCAGTGGCGATGATCGGTGCGGTTGCTTCGCCGGCGTTCGCGCAGTCGTACAGCGGCGGCTATGGCACGGGCAACCTGTTGCCGGACGCTCAGACCAGCCGTGCAGTGAGTGACTCCAGCCTGAACGCGAGCGCCGAAGCCCGCGACGTCGCGACGCAGGCGGTCCAGGTCGCTCCCGATGCCGACAACAGCTGCTTCGCGTCGCCAGCGTCGATGAACTTCACGTCTTGCCGGGGCGACTAACGTAATCCGGTCGGTATTGAGTCTCAGCGCTGTTCTTGCGCTGAGACTCAATTCATCAGGTGCGCGCCTGTGTTTCAATTTCTGCGCAAACTGAGGAGGACTATTCAGCGAAGTTCATTGATTATTCGTACCGCTCGGCTGCGGCATGAGCGACGCCGTCTCTCTCGTCCTTTCCTTTATCGTGTCGCTGACATTGACTCCGATGATGTGTTTGCGCCTGTTGAAGCATGATTCGGAACAGCACCCACTTTGATGGCACCGAAGTGCCGGTGGAGGAGCCGTCCACAGCATCAGAAGCTGCCCACTTTTAAGTCCGCTATGGGCCAATACCCGACGTTCTTCCGGTGCCGAGCCCGATTGATTTTAAAGGCCCACCTAACTGCCCTTGCAAATGGGAGGGTGGCTTTCTGGCGGTGCCGGGTGAGCCTTTCTGTATTCAAGGAGCTTTGGTTCAAGGACTTCTGCCGGCCAGAACTTCGGCGTGCCGATTTCTTTCAAGCACGACTCATTCCAATATAACCCTGCAAATGAGAGGCTCTGGCCGGCGCCTATCGCTTTGGTTACGCTCTTGACATCGCCTGCCTCCGGATAGACGTACAGTGTCGTCGGACCGTCCTCCACCATCGCAATAATTCGTTTGGCTTCCGAGGGAGACCAAGTCGTACAGCCATCGCTGCGCCCTCCCTCGTAATTTAACAGTTTTCCAAACGGAACGTATCCGTCCTGGCTGGCATACGGACTGTGCGGATCCTTACGAAGGCATACCCCCTTCAACAACACAGCGGCATGTCCGCCGATCTCGCGCTGCCTGGCGTTTGCTGTCTCGCCCTCGCCATCAAATTGGACAAACGAACGCGTCAACATCGCGTCCTCTTTGGCTGAAACGCGATAATAACCTTTGAAGGATGTTTTCGTCTCTGCCGTCATATAGGCTCCGCCAGCCGTTAATCTTGAATCCATCGCGTTGCTGAAGTTCTTCGCGCATCGCCTTCCGTTCGAAAAATCCGCGACGCCTTCCAAATCTCGACCCCCGCCGTGGCCGGCAGAAACCGCACAAAACTCGCGTTCGGCCTCACAAACAATGTAGAATCTCCGCCCCACCTTGCCATCGCCCAGATCGTTCGGACGCGTCGCATCCATTGCGAAGTAGCAGGGATTGTTGACGAGGCCTTCACTCACCTTTCGCAGGTATAGTTCGCGCGCCCTCTGCAACACGACTTCCGCAATTTGATCGTCACCCTCGCCGACGTGCTCCTTCAGCCACCTCGGAACGTCGCCAGATTGGCTGGCGGCAAAGCATTGCGACGATGCCCAAGGAGCCACGGTCATGAGGCCGAAGATAGCCACCAGGTTCGCAATGAGAGACCTCGTTTGCATGGCATCTACCTGATGTTGAATTGGCCGGGCACTTCCAGCGATTTGGCAAGACTCGGAAAATCGACATCGGACGTCCGGGCAAATTGGTCCCGCATGGTCTATTCCTCCTCCCATTTCGCGCGGCGATTCTCCCTGAACAGCTTGTTTTTGGCCGACGCCGGCGTGTCCGTGTCCGGCCGGACATGCAATTGTCGTCTAGCCCACGACATCCGGGATCACCCAGGGACCGCCGGGATCACCCAGGGTATGACGAACTGCTGGAAGGCGACCAGCGCGCTTATCACGATCGTCAAAAGGATGCTGTGCCAGAACGTACGGGCAAAAACTACGCCCTCATGGCCTTTGAGGTTGGTGACCGAGACGCCTGTCGCGATGTTCTGCGGCGAGATCATCTTGCCCATCACGCCGCCGGTTGAGTTCGCTGCCGCGAACAACACCGGGTTCAGATCCAACTGGCGCGCCGCGACTACTTGCAGGTTGCCGAACAGCGCGTTGCCCGACGTGTCGCTGCCCGACAGCATGACGGCGACCCAGCCGAGGAATGGCGAGAGCAAGACGAACAGTAGACCTGTCGACGCAACAGCATGGCCCAGCGTGTACGCGATGCCAGAGTAGTTCATCAGGTACGCAAGCCCGACGATGAGCATCACCGTTATGACTGCAATCCAAGCCTGCCTAATGGTTGTCGCGATGCATTCGAAAAAGGCCGCGGGCGAAAGCCCGACGATTGCCGCGGTTATGATCGCGGCCAACAGGATTGCTGTTCCGGTGCCCAGTGGCTGAAACGCCCAGATCGCAGCATACGGCTTGTTGTCGTATAGCGTGATCGAGATCGCATTATGCAGTCCCGGCCATTGGACATTCTGCTGGCCAATCGATGCCCAGCCGAAATGGGTCCACACGATCACGATGGCCGACACGAGCAGCCAGGGAATCCAGCCCTGCCAGGGCGCGACATTCGACCTGCTTTCGCGAGCGAGCGCAGCGTCCTGAACTTGAAATTCCGGGTCGGGCGCAGGCCGCCACACTTGCAAGAACAAGAGCGTCACAATCAGCGAGCCCAGGGACGCGAGCACGTCTGTGAGCGCGTAATCAAGCCAGTTGGAGGCAATGAACTGGGAAACGGCGAAGCTGCCGCCCGACACCAGCAGGACCGGCCACAGCGCACGCACGGACCGCATGCCGCCGTAAACCGCCATGACGTAGAACGGCAGGATGATCGCCAGCACGGGCAGCTGACGGCCGATCATCGCGCCGAGTGTGGGGGCAGGAAGGCCGGTCACCGCGCCCAACACGGTCACCGGAACACCGAGCGCGCCGAAGGCCACCGGCGCTGTGTTGAAAATCAGCACAAATACGAGAGCCTCGAGTGGCGGAAAGCCGACGAGGATCAGAAGCGAACTGGTGATTGCGACAGGGGTGCCAAATCCCGAGACGCCCTCGAGGAGCGCGCCGAAGCAAAAGCCGATGACGACGAGCACGACCCTCCGATCGTTCGGCAGGTGCTCGAGAACCCACGCCCGGAACGCATCAAAACGCTCGGTTTTGACCGCGATATTGTACAGAAGCAGCGCATTCACCACGATCCACATGACAGGCCATAACGCCAATGTGGCACCGGAGGCGACTGAGTTGAGGGCCAAACCAATCGGCATTTTCCAAAAGCCGACGGCGACGATCAATCCCGTGACAAGACCGGCCAGGGCTGCCTCCCAAGCCGGTCGGCGCAGAACACCAAGCAGGAGCAAGACCGCCACGATTGGTAAAGTTGCGACGATAAAGGACAGCCCGAGGCTGCCGCCTACAGGCGTCAATAGCTGCTGGAACATTTACGCCTCCTTGCGTCGCAACAACCCGTGGATGGAGCAGTTCCTCTTGGAAGGCATCAAGCGTGGCATCGATGGCGGATAGGATTCCCGCTCGATGTTGCGGAGGTCAACTCACAGCATAGCGAGCGAAGTCGCCACGAGTCCGGCTGGACGTCGCAGACAAGGCCAAGGAAAACCTCTACGCGGCCGTGCTGCGAGATGGGCGACGCTGGCCGAGATGTAGATCGGCGCCGAGTTGCACAAACTGATTAATCGAAAACCTTGACGCCGCGATCATCCAATCCAAATCCTCGCATAGCGGAGGAGCGGTCGACACATGGTCCGAATGCGATCTATCTTGTCACCCGCCATTTGCGGGTGTCCGGTCACGAGCGCCTGTTTGGCAGCGGTAATCGGACTGTGATGCAATGAGGTCGATCGGATATCGAAGTATATTGCCGCGGTTGTGCAAGCGGGATCCTATCCAGACGATGCGCTCAAGTCCGCGGCGAAGGCGGCCGGGCTAATCCGAGAGGCGGCTGCTCGCGGCACCCGGCTTGCGGTTTTTCCCGAGGCGTTCATTGGGGGATATCCAAAAGGCGCGGCGTTCGGCGCGCCCGTCGGGCTTCGTAAGCCGCAAGGCCGCGACGCGTTTCGGCTGTACTATGAAGCGGCCATCGCCCTAGATGGCGAAGCCATCAAGACGATCGCGGCGGCGACGGCCGAGACCGACGTCTTCGCCGTTGTCGGCTGTATCGAACGAGATGGCGGTACGCTCTATTGCACCGCGTTGTTCTTCGACGGTGTGCGAGGCCTGGTGGGGAAGCATCGCAAGCTGATGCCAACGGCGGCGGAGCGACTGATTTGGGGCTTCGGCGACGGCTCGACAATGCCGGTCTTCGACACGCCGCTTGGCCGCGTCGGCGCAGTGATCTGCTGGGAAAATTACATGCCGATGCTGCGCATGTACATGTTCTCGAAGGGCATTTCCATCTACTGCGCGCCCACCGCCGATGATCGCGATACCTGGCTGCCGTCGATGCAGCACATCGCCCTCGAGGGCCGCTGCTTCGTGTTGACCGCGTGTCAGTACATAACGCGCGGACAATATCGCGACGACCATGAATCCGCGTTGGGCGACAATCCCGAGACCGTAATAATGCGCGGCGGCAGCGCTATCCTCGATCCGCTCGGACGCGTGCTCGCTGGCCCGGATTTTTCCGGAGAGACCATTCTCTATGCCGAGATCGACCTCGACCAGATCGCGCGCGGAAAATTTGACTTCGATGCTACCGGGCACTATGCGCGGCCCGATGTCTTCCAACTCATCGTTGACGATCGGCCGAAGCGTGCGGTTTCCAGCCTTGAGGAATGGCAGGACGTTTCCAAATAACAAAGCCTGGCAGTCAAGTAGGCGCATTCCGGCGCGATGCATGAGATCAAGCATATCTCGTGCGCAGGGACGAGATCGTGCGCTTCGCTTCAGGCGCGGCGCACGGCAGATCTAGCCGAATGTCTGCGAACTCGCTTGGCGCCGTTTTGACCGCTATTGAGCCACCATGTTGCTTGACGACGACGGTCCGCGATTGACGAGCGCTACGCCGCCGGCGCAGGTCACCATCCCAAGCATCGAAATCGAGTCGAGCCGCTCATCGAAAAGGATGAAAGCGAAGAAGGCGGTTACAGCCGGCACCAGATAGAACAGACTTGCAAACCTGCTGGCCGAAGAGCGGCGAATGAGCCAATACATTAGTCCAACGGCGGCAATCGATAACACCAGCACCAGCCAGGCCATTGCGAAAATCAGCTCGCCGGTCCAGTGAATTTCGCGCGTCTCGAATGCAAAAGCGCCAAGCGTAAACAGTAGTCCCGCGCCAGCGTATTGGATGAGATTGCCGGTTCGCCAGTCGATGCCACCGCAATAGCGCTTCTGATATAGCGTGCCGAGCGTAATGCCAATCAGTGACAAGAAGCTTGCAACCCACCCAACGACAGAGCCCGCCAGCACGATGTTGCGGTCGTGCAGGACAAGCAAGACCCCAACCAACCCCAGCGCAAGTCCTACCCATTGCACCCGCCTGACTTTTTCACCCATGAAGCGGTTGGCGAGTGTGGAGGTCACGATCGGCTGGCAGCCGAGGATCAGCGCTGAGATCCCAGCAGGTACACCTTGACTGATCGCGGTGAACACACCGCCTAAACAAAGTCCGTGCACCAGCGAGCCTGCGACGAGGCTATGGCGGACCTCATCCCCATGAGGCCAACGTGCACGCCTGGCAAGTGCGATACCGCCTATGATGAGTACAGCGAACCCCATCCGCAGGGCCAGGAAGGTCAATGGCTCGATGTACGGCAGGCCGTAGCGGGCGCCGATAAATCCCGTGCTCCATAGGAGCACGAACAACGCGGGTGCGGTCGCTATCGCTAATCGAGTCAGCCGCATGCATCTCCGGTGGGATGGTCGTAACCTTCGACTAAAACGAGATCTGCAGTCTGGCTTGAAATGCAATCAGCGGAATCTCGAACGTCCGCTTCGGGTCAGAAGAGTCATAGTTAGGCGATGGCTTAAGGTCTGCCATAGCCCCAACCGTCAGAAGATCTCGGCCAAAAAATCAGCTCATCACATGTAAAGAGGCCCCGGTCTTTCGACCGAGGCCTCGCCCGCTCACCGTCCAACGATGGAGGGGTTCAGCGAGCGGACTCTTACACCATCGTCCATTTTGGAACTTTTGGCTGTGATGGCCATCACACCCATGCAGGCGCTCGGCGCGCCCCCAATCCGCTTCCTTGTGACTGGCATCACAGCCCGAATCGCAGATGAGGCGTTCAATACCTGCAGGCCAAGCGATGGAGGGGTCCATGCAGGCAGTGATGAGAATCGGGAGTTTGTTGCATCAGCCTAAGGCGATCCTGTCAGCGGAGAATCCGTTCTCCGCGCCCGACCGCGCAACTCTGAACCTGATCCGCGCACGGACCGAGCAGATCGAGGCAGCGCGCCGGTACTGGGCTTGTCCCTTTGTGTAAGGCCGCACTACTGCGGTGGTTCGCAACATGAGCAGTTGAATCCCCGCGGGGCGAGCTGCCCCATCGGTGCAGACGCCCGTTGCAATCCCATTTTGTGAATCGCTTACAGCGGCGTCACGCGAACGGAGACTTCCAGCCTCTGCCTCCCGGCGCCGAAAATTACCCCGTCGATCGGCGCCACGTCTGCATAGTCGCGTCCGATAGCCAGCACCACGTGATCATCGCCTGCCAACATGTCGTTGGTCGGATCCAGACCAATCCACCCTGCCTCATCGCCACACCAAACCATCACCCACGCATGCATCGCGTCGACACCTTCGAGCCGGATCGCGCCGATCCGCGTCGTGCGCAGATATCCGCTGACATAGGCGACCGGCAAGCCGAGGCCACGCATTCCAGAAATCATGATATGTGAGAAGTCCTGACAGACCCCGCGACGCAGAGCGAACGACATCGGTGGAGTTGTGGACGCTGTGGTGGCGCCAATCTCATAGACGAACTCCCTCTTGATCCGATGCATCAGGTCAAGGGTGCCGTCGAGGATCTGCCGTCCAGCGGGGAAGCTTTTACATGCGTAGTCGCGAATTTCCGGATCGAGCGACACCTGCCGGCTAGGAAACAGAAAATGCGCAGGACCCAGTCCCGACAGGTCGATTGACGCGAATGCCGCCCGCCGAACGTCTTCCCAAGACGGTGTCACCGCGGGCGTGGCGCGGCGCTCAACCGCGATACGCGCGTTGACGTGTACGGTCAGGGTATCGTGCGCCGTCTCCAGCGACACCCAGGACACGCGATTGCCGAAGAAATCGAAGCCCTCCCGCCGCTCTACCGGCGCAGGATCGATATCCAGTGCGCCGGCGTGCACGCGCTGACCGTCACGCCCGATCGGCGTCAGCCGCAGGACGTGCAGCGCATGCGCCACCGGCGCGGCGTAGTGATAGGTCGTGGTCTGGTGAACATCGTAAATCATTCCAGCACCTGCGATGCGTCGGAACGTTCGCGCGATGTGAAGTAGAGCGAAGCGACGGTGTCGGACAGCCGCATCAGCTCCTCTTCGATCTCAACCAACACGGCATCGTCGAGCACTTCCGGATCGGCCGTGCGCATGCGCGTGGCGAGCGCAGTCGCGACCTGCTCGGCCGGGGACAGGCGGCTATTGTCCCTGCCTCGCGACAGCGCGGCCAGGTGCGTTTCGATGCGGGCAAGTTGATAAAGGATCGATCGCGGATTGTTCGGGTCGAGCGCGACGAGATCGATGACGGGCGCGGGCGCCGCAACCATCACGTAACGCAGGCGATAGGTGATCTGGCTATCGGCTAGCTCGAGCAGGCAATCGAGAGCGGCGTCGAGGGCGCCACCGAAGGCGAAGCTGCGAATAAAACGGCAGGTGGCCAGCGCGCGCTCCAACCTGTGACCGAGTTCCAGGAAGCGCCAGCCGTGCAGCTGGCTCATGTTCTCTTGCGCCAATCCCGAGAACGAAGCGATGATCCGCAGCGCTCCGTTGACTCGCTCGAACATCGCACCCTCTTCGGGAATTTGCTCGAACGGGCGGTTGATGAGCTCGACCATTTCGGTAAGCGCCCGCCACGCATCCGGCGAGAAACGATCACGAATGACCGAGGCGGCGCCCTGCGCGCATCGCGCGAGCGTCGGCAGAGTGCCGGCAAGCTCGCTATGCTGTAATACTGACGCAGCGAGTAATTCCGGCCGCGGATCGAGCATATCGGACGGCGCCGAATCCCACGCTTGCAGCAACAGCCCGATGCGCTCGTTCACATTCGTGGCCAAGTCATCGGCTTCAGCGGCGCGATTGATCAAGGCTCGCACCAGCCGCAACGTCGCTTCCGCGCGCTCCATGTAGCGCCCGAGCCAGAACAAATTGGATGCCGCACGACTCGGCAAGGTGCCGGTCGCGCGATTGATGACGATGCGGTCCGGGTGCGGCAGCAAGGTTACTTCGGCGACTGGCTTGTCCGACAGCACCCAGGCATCGGCCGTGCGGCCGCCGTGCTGCAGCGTCACGGCGCGCTCGTCGGCCTCCTCGGCGATGCGCACGAAGCCGCCGGGCATCACGCGCCAGCCGTCACCGGTGCGCGCCAGCATCAGCCGCAGCGAGAAGGGCCGTGGCACTAGGCCGCCGTCCGTCCAAACCGGCGTGGTCGACAACGTCACCGCCTCTTGTGCGACGAAATCGACCCCGCGGCGGCGGATTTCAGCGATGAAATCGGCACGCGCACTTCCGCTCAAATCGCGGCCGAGCACCACCGGTCGGTTGATATGCGCCGGCAGTTCGCCCGAAAAGGCCGGCGCAATTACCAGTTCGTCGAGCCGTTCGATTACGGACGAGCAAGCGATTGGATCGCCGAGCCACCACGTTGCAATATTCGGCAGCATCAAATCGCGGCCGAGCAACGCCGGCGCCAGCGCCGGGAGGAAGCTCAGCATCGCTCGCGCTTCGACAAGACCGGCGCCGAGCGAATTCGCCAGCACCACGGTGCCGTCGCGGATTGCCTGCACCAATCCCGGGACGCCGAGACGCGAGCGCGTGCTGAGCTCGAGCGGATCGGCGAAATCGGAATCGAGTCGTCGCAAGAGCACTTCGGCCCGCTTCAATCCCGACACCGTGCGGATGAAAACGCCGTCTTCGCGCACCACAAGATCTTCGCCCTCGACCAACAGGAAGCCGAGGTAGCGGGCAAGATAGGCGTGCTCGAAATAGGTCTCGTTGAGAGCGCCCGGTGTCAACACGCAGACCCGGGAATCGTCCCGCTTGTTAAACGACGACAATTCCAGTTGGAAAGCCTGAAAGAACGGGGCTACGCGTTCGACACGCAAGGCCCGATAAATGTCCGGCAATGCGCGCGACAGCGCGAGGCGGTTTTCCAGCGCGTATCCGGCGCCCGATGGCGCCTGGGTACGATCGCCCAAGACCCACCAGCGTCCGTCCGGCGAGCGACCGACGTCGACGGCGTAGAAGCGCAGGTGCGCGCCGCCCGGAGGCGTCACGCCAACAAGCGGCCGCAGAAATTCCGGATTGCCGGCAACCACCGCTGCCGGCAGGCGGCCATCGCGCACGAGCTGCGCCGGCCCATAAAGGTCGGCGAGAATCGTTTCCATAAGTTCGGCGCGCTGTATCAGTCCGGCCTTTAGGTCGTGCCATTCGGTCGGATCGAGGATCAGCGGGATATGACTGAGCGGCCACGGTCGCGTCGCGCCGGCGGGATCCTCATACACGCGATAGAAAACCCCGGAATCGCGCAGATGGCGGTCGGCGGCGGCGAAGCGCCGGCCGATCTCGTCTGCTCCGAGGCTCGCCAGCATCGTGAGGAACGGTTGCCAGTGCGGCCGCACCCGCCCTTCGCGGTCGAGCATTTCGTCGAAATGCCGTGGCCGCAGGCAGTGATAACCGGCGAGAAGCGGTTCTAGATCGTCGTCCGCTGAGGCGCTGTCGAGGTAAGCCATCAGACCTCAGAACCTTAGCGGCCGTCGCAGATCAAGCGTTGCCGGATATTCCAAGGAGCGCTCTTCCGGGGGAATCGCGAACGGTCCTGGAGTGTGACCACGGGATTCGAATCGGGCAAGGCGGCGGGCCTGTGCCTCGTAGGAATTCACCGGGAAGATTTCGTAATTGCGACCGCCCGGATGCGCGACGTGATACACGCACCCGCCCAGCGACTGGCCGTTCCAGCGGTCATAGAGGTCGAACGTCAGCGGAGCCTGCGGGGAGATGGTCGGCTGCAACGCGGCAGCGAGGCCCCAGGCCTTGAAGCGGACGCCGGCGACAAATTCACCGCGGCGCCCGGTGGCAATGAGCGGCACGAGACGGCCATTGCAGACGACGGCGTGTCGCGCGGGATTAAGACCTTCGATTTTCACCTGCA
>Ga0207826_1000161_pt1 | contig 17636 bp, 10 predicted proteins | sample LuqExpMetageno80_FD_187837 | JGI IMG/M metagenome (GOLD analysis project Ga0207826, IMG submission 187837) | Tropical forest soil microbial communities from Luquillo Experimental Forest, Puerto Rico - Sample 80 (SPAdes) | ecosystem: Environmental > Terrestrial > Soil > Tropical forest ... | reverse complement strand
AGCCTTTTGGGCGATCCGCGCGAGTGTGCCCCGCCAACCGGCATGGATGGCAGCGACGGCGCGTTTTTTCGGGTCGACAAGTAGGATCGGCACGCAGTCCGCGGTTTGCACGCCGAGAAGCAGGCCCGGCCTATCGGTGGCTGACGCGTCGCCTTTCGAAGGCTCGGCCGGCATCGCCCGAAACGTGTGAATTACATCGGAGTGAATCTGCTTGATCGCCAGCAGCTCGAATTCCTTCGCGCGAACAGCCGATTGCAAGAGCCGCCTGTTTTGCAGGACGTTTTCGCGGCTGTCCCATTCCATCAGACTGAGGTTCAGGACCCGATGTCCGTCGAGAATGCTGACTCCACCGGTGCGCGTGCTAAAACCGTGCACCAACCAAGGAAGCCATTTGAACGGTGCCAGTTCGAGGATTCGAAGACCGTTTGAGCGGCGAATAGACCAAGGTGGAGAAATCGACTTCGACTGAACTGAACTCTCACGGCGCGGTCGTTGGCGCGTGTGGCTCTGCTTCCGGGATGTTTTCGCCCTCGCCAAGGTTTGAACAGTATAATCGCAACGTGCAGGCACCGAAAACTTCGCCCGCCGTTCAGGGCTGGAAACATTTTGCGGCTCAGGTGAATCGTGATCGTCGGTATCGGAATTGATGTCGCCGAAGTGAAGCGCATCCGGGCGGTGATCGAATCGCAAGGGGAGCGGTTCCTGCGGCGTGTGTTCACTCTGGAGGAAGTGGCGTATTGCGAGAAGTTCAAGAACAAGTACGAACGTTATGCCGGGCGCTTTGCGGCGAAGGAAGCAGCGATGAAGGCGCTCGGCACAGGCTGGAGCCGGGGCGTGCGCTGGGTTGACGTGGAAGTCGTGCGCGCCCGCGGTGGGCGGCCGATTCTGGAATTAAAAGGTGAGGCTAGAAAAGTCGCCGATCGACTCGGCGTGAAAAACATCGCGCTCAGCATGACTCATACCGTTGAGCAAGCCATCGCTCAAGTCATCTTCGAAGGTTAGACACAAACCTCGCTGGGGACGACACACTCGACTCACTTCACGAGAAAGAACGGGCCGAGAGCAAGGGCGTCAACCCCAGCACAGTAAAAGCTCCGCACAGCGCCGCGCGGATCCGTCACCAAGGGTTCACCAAACAGGTTGAACGAGGTATTCACCAGCATCGGCGCCGGGGCGTTTTCGCCGAATCGGTGGAGCAACTTCCAAAAAAGCGGATTGGCGCTCTTTTCCACAGTGTGGACCCGCATGGAGTTGCCGTGAAATGCAAATCGATCGAGACCGGCGACCGGTTCCGTCAGCGCGGCGAGTGACGCCAAAAAACGGCAATTCGCCGAAGCGTCAAAGTATTCCCCGGCACGTTCGGCGGGAACAGAAAGCGCGAAAGGATGGAAGCCCTCGCGATGTTTGATGAACTGGTTTACGTTCTCGACCACGTATTCGCTGAACGGCGATGCCAATAGACTGCGGTTGCCTAGCGCGCGATGACCGAACTCCGAGCGGCCCTGGCACCACGCCACGATTTTGTCTCGAAGAAGCAACTGAACGGCTTCCTCGATCGTCTGGTCTTCGCCGGAAAAGTAGCGGTAGGAGATCTTGCAGTTATCCAAAACCGCCTTGATTTCATCCGAGCTCGCCTGCATGCCCAGAGCGAGGCTTGAAAGCGGTGCGCGGCCCGAGAATCCGCAGACTTTCTTCCGCGAAAGGAACGCGGCGCCCAGCGCCGTACCCGCGTTGTCGGGCACGGGCTGGACGTACACCTGTTCAAAAGGGCCGCGGGTCTCGAGAGCGCGAACCAGAAAAGCGTTCTGAAATACGCCGCCGGCCAAGCAGAGGTTCCGCGCGCCTGTATGTTCGTGAAAACCGGCTGCAAGCTGCAGAACAATCTCTTCGAGAAGGTCCTGCGCGCTGCGCGCCAAGTTCGCCCGGACGACGGGATTCGGCGAATGATCGCGAGAAGACAAACCAAGTTCGCGATAAAAGCGCGGCGCAAAAACTCCGCGACGATCGGGGCCCGGAGCAAAGTAACGCCGGTTGAGCGCCACGGCCGCATTCGACTTCCACGAAAATATCTTGCGCAACGGCTCCAGGTATTCAGGCTCGCCATCCTTGCTGAGCCACTGCAGTTTGTGCTCGTCGCGGTGCGGCTGGAGCCCGGCGAGTTCCGTGACGCGTGAATAAAACCAGCCGAGAGAATCGGGGAATTTCATCGAGTGCAATGAACGGATTTCGTCACCGTCCCCGAGGGCAATCAAGCCGGACTGCGCGAGGGCGCCTTCGTCGAAGGAAAAGATGAGAGAGCGGTCAAAGCCGGAAGTGTAGTAGGCGCTGGCCGCGTGGCAGAGATGATGGTCAAAATGAGCGGGACGGGGGCCGTCGTCGAGAAGGTCGAGGAGCTGTTGCTGTGCGGCGGAGCGCTCCGGGCGCTTCCTGCGTTTGCGCGACCTTGTCTTTCCCGCTTGCCGTTCGGCGAGAGCGATGGCGCGGCAATCGGAAAGCTTCAGGCGGTTTTCGTGCAGACAGCGGTCCAGGGCAAGGCGCGGAATTTCCGAACCGTCCTGCAGACGGCTGAGCTTCTCCTCTTCGACGGCAAAAAGAATGCTGTGCTCATCGATAAGCGCGACGGCTGTGCTGTGACCTAAAGTGGAAACGCCGAGTATGCGCATGGGAAGCCGGTCAGGCAGCTCCGGAAGCCGCGGGCAGGGAGGCCTCGGGCGGTGAACCTAAGAGTTTGCCGCCATCGAAACGGGAGGCGACAACCGTCAAAAATTGGTTGGGCGGCAACGGCTGCAAAACTTTGACCGGCACATAGTTTTCCGCGAGCGCCGGTGTCTCGTGCGGGGCATCTTCCTTATCGCGCCGCAGCGTAAGAACGCGCAACCTCCGGCCAATTTGAGAACGACGGAACGCCTCGGCCTTGCTTTCTCCCAACGCCCGGACCTCGCGGGCACGGCGCTTGATAATGTGGCCGGGATTGTGTCCGGGCAGCGAGGCCGCTTTCGTGCCGGGCCGGGCTGAATAAGAGAACACATGCAAATACGTGAAAGAACGTTCCTCGATGAAACGCAACGTCTTATCGTGCTCCACTTCGGTTTCGCCCGGGAAACCGCAGATTACGTCGGCCCCGAGTGCCGCGTTGGGAAGGCGTTCGCGAATGAGCTCGACGCGGCGGGAATAATGTTCGGCACGATACCAGCGATGCATCGCGGCGAGAATGCGGTCCGAGCCCGATTGCAATGGCATGTGAAAATGAGGCGCGATACGTTCCGTGGAGGCAAAGAAACTGATGAGGTCCTGGGAGACGTCGAGCGGCTCGATGGAGCTGATGCGCAAGCGCTCGACGGATGTTTCGCCGAGAATCCGGCGAAGCAACTCCCGGAATTCCACGCGAGGCGAGAGATCGCGTCCGTAAGTGCCCAGATTGATTCCGCTCAGCACGATTTCCCGGAATCCCGAATCCGCCAGGCGCTGTAGCTCAGAGATTACGCTCGCCGCGGGAAGGCTGCGGGAGCGGCCACGCACGAACGGAATCACACAGAAAGAGCACCGCGAATTGCACCCGTCCTGAATTTTCAGCGTTGGCCTCGTATGATTCCCTTCCCCGCCGAGGACCGGCGCAACCAAGACATCGGTGAGCTCGAAGACATCGCCAGTCAGAATTTGGGCGGTCGCATCCCCGGGAGCCGCTGCCGCCGAACCCAGCCTCTCGACCGGGAAAAGCTCCAAACGCGACGAAACCTCGCACCCGGCCGGCATGCGGTTCAGGATCCACGGGATCTGAGGCTTGTGTGAATTACCCACAACAAACGACACGCCGGGAAGCGCCGCAAGTTCTTCGGGAGCGCGCTGGGCATAGCAGCCGGTGACAATGATACGCGAGCGCGGATTTGCGGCATGGATTTTGCGGATCGCGTCGCGCGCCTGTGTGTCTGCCGCAGCCGTCACAGTGCAAGTGTTCAGGACGACGACGTCAGCGGCGGCTCGATTCTCTTCAGCCTGGAATCCCTGCTCGCGTAACTGACGTTCGATCGCGGCGCCGTCGGCCTGCGTGGCCCGGCATCCGAACTGTTCGATGTAAAACGTGGTCATCAATCGTGGGATCTCAAGTGCTTATTTAACCACAGAGGGCGCTCCGCCCGCATAAGAGCAAAGCCCGTGTGCTTTACTGCGGCTGGAACGCCTTATACAATTTCGTGACCCGATATGGCGCATTCGCGACGGCACCCCGCAGCCTTGTCCGATCCCAAGCTCTCGATTGTCATTCCCGTTTTCAACGAAAGAGACACTATCTTCGAGATTCTTCGCCGCGTGCTGGATGTTTCGATTCGCAAGGAGATCATCGTTATCGACGACTGCTCGAGGGACGGAACGCGCGAGATTCTGCAAGACCTCGCGGAGCTGCAGTCGAAGGGTGCGAGTCAAGCCCCGGCCGCCGACGGCGGCGATCCACTCGAACTCACAGACATCCGTTTTCTTTTCCAGGGCAAGAATCAGGGCAAAGGCGCGGCGTTGCGCCGGGGCTTCGGCGTGGCCACAGGCGATATTGTGCTGGTCCAAGACGCCGATCTGGAATACGACCCCCGGGACTATCCGAAATTGCTCGAGCCCATCCTCGATGGGCGCGCCGATGTGGTCTACGGTTCGCGGTTTCTCGGCGGACCGCAGCGCGTCCACTACTTCTGGCACTACGTCGCCAACAAAACGCTGACGCTGCTTTCGGACATGGCTACAAACCTTAAGCTCACCGACATGGAGACTTGTTACAAGATGTTTCGCCGCGAGGTCCTGAAGGATATTCAGATTAAGTCGGACCGCTTCGGTTTCGAGCCGGAGATTACGGCCAAGGTGGCCAAAGGCAACTGGCGAGTCTACGAGGTCCCGATCAGCTACGCCGGACGGACCTACGAAGAGGGAAAGAAAATCACCTGGAAAGACGGAGTCCAGGCGCTGTGGTGCATCATCCGGTACAAGGTCGGAGACTGAAGGTGGATTAGACCTGGGATGCCAAGCGGCGCTGGAACGTCAAAAGAATCAAATCCGCCCGCCGCCGAACGCCAAACTTATTCAGAAGATTGGAGACGTGGAACTTCACCGTCCGTTCGGCGATGTTCAGTTTGCTGGCGATTTCCTTGTTGGACAGGTTTTCGAGGAGCGAATCGAGAACCTCCTGCTCGCGACGGCTCAGATTGGTCACCGAGTCCGTCTTCAGGCGGCGCCCCTGGTTCGTCAGAATCGAATCGACAAACCCGGAAAGCACCGAACGGGGCACCCAGAATCCGCCATTCGAAACGAGCGGAAGAGCGCGGGAAAGCTGGTCGCGCGCTTCAGCGTAGGTAAGGATGCCTTTGACGCCAAGGCGAAGCAGCGAAAAGCTGTTGGCCTCGTTGATGGCGTCGCCCACAACAATCAGACGCGCATCGCTGTAGCGCTCGAGAATGTTGGTTAGCAGCGCTCCGGTAGCTTGGCGAGCCGCGTGCGCATCTATCACATAGACCTGGGCGCGCGGGGGCTCCAAGCTGCGCAAATCGGGCGCGAGCGTGGATTCCAGCTGCTTGGAGATGACCTTGAATTGGGATGCCTTGGATAACAGGCGTTCGAATTCGCTCAGCACCAGGGGGTGCGGCGAAAGAAGACAGACTGTAAGTTTCGAGGGCATGCGTTTGTTCGCCACTGTACTCGAGGGTAGTGAATGCCGGGAAAACGGGCAAGGACCTTGCGGACAGATGTTCACGAGTTGTTACTGACTTATTAGGACGAGTTGGCAAGCTCCCGGCAGGCCAATTTGCCCGCTTGCCTTCGCAGAGCACCGCCCGTTGGGGGTTCGATTCCGGCGGCAAAGGCACGTAAACTATTACGACCCGGGGAGCGGGCCAAATGGCTGGGAAGATCGCGCCGACTGAGGAATTGAAGGATAGGTCCCGGATGAGGAACCTGAAGGAAGCAGAGCGGGCTCTGCGAGGGCTCTTGGCTGAGCGCATCCTGGTGCTGGACGGCGCGATGGGTACCATGCTGCAGCAGCGCAACCTCGCGGCTGCGGATTTTGGCGGGGTTTCTCTGGAGGGCTGTAACGAAAACCTCGTGCGGACCCGGCCCGACGTGGTGCTGGATGTCCACCGGAAGTACTTTGAGGCCGGTTCTGACATCGTCGAAACCAACAGCTTTGGCGGCACACCCCTGGTACTCGGTGAATACGGGCTGGCGGCCGATGCGCAGGCGCTGAACAAACAGGCGGCAGCGCTCGCTCGAAGGGCGGCCGAAGAATTTTCTACGCCAGGGAAGCCGCGCTTTGTTGCCGGCTCCATGGGCCCAACCACGAAAGCTATCACCGTGACCGGTGGCGTGACCTTCGAGGGATTACAGGACTCCTACTACATCCAGGCAAAAGGCCTCCTGGAAGGCGGGGTGGATCTCCTGCTGGTCGAGACCTGCCAGGACACGCGAAACATTAAGGCGGCCGTCCTCGCCATCGAGAAGCTGTCGCGAGAAATCGGAACCCCGATTCCCTTCGTCGTCTCGGTGACGATCGAGCCGATGGGCACGATGCTCGGAGGACAATCCGTGGAAGCCATGTGGGCCTCGCTGAGGCACGCCCATCCCTTGGCGTTTGGAATGAATTGCGCGACGGGACCGGAGTTCATGACCGACCACATCCGTACGCTTAGCACGCTCACCGGTGAATTCGTTTCGTGCTACCCAAATGCCGGGTTACCGGATGAGGAAGGCAAATACCTGGAAACGCCGACCTCGCTTGCAGCGCAACTCGAGAAATTCGCGAATCACGGCTGGTTGAATATCGTCGGAGGTTGCTGCGGCACGACCGAACACCACATCCGAGCGATTGCGGAGATGGTCGGGGGCAAGAAACCACGCGCCCGGCCCGCGGAACCGCATCGCGCCGTGTATTCCGGCATAGAGACGATCGAAGCGGAAGAGAGCACCCGGCCACTGCTGGTTGGCGAACGCACGAATGTCATCGGATCGCGGCTGTTCAAAAACCTGGTTGCGGAAGAAAAGTGGGAAGAAGCCACCGAGATTGGGCGCAGACAGGTGAGAGGCGGCGCCCACATTGTGGATGTGTGCCTGCAAAGCACGGAGCGGGACGAGAAGAAAGACATCCCGCCGTTCTATGAAAAGCTGATTCGAAAGATTAAGACGCCGGTCATGATCGATACCACGGATGCGCTAGCCGTGCGGCAGGCGCTCACCTATTGCCAGGGCAAAGCAATCATCAATTCCATTAACCTGGAAGATGGCGAGGAAAAATTCGAGAAGATCGTGCCGGTGGCGCACAGCTTCGGCGCCGCGGTCGTTGTCGGCTGCATTGACGAAGATCCCGTGCAGGCCCAGGCATTCACGCGCGAACGGAAACTCGAGATTGCCCGGCGCTCCTACGAACTGCTCACCGAGAAATACGGTATGGCTCCCGAAGACATCATCTTCGACCCGCTCGTGTTTCCCTGTGCCACAGGTGATGAGAACTATATCGGCGGAGCGGTGGAGACGGTGGAGGGCATCCGGTTGATCAAGGAAGCGTTGCAGGATACACGCACCATCCTGGGGATTTCGAACGTGTCTTTCGGATTGCCCACCGGAGCGCGCGAAGTGGTGAACTCGGTATTTCTCTATTACTGCACGAAGGCCGGGCTGGACCTCGCCATCGTGAACACCGAGAAACTCGAGCGTTTTGCATCCATTCCCGAGCAGGAGAGGCGGCTGGCCGAGGATTTGCTGTTCCAGCATCCGCCGAAGGAAGTTCCAGCGGGCCACTCGAATGCGGAGCTGCTGCGGAACGTCCCGGCCGACTGGCGCCAGCAAAGCAAGCCCCAGAAGGCGGCGATCAACCAGTTTCATATTGCGGCCATCACCGAGCACTTCCGCACGACGAAAAAGAAGGAGCAGCAGAAGAAGGAGGACCTACCGCTCGACCAGCGCCTTGCGAACTACATCATCGAAGGCACGCGCGATGGCTTAGTGGAGGACTTGGACCGCAAACGCGGTGAAGGTGCCGCGCCGCTCGACATTATCAACGGCCCGCTGATGGACGGGATGGCAGAAGTAGGACGACTTTTCAATGCAAACGAACTGATCGTGGCCGAGGTTCTGCAATCCGCCGAGGCCATGAAAGCCGCTGTAGGCCACCTGGAGCAGTTCATGGAAAAGGCCGAAAGCGCAAAGCGCGGTCGAGTCCTCCTGGCCACGGTGAAGGGCGACGTGCATGACATTGGAAAGAATCTGGTGGAGATCATCCTGAAAAACAACGGGTTCGATGTGGTGAACCTGGGGATCAAGGTTCCGCCGGAGGAACTGATCAAGGCCTTCGAAGCGCACAAACCGGATGCCATCGGACTTTCCGGCCTGCTGGTGAAAAGCGCGCAACAGATGGTGACCACGGCTAGCGATCTCAAGGACGCGGGTATCGGCATACCCTTGCTGGTCGGCGGCGCGGCACTCAGCGCGAAATTCACGAAGCAGAAAATCGCTCCGAGCTATGGCGGCGCCGTGTGCTACGCGAAAGATGCGATGAGCGGGTTGCGCCTGATGAATGAATTGATGGACCCGGCCACGCGAGAGCGCGTGCTGAGCGAGCATACCAGCTCAGGAAACGGCGTGAGCGTGGCGACCACGGTAAAGCTTGTGGAGAAGCCGGTGGTCCGGCGCTCGCCGAAAGTACGCACCGATTTGCCGATTCCGCCGGTGGCGACTCTGGACCGCAAGGTGCGCCTGGTTCCCGACTTGCGTGAGCTGTGGAGTTACATCAACCCGTTCATGCTGTTCGGGCGGCACCTCGGCTATCGCGGCGATTTTGAGAAGCATCTGGCGGCGCGAGAGGCGAAAGCGGTCGAGCTTTACAACGCAATGGAAGAGGTGAAGCACGAGGCGGCAACGCTCATGAAGGTTCGTGCGGTTTGGCAGTTTTTTGAGGCCGAGGCCGATGGCGAGGCTTTGCATCTGTTCTCACCAGGCCAAAAGGAACCGTTGCACACCTGGCGATTCAAGCGCCAGAAGTGCGGCGACCAATTGTGCCTGAGCGATTATGTGCTGCCGCCGCAGGACGGGAGGCGCGATCATTTTGCGCTTTTCGTTGTCACCGCGGGAGAAGGAGTCCGGGAGCGCTCGGAAAAAGCCAAGCAGGACGGCTACTATTTCAAGTCGCACGGCCTGCAAGCGCTGGCGATCGAATCGGCCGAGGCCTGCGCCGAGTGGCTGCACCGGCGAATTCGCGAGGATTGGGGCTTCCCGGACCCCTCGGAGATGACCATGGCGCAGCGGTTCACGTCACGCTATCGCGGCAAGCGCTACAGCTTCGGGTATCCGGCGTGCCCCGATCTCGAAGACCAGGCGGGCATCTGGAAGTTGCTGCGGCCGGAGGAAATCGGCGTGCAATTGACCGAGGGGTTCATGATGGATCCGGAGGCCAGTGTCAGTGCCCTGGTATTCCATCATCCAGACTGCACCTATTTTAGCGTCAGCGAAGCCGCCGAGAATTCCTGAGCCACGCCCGACCCGGCTCTGAAGCCGGAAAGATATTTCCTTAAGCAAACCAAACATTCCACGGGGAACCTTCGCCCCGTTCTGGGGGAATTTCTGGAGGGCGCCGCCTGGAGGGGCACGTTTGCGGGCGAGGTTACCCGGGCGCCTGCCGGCGCGTCTTAATAAGGGCTGGGTCAGAAAGAGGTGGCACGTGGAAATTAGCACCAGAGCGGTACGAATGGGCGCTTTCGGCATTTGGGTGGTGTTGTGTGTCTCCGCAGGGAGCGCACAAGATGCACCCGCAACAAACCCGGGTGCCCCCGCAACCCAACCCCGTCAAGGGCGCGCTGGAGGCGATTTCGAAGGCGGAACAAGACCGTTGCTCGGCAAGATCACGGCGGTACATGAAGGGTCGATGGAGATTACGAAGCCCGATGGCGGCGTGGTTGTCGTTAAACTTACGAATCAAACGGTGTACCGGAAAGACCGCGCGGACGCAAAACTTACGGACTTCAAGGTCGGTGAGGTCGTCATGGTGCGCGGCGACCAAAACCCGGACCATAGCGTTACCGCAAAACTTGTTGGCGGACGAACCGGCGGCCCAGGCGGAGGGATGATGTGGTCTGGCGGCGGCACGCTCGGCAAAGACTATGTTGTTGGGGAGGTGAAAGCAGTGGACCCCCCGAAATTGACCGTGCTGCGCACAGACGGCGTCACGCAAACCTTGGAACTCAACGAAAATTCCTCGCTTCGGCGGGGAAGAGAGAGCATCACCATGGCGGATATTCAGGTAGGCGATCACCTGATGGCGCGCGGCGCACCGCAGAACGACATGTTTGTACCGAAGGACGTGCTGGTGGTGAGCGCTGAACAGTGGAAGCAGATGCAGGAAATGGGAGCGCAGTTCAATGGGCCAAAAACTGCGGGCTCTGAGGCCTCAGCGCCAAAGCCGCAGGAGCAGCCGCATTGAAAGAAGTAGTACGCGGGATTGTGGTAGCGGTTTGCATGGCGCTGATTTGCGCCGTGGTATTTGTGTGCCTGGCTTGTTCGCAAGAGTTGGCTGCTCCGGCGGCCAACGGTTTCCAAATTACGGGCACAGTGAAGAACGGAAAGACGCCGCTGCCCGGCGTGACGGTTACCGCCGCAAATACCCTCACCGGCAAAAAAACGAGCGTGGCAACCGGCCTGGATGGGTCCTTCACAATCAGGGAACTCGCGCGAGGCCGCTACGTGGTTAAGATTGAGTTCATGGGATTTGCCCCTTCTACCGAGGAAGTGGTGCTTAACCCCGAGAATCCGGCCGGGAAAGTAGAAGCCGAGCTGGTGCTGGCGTCACGGCAGCAGGAAGAGCAGGCAAACCGCGCCAACAACGCCATTGCGGCGAGCCGGGGATTTCAGAACCTTGGCGTCGAAGGCATGCTGTCCAGTCTTGGCGGAGGTGGAAACGGCAACGCCCCGGTCAGTTCCAGCGATCTTTCGAGCCTGCCGATGAATGGCGCGGGGGCCGATGCGGCGACAGAATCCGTGAGCATTTCCGGAGCGCAGGGGAGAAGCCAGGATTTTGGCGCCGGCAGCGAAGACGAACTCCAGCAGAGAATTCAGGAATTCCGCGAGCGCATGCAAAAGGAAGGCACCGGACCGTTCGGCGGACCGGCGGGGGCTGGCGCAGGCGGCCAGGGCGCAGCCGGCGCGGGAGTCCCGATTATGATTGGCCGGCTAGGCGGCCGCGGATTCAACATCAACCAGCCGCATGGTTTTCTGTACTTCCAGGACGACAATTCCGGTCTGGACGCGAGGCCCTATTCGCTGAGCGGGCAGGAAGCCGCTAAGGCAAGCTACAACCAGATAAAGTTCGGCGCCTTCGTCGGCGGGCCGGTGAAGATTCCCGGGCTGTTCGACTGGAGCAAAACCACGTTTTTCTCGGGGGGGTGGAACGGAACGCGCGGTGCCACGCCGTACGATGCGTTCAGCACCGTACCAACAGAGGCCGAGCGAAACGGCAATTTCTCGGGACTGACTGACAAGAACGGCAATCTCATTCCTATCTTCAAACCGCAGAATGGGCAGCCCTTCCCGAACAACACGATTGATCCGAGCTTGTTGAGTTCCGCCGCTGTCTCGCTTCTGAACTACATGCCCTTGCCTAATCTGCCGGGAACAACACAAAACTTCCACTACATCACGTCGGCAGAGAGCGATACAGACTCGATCAGCTTTCGGATCATCCACAACTTCACGGCGAGCGGCGGACCAGGCGGCCCGATCGCGTTTGGCGGACCGGTTGGCGGTGGACCGGTTGGCGTACTAAGCGCAGGACCAGGCGGCCGCGGGAGGCGGGGCCCGCGGAACAATTTGAGCGCGGGATTCAACTGGTCGCGGACGAAAAGCCAAATCGTGAATCCATTCCCTTCGCTCGCGGGCAGCACGAACACGCAAGGATGGAACGGGAATGTGCGCTGGACTTACGGCAAGGGACCAATCACCAACACTCTGGGATTGACCTATAACCACAACCGCATTTCGACAACAAACTTGTATTCGGGTGTTGTGGATGTCGCCGGCAATGCCGGCATTACCGGAATTTCCACCAACCCATTCGACTGGGGCCTCCCCGGCATTTCGTTCAACAGTTTCGGAGGATTCAGCGGACCGATCCCGAGCCGTGAGCTCGATCAAACCTACACTTTTTCCGAGATGGTGTTCTGGAACAAGGGAAAGCATAACGTAAGGTTTGGGGGAGACTACCGGCGCATCCTGCAGAGTTTCCGTTCGGCAAGAAATGCGGAAGGCAGCTTTGTGTTTACGGGATTTGCCACGGCCGAGTATCTGCCCGGGAACACACAAGCCGTTCCCGGAACTGGAAACGACTTTGCGGATTTTTTGCTGGGATTGCCCCAACAGACGAGCCTGCAATCGGGAACCACTTCGTATGACTTCAGCGCCAATGCGCTTGATTTTTACGTCCAGGATGACTGGCGCATCTTCGCAAACCTATCGGTGAATCTCGGTCTGCGCTACGAATACAACGGACCCTACACGGAGAAGGAGAATCGAATCGCGAATCTGGATGTTACGTTTAGCCCCGAGCTCATCAATGCGCTTCGCATTCTGCCTGGCGAAACAGGGCCGTATACAGGGATTTTTCCTCCGTCGCTCGTGCGGCCGGACAAGGATGATTTCGCGCCACGGGTGGGAATAGCCTGGAGAGTGGGAAACAAGACGGTCGTGCGCGCCGGCTACGGAATCAATTACAACCTCGCACAGTATGGAATCTTCATCCGGAACCTGGCATTTCAGCCACCGTTTGCGATAACGGCCACCAATGTCAGCCCGTATGGGAACTTCCTGACGCTCGAGAATGGATTCCCGTCGACTTCGCAAACGGCCGTTACCAATAACTACGCACTCGACCCCAACTACCGCATCGGCTACGTACAAATCTGGAATCTGGACATCCAGCGGCAACTTCCGGGCAACGTCCAACTGAATCTCGGGTACAACGGAGCGAAAGGAACCCGCCTCGACACGCAGCGCGCACTGGTGCCGAGCTGCCAGACCCTCGATTGCCAGTCGTCTCTGCTCCAAGCGACCGCCCCGTTTATCTACGAATCTTCCGAAGGCAATTCCATTCTGCATGCCGGGTCGGTGCGAATAAGAAAGAGGTTCTCGAAAGGGTTGGGGATCAGCGCGATGTACGTTTACGCGAAGGCCATCGACGACGCAGCTTCGATCGGTGGAGCAACAGGGGTGGTCGCACAGAATCCCTTCGACATTTCCGCCGACCGCGGACTCTCGAATTTCGACCAAACGCACAAATTCACCGGGAACTGGATCTACGACCTGCCGTTCGGGGACGGGCGGCGGTTTGTAACGCGGGGACCGCTGTCGCATGCGCTCGGAGGATGGCAGTGGAGCGGCGATTTTACGATCGCCTCGGGATTCTATTACACGCCAAGGGTACTGGGGGCCACGCTGGACATCACGCGCGGCGTGAGCGGAACGCTGCGGGCAAACCGGATTCCCGGCTCGTCGATCGGAGTGGCGAACCCGACGACCGCGGAGTGGTTTAACACCGCGGCGTTTTGCGCACCGGGGCCGGGTTGCCTCGGCACGGCGGGGCCAAGTTACGGCGACGCGGGGCGCAATATCATCGAAGGTCCTGCCCAGTTCACGTTCGATATGGCGCTCAGCAAGACGATCACAATCCGGGAATCGCGGGCGCTGGAATTGCGGATGCAGGCAAACAACATATTTAATACGCCATATTTTTCGAACATCAATACGGTGGTGAATTCATTGACGTTCGGGCAGGTGACCAGTGTCTCGAACATGCGCCGGCTGACGATGGTAATGCGATTCCGGTTCTGAACGGCGCGAAAAAAGGGGTCTGCGGAGTGACCAAGCCCTGGCTTCCGGTATCGGAATGACAAGCAATGCGGTTCGCAAGGACGGTATTGCGACGGTTCGGCAACTCGTGCAGGTATTTGCGGACGGAAGATGCAGACGAAGACAAAACTCGGGAGGATGGCGGCGGCGCTGCTGGCGTGGCTCGCGGTGGTCAATCTTTTGGCGCAGCAGCCGCCGAAGCCGGGCCAGCCGGGATATGTCGTCCGTGTAGCCACCGAAGTCGTGCTGGTGAACGTGATCGCGCGCGACAAGAAGGGCAATTTGATCCGCGATTTGAAGAAAGAGGACTTCACGGTCTACGAGGACGGTCAGAAACAGCAGTTGTCCAGCTTCGATTTTGAGAATGTCGACCAGCTGGCGACGGCTGGAGCCGCCGGAGCGGCCGTAACGGGTGCAGCGGGCCCGGGTGGGTTGCTCCGCAGCGGGCTAACCGAAACACTGGAGGCGCGCGACCGGCGGCTGATGCTGCTGTTTTTTGATTTTTCCGCGATGGAACCGGACGAAATTGACCGCGCAGTGGATGCCGGGAAAAAGTACGTGCAGGCAAACATGCAGCCGGCGGACATGGTGGCGCTGGTGTCGCTGGCGACGAATATGCGCCTGGATCTGGATTTCACCGACAAAAAGGCCAAAATTCTCTCCTCGCTCTCGCAATACAACGACTCGGAGGGACAAGGATTTGAGAACGGAACAACCGGAAGCGCCGAGGGAACGGTTGAGACCAGCGGAGCCTATACGCCGGACGACACAGACTACAACACGTTCAGCGCCGATCGAAAGCTGCTCGCGTTGCAATCGATCCTGCAGGCGATGGGCAAGATCCCGCAGAAGAAGAGCCTGGTTTACTTCAGCAATGGGATCAGCCAATCGGGCGTGGATAATCAGTCGGCTCTACGGGCGGCGACGGCGGCCGCGGTGAAGGCCAACGTTTCGATTTATCCGGTGGACGTTCGCGGGCTGACGGCATTTCCCCCGGGCGGACAAGCACAGGCGGCGAGCTTGCACGGGCAGTCGGCTTACAGCGGTGCGTCGGTACTGAACGATCTGAACGGGAACGCAGCGTCGCAGGAAACCTTGTACACGCTCGCGGCAGACACCGGCGGCAAGGCGTTCATGGATACGAATGATTTCAGCGGGGTCTTCCGGCAAGTGCAGAAAGACACTTCGGCGTATTACGTTCTGGGATACACCAGCACGAACCACTTGAAGGATGGTCATTTCCGGCGGCTGAAGGTGCAGGTGAACCGCGCGGACGTGAAGCTGGAGTACCGGTCCGGATATTATGCCGACCGCAATTTTCAACACATGAAGCAGGGTGACCGCGAGCAGCAGCTAGAAGACGAACTCGTGGCGGAACTGCCGCAGACGGACGTGGCGGTCTACGCGGGCACGGCGTACTTCCGGCAGGATGACTCGCACTATTATCTCGGGGTTTCGCTGGTCGTGCCGGGTTCGCAGATTCCGTTCGTGCAGGAAAAGGATAAAGACAACGCAACGATCGATATTATCGGCCAGGTGCAGGAGGGCGGAAAATTCCCAGTCGGGCGCCTGCGCGACACGGTGAAGTTGGCAGTAGATAGCGCGCAGCAGGTGCGTCGAAAGAATGTGCAATACAACACGGGTTTTGTCCTGGCGCCGGGAAACTATCACCTGAAATTCATCGTGCGGGAGAACCGCACAGGACGGATGGGGTCTTTTGAAACCGACGTGCGGGTCCCCGATTTGCGCAAGGCGCCACTCCGGATGAGCAGCGTAGTGCTGAGCAGCCAGCGTGTGCCGACGTCCCAGAAGAAGAAGGCCTTCCAGCCGCTTATCAGCGAGCAGACGGAGCTGGTACCAAGCGTGACGCATGTGTTCACGCAGGACCAGAAGTTATACCTGCAATACGAAATTTATGACCCAGCAAAAGCGAAGCCGTCAGCAACCGCGAATGGCGGCAGCCAAAGCAAAAACGGCCACCAGACGGTACGAGTCCTGACGAGCATAGAGTTTCTACAGGGGGATAGCAAGGTGTACGAGACGAAGCCGATTGTGGCGCAGGAAATCACAGCGCCCGACCGTAAAGCGGTTGTATTTCAGATGGAAATTCCGCTGCAGTCGCTGAAGCCGGGGTTCTACACCTGCCAGATCAATGTGATTGACGATGTAGGAGGAAACTACGCGTTCCCGCGCTGGCCGATTCTGATCAAAACACTCGCACCGACATCCACAGATGCCCGCGAGGGGAGATAACTATATCTGGACCGGATGCGACCCATTTTTGCCGGAGTCAATCGCGGTCGGACGCGGCATTCTTAGTTGTGAAGGAACCGTCTACGCCCGACGATCGCAGCACCGCCACCGACTAGCAAGATGCCCGCCGCAAGCAGGCTCAGGCTTCCCGGCTCAGGTACCGTCGTACTTGCAGAATCCGAGCAGCCGCTGGCTCGACCATCACTGTGCTCACAGCCACTGCTGCTGGCATCCGCGAATGCGGGCACGCAAGAAAGCATCGGTAGGACGAGCAAGAACGCAGCAAGCAGATATAGTTTTTTCATTTCGATTCTCTCCCGGTCCGGGCGGCAGGGGGTACTATATCCCTAAAATGCCGACGAGTATACAAGGTTCTGATCTAGGAACGGAGGAGCGAGCCGAGTCAGCCCCTTCGGCCCAGCGCTGTCCAAGTCTCGTTTGACAGGGGTTACCGGACGTCGAGCGATGGCATCCGACAGTCAGCCGGCGTGAAATGCCAGCACACAAAACCAGGCGAATCGGCTAAATAACCACGGCTTGCTGCGAGCGTTAGACGAATTTATTTGGTCATCCGCGCAAGAAGGCAGCAGCGGTCTTCTGAAAGTCAGGCCATTTTTCAGCGAAGACCGGCCCGTGGCCTGCGTTCGGGAGGATCCAGAGCTGCGATTGAGGTATGGCCTTCGCCATTTCCACGGAGAGCTCGACGGGATAGAGCGGATCGCGGTCGCCCTGCACGATGAGCGTGCGAGCCCGGATCGTCGAGAGATAAGGAGGCGTGAAGTTCATGTCGTCGTAGCTCGTGGCAAACGATCTCGTGCTTTCGAGGATCGCGCGAACCTGAGGATCCCCGCCTGAATGATGGCGGCGAAGAAATTCCCGCTGTTCCTCCGGGAGGCTGTCGGGATATTGGCTCATGATCGGTCGCGCCTGTGGTGGAAAGTAAGGAGTGGCACTGACCAGCACCATCGCTTTGACGCGTTCCGGCTGCCGAGTGGCCAAGTGCAGCAGGACATTGCCGCCGCCGCTCACTCCGACTCCTTTGCAAGCGCCGATTCCGAGGTGGTCGAAGAGCGCGAACATGTCCGTCGCGGCGTCTTGATGGCGAAATGGCTTAGACAAAATGCTCGAGCGGCCGTGTCCCCGCAGGTCGGGCAAGATGAGCTGGAAGTCTGGACCCCAAGCGGCAGCGGTAGGAAGCCAGTCCCGGCCAGAGCCGGATAAACCGTGAAGCAGCAAAAGCGGCTCACCGGTCCCGTGGATCTCGAAGTAGATTCGGAGTACCCGTCCGGCCAACCCATCTTCGACGGTTGAATCGTAGACAACCATAATGTCCGGCGCGTTCGATTCGGCGCAAAAGGCGGGGGTGTGGGGTGAACCGGAAGAATCAAGATGTGGAGAAGCGGCGCTATTGGCAGCGGACTATCGGGGATGCGGCCAGGAGTGGAATGTCGATTCGGGAGTTTTGCCGGCAGCGTCGCCTGAGGGAGAGCCAGTTCTATTGGTGGCAGCGCAAGCTGAAAATGCGCCGG
>Ga0207826_1000160_pt1 | contig 17638 bp, 19 predicted proteins | sample LuqExpMetageno80_FD_187837 | JGI IMG/M metagenome (GOLD analysis project Ga0207826, IMG submission 187837) | Tropical forest soil microbial communities from Luquillo Experimental Forest, Puerto Rico - Sample 80 (SPAdes) | ecosystem: Environmental > Terrestrial > Soil > Tropical forest ... | reverse complement strand
GGCCCGCACCACCCCGGACAGTCATGAATTTGCTGACTCCGCCGCCCTCATCCGCCAGGGCATCGTGCGTCAGCGCTTCGGGGAGTCCAACACCACCATCGGGGTGGTGGCCACCAACGCCCGCTTGACCCGGGAGCAGGCCCAAAAAATCGCCCAGATGGGGCAAAACGGCCTGGCCCGCACCATCCGCCCGGTGCACACTCTGTTCGACGGGGACCTCGTCTTTGTCCTGGCGCATCCCGAAGTGGCCGTCGATCTCCATATTGTCGGCTTGCTGGCCCAGACGGCGCTCGAAACTGCCATTTTAACCGCCGTCCGGGAGGCTGACGGACTGGGCGTCCTCCCCAGTTGCCGGGATTTGCAAAAAAGACGGCAGAGTTCTCCGAGGTAAGGGCGGACCTATGACGCCAGACCCTACCCCTGGTATTGACATGATTAAAGACCTTGACCTGATTGTCTTTGACCTGGACGGCACCCTGGTTGACTCCCTGCCGGACCTGGCTGCCGCCGCCAATCGCGCCTTGCGCCGTTTGGGCTTCCCCGAGCAGCCCCTCGCGGCCCACAAACAGATGATCGGCGCGGGTGAGAAAAATTATGTGCGGCGGTTTTTGGGACCCGATCACCAGGACCTCTTTGACCAGGCCCTGGCCCTTTATCTGGAGCATTACTCCCGCCACCTGGGAGATCAGAGTCTTGTGTATCCGGGGGTCCCGGAGACCCTGGCAGCGCTTCCCCCGGTCAAGAAAGCGGTGTTGTCCAACAAGCGCGCCGACCTCGCCCGGGAAGTGGTGGAGATCATGGGCCTGGACGGCTTCTTCCAGGCGGTGCGGGGCGGGGATAGTTACGGCGTGCTCAAACCCGCTCCGGAAGGCTTGAGCGCCCTTATCAGGGAACTGGGGAGCGATCCCGCCCGGACGTGCATGGTGGGGGACAAGCCGGAGGATGTCCTGACGGGCCAGGGAGCCGGGACTTACACCGTGGCCTTGACTTACGGCTACGGCGACCCCGAGGCCCTCGCCGCCTTGGCGCCGGATTTCATCTGCAGCAGCTTCTGCCAACTGACAGATATCTTCAGTCTGTAGGTGAGGGGGGGCCAGGAGTCACCTGAGCCTGGTGGTCATTTTTTTCCCTGGTCCTGCCCAGTTTATCGACGAAGCCATCTTCCTCACCTTACTCCCCGGCTAACCAAACCGCCTGCCCCCCAAATATTCGGCAATGTGCTTTGCTCTGCGACCCCTCTGGGCCCTGAGACAGAATTTACGCAACCCTGCCGCCCAGGATTTTGTTTGACAGAATTGCCCCGGAGGTTATATATTGCAACAAATCGGCGGTGTAGCTCAGTTGGTTAGAGCATGCGGCTCATATCCGCAGCGTCCGGGGTTCGAATCCCTGCACCGCCACCAGAAGGTCAATGTCAACTGTTTGGGGGAGGGAAAACATGAAGAGAGTTGTGATCTGGGCAATTACTGGTCTCTTCGTTCTGAGCCTCCAGGGAACCGCCCTGGCTCAGAAGGAGGAAAAGGCTCCGGAGTCCATGCCGCCGGCGATGGAGACGCCGGCTCCCGTGGCTCCGGCTCCGGCGGAACAAACCCCGGCACCTGAGAAAACTCACAAGACGTGCAAAAAGAGAACCCAAAAGAAGAAAACCCAAAAAACTTGCAAGAAACCAGTTCCAGTTAAAAAGAAGAGATGTGTAGCGGCCAAAAAAGCTGCGTAAAAGGGCAATTCCTGTCGTGATTTTAGTAAGTTACAGCCGGGGAGGCGATTCCCGTAAGGGGGACGTTTCCCCGGTCCCATGTCCGGGATTTGCACCGACGAGGTAATGCATGAAAAACTATATCGGCGTATGCACCGCGGCCATTTTTTTAAGTGTCCTTCCAGGCACCGCCCTGGCCCAAAGGGATGCCGGCATCCCTCCCATGCTCGAAACCCAGCGCCCCCTGGCCATGCCGGCAAATCAACAACCTGAACCCCGGGCCCCCCAACCGGACCTTGCCAAGCCCGTGGCTCAGGCTACTCCGGTTGAAAAGACCAAAAAGGCTGCGTCTAAAAAGTGTACGGTTGGCAAAACCAACCTGGCCAGCCAGAAAAAAACCACTAAGACTGTCAAGAAAAAAGGGGCTAATGCCAAACCTCGAAGCAAGGTGGCGGCCAGTAATTCCTGAGCTACCCTTTGAGGAATCGTCGAATCCTCCTCGAGCACTGGCATTGGGGTCCCTCTGTGGCTTTTCTTCAGGAAAATGGCTTGCACTTTCGGAAAAAGTCACTATCATGGTTGAGAAGTAAAACATCAACGCTAACTGCAATCCTGCGGCCTTGGGGAGATCGCCGGAAAGCACTTACTAGAAGGAGCACAGAACAAAGAAAAGAAGGGGGGAGGTTATGAAAAAGATTCTCATTTTGGCTGTGGCGGCCACTCTCGTGGTCTCGAGCTGTGCGGGTATGACAACCACCGAGCAGCGGGTGCTGAGCGGCGGAGCCGTCGGTGCCAGCGGTGGGGCCCTCATCGGCTGGGCCGCCGGCAACCCCGCAGTGGGAGCTGCCGTGGGTGGCGGCGCCGGGGCTTTGGCTGGTCTGGTCTATGACCAGTTTGAAAAGTCCCGCGGGAAGGACCAGCAGTAGGTCCTTCACCCAACCGCATCCTTTTTCGGGCCAGTTGGCCATTTCCGGCTACCTGGCCCGTATGCTTTTTAGCAAATGAGTCTTGGGAGAAGGGCAGGGACTTCAAGTGGCTGGCCCTCCCCCCAAAATTTTTGCGACATCCTCAATTTCCCCCGCAAAATCGCCTCACATAGACCATCAGCAAGGCCACGGCGGCAGGGGTCACGCCGCTCATGCGGCCTGCCTGGCCCAGGGAGCGGGGCCGCACCTTCTTAAGTTTTTGCCGGATCTCGTTGCTGAGGCCCGAGACCGCGTCGTAGTCGAAGCCCTCTGGGATGCGTTTCTCTTCCCACTGGGCCATCTTCTGGGCCATCTCCGCCTGGCGCTTGAGATACCCGGCATATTTATGCGCAATCTCGATCTGCTCCAGGACTGCCGGGGGCGCCGCGGCCACCTCCTCCCCCGCCAATCTGAGACACGTTGCCAGGTCCAGTTCCGGCCGTTTCACCAGGCGCAAGAGCGGCGTGGGTTCGCTTAAGGGTGCCGTGCCCCGGGCCGCCAATTCCTGGTTCACCGCGGGGGTGGAAATTACCTTTTTTTTCGCCAGGCGGGACTCTTCTTCAACGATCAGCCGCTTTTTCTCCCGGAGGCGTTCCACCGCTTCCTGGTCCACCAGCCCCAGGTCATACCCCAACTCCGTGAGGCGTAAATCGGCGTTGTCTTCCCTCAGGAGCAGGCGGTATTCGGCCCGGGAGGTAAAGAGGCGGTAGGGTTCCCTGGTGCCCTTGGTGACCAGGTCGTCCACCAGCACGGCCAGGTAGGCCTGGGAGCGGTCCAGCAGGAAAGGAGGGCGGCCCGTGAGGGCACAGACGGCGTTGACCCCGGCCCAGAGGCCCTGGCCGGCGGCCTCCTCGTAACCCGAGGTGCCGTTGATCTGCCCGGCGAGGTACAGACCCCTGAGCCGTTTGGTCTCCAGGGTGGGTTTGAGCTCCAGGGGGTCCACAAAATCATATTCGATGGCGTAGGCCGGGCGCATGACCTCCACCTCTTCCAGGCCCGGCACGCTCCTAAAAAGCCGCAGTTGTATCTCCACCGGCAGGCAGTTCCCCAAGCCCTTGGCGTAGATCTCCTCGGTGTCCCGGCCCTCCCGCTCCAGGGTCACCTGGTGGCTGGGCTTGTCGGTGAAGCGCATCACCTTGTCTTCGAGAGACGGGCAATAGCGGGCGCTCACCCCGGTGATGACCCCGCTGTACAGGGGGGAAAGGTTGATGTTCTCTGCCATGATCTGGTGCGTTTCCCGGGTGGTGTGGCTGATAAAGCACGGCAGCTGCTCCACGGCCAGCCGGTTCGTCCGCCAGGAAAAAGGCCGCGGCCGGGGGTCCCCCTCCTGGCGAGTGAGCTTGGAAAAGTCAATGGACGAGGCCCGAAGGCGCGGCGGTGTGCCGGTCTTTAAGCGGCCCATCCTGAAGCCCAGCTCTTTTAAGTGTGCGGCCAGCCCCAGCGCGGCGAACTCCCCGGCTCGGCCTGCCTGGATTTTCACCTCGCCGATGTGGATGAGGCCGTTTAAAAAGGTCCCCGTGGTGATGAGCACCGCCCGGGCCTTGGTCACCAGGCCCAGGGAGTCCACCACGCCTGTCACCCGGCCGTCCTCCACCAGGAGGCGCTCCACCATGGCCTCCCGGACGGTGAGGTTCCTGGTCCCCTCCACCTTGGCCTTCATGGTCAGGCGGTAGGCCTGCTTGTCGCACTGGACCCAGGTGCCCCGGACCGCCGGCCCCTTGGAGAGGTTCAGGGTGCGGAACTGCACGCCGGTGAGATCGGCGGCATGCCCCATGGCCCCCCCCAATGCGTCGATTTCCTTGACCAGGTGCCCCTTGGCCAGGCCACCCACCGCCGGGTTACAGGCCATGGCCGCGATGGTGTCCAGGTTGAGATTCATCAGGAGGACCTTGAGCCCCATGCGGGTGGCCGCCAGCGCGCCTTCGCAGCCGGCATGTCCGGCCCCTACCACAATGAGGTCAAATTCTCCGGGATAAACAGCCATAGAGGGCATTTGAGGGTTGAATTACCGATGATTTTTGTTTAAGGTTACTAAGCTGTTGGACCGCTCAACCAGTGGCGCGCCCAGGTCTTGCCCTCACGGCCATGAGGCTTCGGGTCCACGCCCGCATGCAGTAAATAGAACTCTGTCGTGGTTGCCACTTCAGGGAATTTCAGCAGTGGAGGAAGCTATGTATCGGACCTTTGAGACCCTTGAGCCCAAAGGGGAAGTCGCGGTGGCCCAGAAACCCGAGGGAGTGCTCAAGATTATGTTGTACAAAGGGGGCATTACCCACTTCGAATTCACCATTACCCGGGAAAACGCCTTTAACCTGGCCATGGAAATCCTGCAGCACGCCTACCGCCTGGGAGAGGGCGCCTGAAGCCCGGCATGGGGCTCTGGGGCCGGTGACCAGACTCACCGGTCCCATTCCACCTCCCGCACCAAGTCAATGAATTCCGGGGATTCCCCGTATTCTTTCAGGGCCTGCTGATATTCCAGCCAGGTCTGCCAGAGGGTTCGCCACGCCCGGTTGTGCCAGTAATAGCGGCTTTCACCCCCCTCAGTCTGCAGGCGCATAAACTCGTCATATTCTTCCTGGCAACTCTCGCAGAAGCGGAATTGACCCTGGTAGCGTTTGTACATACCGGTGGTGTCGAATTGCACCCCGCACTTGTGGCAGCGGGCCAGGCAGCGGGTGCACTGCAGGATCTTGCGCACCGCCTCCATCTTCTTGGCCTTGTCCACCTTGAGTTTCTTCTTCTGCTCCAGCTTCAGGCGGTCTTCTAAATCAATGACTTTGGTCATAGGCGACCTCTCACAGGGCAACCTCACCTGAGGTAATCCATTTATGTAATTGTAACATAACCATCCATGAAGACTAAAGGCTCCCCTAAAAATCAAGATATTGTAGAGCAGGCGCCCCTCGCCTGCAAAATACAGCCGGGGGCGGCTGTTCTCCATGATTTTCCCAGAGGTCTCACTATGCTAGCCTCGATTTCCTCTGAAGTGTCATTCTGAGCGCCGCGCAGAATCTCGAAATCTCAAAGCCTGAGGATCCTTCACTTCGTTCAGGATGACAAAAAAACCAGTTGTGCAGAGTCTCAGGCCTGGTCCTTGTCAGGAGGCTCCTCCCGGTTCACCTCCTCCAGGTTGAACAGGCGCCTGACCAGGGCCAGCTCCGCCTCGCCCCGCTGGCGGTGGTGGTTGCCTTTGAGGAAGATAATGGGATCGTGGAGGAGCTTGTTGGTAATGGCCTCGGTCATCACTAAGAGGGCCTGCTCCTGCTCGGGGGTAAGGGGTCCCAGGTGGCCCAGGGTCTTTTTCAGCTCTGCCTGGCAAATGGCCTGGGCCTTCTCCCGGAGCGATATGATGGTGGGGTAAACCGACAGGGTCTTCAGCCAATCCATGAATTTCAGGGTTTCGGCGGCCACCAGACGCTCGGCCTGAACCGCGGCCTCCCGGCGGCGCTCCCGGTTTTCATCCACCACTTCCTTCAAGTCGTCGATGTTGTAGAGGTAGACGTTATCCAGGTCGTTAATCCCAGGTTCCAGGTCGCGGGGCACGCCGATGTCAATCATGAACAGAGGGCGCTGCCGGCGGCGGCGCATCACCGCCTTCACCTGCTCCCGGGTGAGGAGGTAGGACTCCGAACCCGTGGAGCTCAAAAGGACGTCGGCATTGAGCAGTTGGGACTCCAATTCCTCCAGGGAGACGGCCTCCCCGCCGAAGCGCTCGGCCAGGCGCAACCCACGTTCCAGGGTGCGGTTGGCGATGACGATGCTCCCCACTCCCTGGCTTTGCAGGTGCTCCAGGGCCAGCTCGGCCATTTCTCCGGCTCCCAGCAGGAGCACGTTTTTCGCCTTCAGATCCCCGAAGATCTTTTTGCCTAACGCCACCGCGGCATAGCTGACGCTCACGGCGTGATCGCCGATGCCCGTTTCCGTGCGCACCCGTTTGGCCACGGTGAAGGTCTTGTGCAGGAGCCGGTTCAGAATGGCCCCGGTGGCCTGGTGTTCGGTGGCCAGGCGAAAGGCCTTCTTCACCTGCCCTAAAATCTGGGGCTCCCCCATCACCAGGGCATCTAAGCTGGCGGCCACCCGGAAGAGGTGGCGCACCGCCTCCTGATCCCGGTGCAGGTAAAGGGAATCGGCCAGGGCCCCGGGCGTGACTGCCGGATGGCGGGCAAAAAAAGCAGAAAGCGTGGCCTGCGCCTCGGCCAGGGCTTCAGTGACACACAGCACCTCCACCCGGTTGCAGGTGGTGTAAAACAGGACTTCGCTGATCTCAGGAAAGGACAGCAAGAGGGGGTAGCTCACCTCCGCCTCGGGAAGGAGGGCACAAAGCTTCTCCCGCAGCTCCACCCCTGCGGTTTGGTGATTGACGCCGGCCAGGAGGAGATTCATGGCTGTCTGCTGAAACTGGCGAAGCTGTGGTAGCCGCCCAACCACAACCCGGCGCCTACGAAGGTGATGATGAGCACGCCCATGCCGCACAAGGCCAGGATCGCCGCCCGGCGGCCTCGCCAGCCCACGGTCAGGCGTTCATGCAGAAGGACCGCGTAAATCATCCAGGCAATCAGGGTCAGGATCTCTTTGGGGTCGAAACTGAAGAACCTCCCCAAAGTGTATTGGGCATAAAGGGACCCGATAACCATGCCCGCGGTGAGCAGGGGAAAACCCACCGAGAGGCACCAGTAGTTAAGGGCGTCCAATTTTTCGAGGGATGGCAGGCGCCGGTAGAAAAAGCCGAACCTTTTTTTCTTGATCTGGCGTTCCTGCACCAGGTAGAAAAGGCCTCCCAGGCCGGCCAGGGTCAGGGCTGCCACCCCCATGAACGTGAGGCCCACATGCAACAGCACCCAGAAATTTTTCAAAAGAGGAGAAACGTTGCCCTTGCCCGCGGGTAAGATCAGCCCCCCCGATACCATGAGGGCCGCCAGGGGCGCGGCCAGGGCTCCCAGCACCCGGATGGGGAAGCGCCAGAAAAGCAGGAGAAACGCCGCTACCAGGGTCCAGGAAAACACCAGGAGCGACTCCCCCAGAGTGGCCACCGGCAGCCGGCCCAGATTCCAGGTGATGAGAGCCAGGGCCGCGGTGTGGCAAACCAGACCCACCGCCAGAACCATCGCCCCCAAGCGGCAAAAAGACTCTCGCTGGGCCAGGAAATAGGCGATGCACAGGGCGCTGGCGCCGTAGTAAGCCAGCAAGGTCAGTGACAGAAAAACGTTGGCCATGAACTGCTCGGTTTTGTATGGAATTGTTGCAATTAGACTTTGGGGGGGCAGGGACCTCAGGTCCCAGACCCTCCCCCCAAGAAATTTTTACCTTCCCTCTTCCTTTTCTTCCCAGGCCTCATCCAGGGCGGCGGCTAGCTCCTCGGAGGCCAGGACCTGGCCCAGGGCTTGTTCCAGGACGGCCAGGGCCCGGGGCCGGTCCCCCCGGGTAATGGCGTCCTGCAGGGGCCCGGTTACCAGTCCTTGAAAGAGGCTGAGGTTATCCGGATGACTTCGCCGCCGGGCCAGAACCCGGTCCCGGACGCCCTGGAGGACCCGGAGATAGCGGCCGTAGTCGGGGCCAAACTGCTCTTCCAGTTCCTGCCGCACCTTCCGGGCCAGGGCCGGGGAGGCCCCACCGGTGCTGATCGCCAGGGTGAGGGGTCCCCGGCGCACCTGCGCCGGAACGATAAAGGTGCAGAGTTCCGGCTCGTCCACAATATTGACAAAGAGGCCCCGACTCTTTGCCGCGGCGCTCACCTGCCGGTTCACCTCCCGGTCGTCCGTGGCCCCCACCACCAGGGTCATGCCGTCCAGGTGCTTGGCGGCAAACTCCCCCTGGACAACCTGAATGTTCCCGCGGGCGGCCAGTTCTATGAGGCCCGGAGTCAGCTCCCGGCTTACTACGGTCACCCGGGCTCCGGCGGCAAGTAAGTCCCGGACCTTGCGCTCCCCCACGACGCCGCCCCCCACCACGAGAACGGGGCGATCTTCGATGAGGGCGAACAGGGGATAGGTCTTCATGCCGGAAGCTGTTGGGTTTTTTTAATTTTTTCACTTTATCAAGGCCGGTCTCAGGATGCAAGGCTCTCCCCTGGGATAGCTGAACTGCCCGGTTCACCCTTTGCCATTGACAGGGCCCAAAATTCCTGATTATATGAAGCTTGGGCTTGACTCCCTTTGCCTCCACTGCCAATGTCGACGCTTCTCATAAAAGGTTGCCTTGCTTTTCTGCTCGTCTCTCTTATAGCCGGGATGGCCTCGCCCACCCTCGGAGAGGAAAAAGCCATGGACATAAGCGCCGCTGACCAAGAAGTGCTTTTCCGGGTGGCCCGGGAGAGTTTAGAGGCCCATCTGAAAGGGGAAAAGGCGGCTTTGCCCCAAGCCACATCGCAGACCCTTTCCCAGCCCAGCGGAGTTTTTGTTACCCTGCATCGGGGTGGCCGCCTGCGGGGTTGCATCGGCTATCTCGAAGCCATGAAGCCTTTGCTGGCGGCGGTCCAGGAGATGGCAGTGGCCGCGGCTTTCCAAGACCCCCGCTTCCCGCCCCTGCGCCAGGACGAGTTGGCCGACCTGGACGTGGAGATTTCTGTCTTAAGCCCCATGTGTCAGATCAAACATATCGAGGAAATCCAGGTGGGTCGCGACGGCATCTACCTTGAGCGGGACCCCTGCCGGGGGCTTCTGCTCCCCCAGGTGGCCACGGAATATGGCTGGGACCGTACTACTTTCCTGAAGCAAACCTGTGTCAAGTCAGGCCTTCCCCCTGACGCCTGGGAAGATCCGGCCACGCGGATTTTCATCTTTAGCGCCAAAATTCTCCACGAGCTCCCGAAAAAACAGGAGCCCGGAGCCTCATGACCCCTGAACAGTTGCCCATACCCCTGCCCCCGGAACCCGAGCCTCCCAAAGGATTGAGGGCCTTCCTGCAATACCGGTTTCTCGTGGCGACCCTGGCCATCATCCTCTTTTTTACCCTGCTTTTCGGCGTGGGCTTGTTCCAGAAGACAACCAAAACCACGGAACTCCAACCCCCGGAGCCTCTGAAGGTCGCCGCGGAGCCTACTCAGGCTGAAGTTCCGGAGCCGCCTAAAATCGCCGCTCCCAAAACTCCCGAAGCCATCGGCGTCCCCGGACCTGCCGTCCCTGAAAAACCCCAACACCCCCCCGAGGCGCCTCCTTCTCTTGCTCCCGCACCGCCGCCGCCTCACAAGGCAGCCCCTACAGAAAAAGTCAGGGGCCTGGCCTTTACCCATGCCCTGGCCCAGATCATGGATGACCAGGTGAACAAATCCCTGTTCGGCTGGCGTCCGAACACCGTTATCTTCGGGAAGCTTGGCCTGACGGACAACGTCAACAATCTCCAACTCGGCGTGTTGGAGGTAGCCCGGCGCACCATAATCGTGTTGAATGAAAATATGACCCGTTTTGCGGTCACCGAAGCCCACAATCTCCAGGTCAACGAGGCCATGAATTTCCTCATGGTGAGCCCCGATAAATACTGGTTCCCCTCCGCTTCCGGCAAATACCGGGAGGCCATCCAGGACCTGGAAGAGTACGGCGAGGACCTGCGCCTGGGCCGCAGCCATTTCTATTCCCGGGTGGACAACCTCATCGCCCTGTTCAGCAATTACCGGGACATCCTGGGGTCATGCTACTACAACCTCGTGAAGGACAACGAGGCTGACGGCAGTCCCGTGTCCTGGTTCAAGACGGACGACTATTTTTATTTCTCCAAAGGGGTGGCCCTGAGCCTGGCCGAGATGCTGGAGGCCGTGCAGGAGGACTTTCACGACGAACTCCAGAAAAAGGGCACCCACAAGCTCCTGGAAGACGCTATTCACGCCCTGCACGGGGCTTCCCAGCTCAGCCCCTGGGTAGTCACCAACGCCTCCAAAGACGGGATCCTGGCCAACCACCGGGCCAACATGTCCACCTACATCGGCGAAGCCGAACACCTGGTGGCCACCATGCAGAATGTGCTGGCCACGAATTAGTCCTGGAAAAGACACCTTGAGGGGAGGGCCGCGCACCCGCCCCGACCCTCTTTCCTGACTCCACACAGAAAGCGGCAGCGCAGCATCCAACCCGTGCATGAACAGGAAGGTTGCCGGTTCTCCCGATCAAGGGGGAGAGGGAGAGAGTCTGAGCAGGGCGAGGGGCTTAGGGTTCCCCGCTCCTTCTCTCAGATTTTCTCCTCTCCAAGGTCATCTCCTGCCAAATTTCCTTGAAATGTTGAGTGGCTTGTTTTAAGGTGACGCCATTTGCACTAGGAGGCGCAAAATGCGGGTCGCCGAGATCATGAACAAGGATCCCATCACCATTCCGCCCAAGACCCCGGTGGGCCAGGCCTTAAAGCTCATGCAGCAGCACCAGATCCGGCATCTGCCGGTCATCGAGAACGACGTCATGGTGGGCTGGATCAGCGCCCGCACCTTGAGAGAGGTGCTGTTGGCCTCCATGCTGGAGGTGATCACCGTGGGCGACGTTATGGTGCAGGCCCCCATCTCCGTGACCGCGGAAACCAGTGTGGAGGAGGCGGCACGGCTGGTGCACGAGCACCGCATCGGGGGTCTGCCCGTTCTGGAAGGCGACAAACTGGTGGGAGTGCTCACCGTCCACGACCTCCTGTCAGCCTTCATCATCATGCTGGGCCTGCTCCGCAGCAGCTCCCGCCTGGACCTGCTCATAGACAGCAAACCCAAGACCCTGGAGAAAGTCTCCCGCCTCATTCAGGAAAGCGGCGGCAAGATCATCAATATCGCCCTGGGGCCCACCCAGGAGGACAAACGCTGCTATTTTTTCCGCCTCGAGAAGTGCGACCTTGACCCCATCATCAGCACCCTCAAAGACCAGGGCTACCAAGTGGTGGATTTTATTGACTGAGGGTGGCTGTAGCTCTTGGTCTCTCATAAAAAAATGCAGGGCGAGGCCAAAGGCCCCGCCCTTCTCGCTTTTTGGTGTATGAATCTCCCGGGTTTTCCCCCTGAGCCCGATGCCTTTAAGGGGGGTTGCTTAGGTATTTAGAAGTGATAATTCACCCGGAACACCAGAGTACTGTTCGAGGAGTTAAAGGAAACCTTGAAGTTTTCAAGCCCGGAAAAGTTCGGTTCACAATACCGGAATCTGTAAGCCAGGTCTCCTGAGATTTGGGGAGTGAACATGAAGCGGACACCCGGCTCCACCACAATGCCCACATTGACTGCGGTGGAGTCCCCAATTGAGGTCCAGACAATGCTGGGACCCACGCCGAGATAAGGAAACAGCCGGCCATGGGGATAGTCCTGGCTCTCCATCAGTGGGAACTTGACAATACCCAGGAAGCTCAAAGCATTTTGACTCCCCCCGACACCGCCGATAGTAGCAAACGTCCCAAAGTTGCCCACATTGATGAAGACATGCTTCTCGTTTATATTATAGGTGTTGTACTGGTAGTCCACGGCCACGGTGAAATATTTGACCCAGTCGGGAAAGCCGGTGTTTTCCCCCAGAAAATCATAACCGCCCTGGACGCCGAGCATAATACCGGTGGCAAACGACAGGTTGCCGGTGTCGAAGTTTCGGTTAAAAAAGGTGATGTTACCCCCGGAACTCATGGGAAAGTTCGGCCCAATCTGGAAACCTGCGTAGAATCCAGCCCGGGCTGAGGTAGCGGCCATCATTACAGCCATCATCACCAGCAATGCACTGCGAACCATCTTCATAAACATCCCCCTTTGTAAAAGGTTATAGCCTGTTGGCCCGGAGCCGGATTGAGATCACGTCTCCGGGTTCCCTCACGGAAAGAGGCTCTAAGGGTCCTCTGCCGGTAAGGGAGAGACTCTTTAGCCGAACTAATAACGTCTGGGAAAAAAAATTTCAAGACACATTTTGGAAATAAAACGCCTTGCCAGCTAAGGGGATGTCTCTCAGGGCCTGCTTTAGCCTGTCTCGAGGCCGCAGACGCGGTTTCTTCCGGATTGTTTGGCCTTGTAGAGAGCCTGGTCCGCAGTTTTTACCAGGTCTTCGGCGCTCAAGGAGGGAGTCAGACAGGACATGCCGATGGACACGGTGAGGTGAATCTCCCCGTGGCTCAAAGGGATAAGGGTGGCGGCGATCCCTTCCCGCAGGCGTTCCGCCAGGCGGTGGGCCTGGTCCGAGGAGGTTTGGGGCAAAAGCACCACGAATTCCTCACCGCCGTAACGACAGATCACGTCCGCCAGGCGCAGGTGGGATTGCAGAAAGCGGCCCAGGGCCTTGAGGACCAGGTCCCCGTCGGGGTGGCCCCAGGTGTCGTTGATGTTCTTGAAGTTGTCGATGTCCAGGAACAAGAGCGACAGGGGCCAGCCGTAGCGCCGGCTCACCTCCACCTGGTGGCCCAGCACCTCCCGGAAATGGCGATTGTTGTAAAGTCCGGTGAGGCCGTCCCGGATGGCCAGGTTTTTCACTTCCTCAAAGAGGAGCACGTTTTTTAACGCCGCTTCCCCCTGCAGGGCGAAAATGCGGAAGAGTTCGGCCTCCTCGGGGGAGAAGGGTTCCTCCCGGCCCGCCGCCACCAGGCCCCGAACCTTCGCGGCCCTCAGTCCCTCCTGCAAGACCACCGAGCAAGACGGGGACAGGGAGGCCTCGGCGGGGGGCCCGCTGGCCGAGGCCTGCATCTCCTTGTGCAGTTCCTGTCTCAGCCACCGGTCAAACTGCTCGTTGAGCCGAGCCGGTAAACCGTCCCGATGGCGGAAAGCAACGGTGTCCTCGCCCTGGTCCTGGCCCTCAAACTTGATACCCAGGTGCGCCAAGGGCAGGCTTTCCCAGATGAGCTCAAGGAGGCCCGCCGCCATTTCCTGGAGGGTGAGAGGCCGGGCCAGGGTTTCACCGATGCGGCGGATCTGGGTCAGCTCCCGGGCCCGGGTGTCAGCCAGTTCCTCCTGGGCGTACTGCAGATTTACCAGGAGATCCCGGTTGGCCAGGGCCAGGCGCCGCCGCTCCAGGGCCCGCTCCACCACGCTCTGGAGCTCCGGCAGCCGCAGTTCGGTTTTCACCAGATAGTCATAGGCGCCCAGACGAAGGGCCTGAATGGCGCTGTCCAGGGCCCCGAGGCCGGTGAAGAGTATGACCTCGGTGTCAGGCGATTGTTCCCGCACATGGGCCATAAGTTCCAGGCCGGAGGCGTCAGGCAGCATCAGGTCCAGAATAGCCAGGGACACTTCTTCCCGCCTGAGTGCGGCTATGGCTTCCTTGCCGCTGGCCGCCGCGGCCACGCCATACCCTTGTCCCGTGAGGAAGCGGATGAGGTTGCGCAAAATGGTGGGGTCGTCATCCACCAGGAGGATTTTCTCCCCTTGCGTCAATGCAATCCTCCTGACGACAACAGGCTGTCCCGCTTGAAGTTGACGTCATCCCGCTGTGGATAATCGAGGGTGTAGTGCAGGCCCCGGCTCTCCTTGCGCGCCAGGGCCATGCGGATGATAAGCTCGGCCACCGTGGCGATGTTGCGCAGCTCCAGAAGATCGCTGGTGATCAGAAAGTTCCAGTAATAATCATTGATCTCCTGCTGGATGAGGTCGATGCGACTCTGAGCCCGGAGCAGCCGCCGGTCGGAGCGCACGATGCCCACGTAGTTCCACATCATGCGGCGGATTTCATCCCAGTTGTGGGACACCACCACGGCTTCGTCGCTGTTGGTAGCGCCACCGGGGTTCCACTCCGGGACCAGGGAGGCATTGGGCTTATAGAGCTGCGGCAGGGTTTCCCGGGCGGCCTGAGCCGCCTGGTGGCTGAAGACCAGGGCCTCCAGAAGAGAGTTGCTGGCCAGGCGGTTGGCCCCGTGGAGCCCGGTCATGCTCACTTCCCCCACCGCGTAGAGGTTGTCGTGACTGGTGCGGCCGGAAGCGTCCGTGACCACGCCGCCGCACATGTAATGGGCCGCGGGCACCACCGGCAGGGGCTCCTTGGTCAGGTCGAAGCCGAATTCCAGGCAATTCTGGTAGATGTTGGGAAAGCGCGCCTTGACGAAGTCAGGCTCCTTGTGGCTGATGTCCAGGTAGACGCACTCGGCGCCGCTGGTCTTGAGCTCGTTGTCGATGGCCTGGGCCACAATGTCCCGGGGGGCCAGGTCCTTCAAGGGATGGTACTTCTCCATGAAAGCCCGGCCCTGGCGGTCCTTGAGGATGGCCCCTTCCCCTCTTAAGGCCTCGGAGATGAGAAAGTTCTTGGCCGCCGGATGGTAAAGGCAGGTGGGGTGGAACTGCACGAACTCCATGTTGCCGATCAAGGCCCCGGCCCGGTAGGCCATGGCCACGCCGTCCCCGGTGGCCACGTCCGGGTTGCTGGTGTAAAGGTAGACCTTGCCTGGACCCCCCGTGGCCAGAAGCGTAATGGAGGCGAGAAACGTGTCCACTTCCCCCTTCTTGGTGTTGAGGACATAAGACCCCAGGCAGGATTCCTCCACGTTGGTCACCACCCCGCCCCGGCGCACCAGCTTTTCCCTGGTGATGAGGTCCACCCCCATGTAGTCCTCAAAGATTTGTATGTTGGGGTGGGCCAGGGCTTTCTCAACCAGGATGCGTTCGATTTCCGCCCCGGTCATGTCGTGGGCGTGGATAATGCGGCGGCGGGAGTGGCCCCCTTCCCTGCCCAGGTCGAAGCCGTTGCCCTTGCCGGGATCGAAGTGGGCCCCCATGGCCACCAGTTCCTGAATGCGCTCCGGCCCCTGGCGCACCACCAGTTCCACTATGTCCGGATGACTCAAGCCTTCCCCCACGGTGAGGGTGTCCTGAATGTGATACTCGAAGCGGTCGTCCGGCCCCAGCACCGCAGCAATGCCCCCCTGGGCCTTGCGAGTGGAGGTTTCCATGATATCTCGCTTGGTGACCAGGTTGACCGTGGCAAATTCCGCCACTTTCAGAGCATAACCCAACCCCGCCAACCCCGAACCTAAAACCAGAATGTCAGAAATCTGATGCAAACGCGTTTCCTTTTTAAGTGAAAATTATTCGAAGGATGTCATTCTGGGGGGAGGGCCAGGTTTCTCAGGTCCCGGCCCTCCCCCCTACCTCTCAACCCGCAGAATACTCTGGTAGCCCGGGCATCTTGCCCGGGCCGGCACGGGCTGGAAGCTCGTGCTACCGCGTTAAGGGGTTGGGGGAGGGAGCTTGGGGGAGGAGGCAGGGGTCCACTGACCCCTGGCCCCCTCCCTCAAATTACCAATCCAGCAAGCGGGCCAGATTTTGCCCCAGTATCATTTCCAGCCAGTCCTCGGGGAGGCTGGCCTCCTGCATCTCCTCCAGATAGCGTTTGGGTGGCAAGAGTGGATAATCGCTCCCAAAGAGGATTTTCTCGGGCCCCACCATGTCCGCGGCCAGTCGGTAGATGGCAGGTCGGTAGAGATAGGGCGAAGCCGCGGTGTCGAAATATACCCGCCGGAAGACCTCGGGGGCCTCTTTTTTCAGGAGCCCGTAAAAGGGCAGCCCCCCGCCCCAATGGGCCAGGATCCAGGTGACTCCCGGGAATTTCTGAATTAGTCGATAAATTGCGTCAAGGCGAATGGCCGCCTTCCCCGGGTAGGACGGGCCCACCGGATCGTTCATGTGGAGCAGGAGGGGCACGCCGTAATGCTGGGAGAGCTCGGCCAGGGGCGTCAGGAAATATTCCAGGTCTGCTCCCGGGTCGTCCACGTACCAGGCCAGCTCCCCCACCCCCCGGAAGCCCGCGGCCAGGCAACGCTCCACCTCACCGGGGGCAGCCGGGTCCAGGGGATTGACGGTGCAAAAGCCGATGATCTTGTGGGGCCAGCGGCGCATGGCTTCACCGATGACCTCGTGCTGGCGCCGCCACAGGCGCTCCTGTCGCCAGGGAAAGCCTGAAACCACGGCAGCCTCCACCCCCTCCTCGGCCAGGGCCTGGAGAAGCTCTTCCGGTCCCACCAGGCGGGATTTGGGGGCGCTATAGAGGGCCTTGAAGGCCGGCTCGTCGGCGAAGAAGTCCTCCCGCCGGCGGCACATTTCTTCAGGGAATACGTGGGTGTGGGCGTCCAGGATCAGCATGGCCCGGCGGACGGTTCCTCGGAAGAACTATTCACTATGTTAGGGGTCTATTTTCATATAAAATACACACAATGGCAAGAATCGCAAGGATACTCGCAACTTTCTTCCTCGGCCTGCTTTGGGGAAGCGGGGCCGTTTGGGCGGCCGGGCCTTTTCCCTACCGTCTGCCCCAGGGCCCGGGCGTGGATGCCAACGCAGTCACCGTGGTGGGTAAGCCACAGACGCATCATATTGTACGTTACGAGAATCTCTATAAAATCGCCGAGCAATACGATCTGGGTTTTTGGGAATTGGCCAAGTATCACCGCTCGTTGGACCACTTCTATCTCCCCTGGGAAACCGACATCGTCATCCCCACCCAATGGGTGCTCCCTGAGACCGCCAATCCCTCAGGCTATCTCATCAATATCGCTGAACTGAGGGGCTACCGCTTCTTCCCAGAGAGGGGGGAAGTTTACACTTTCCCCATCGGCATCGGCGTCCTCGACCACAAGACCCCCATCGACCAGTCCTTCACTGTGCAGAGCCGGGTAGAGAACCCCTCCTGGCACATCCCGGCCGAGCTTCAGGCGAAATACGGCATGTCCGTCATGCCCGCCGGGCTAGACAACCCGGTGGGCAGCCACTGGCTGGGGCTTTCTCATTACGGTCTGCATGGCACCCACGCTCCCATGGTGGTGGGCCGCCTAGTGAGCCACGGCTGCATTCACCATTACCCGGAGGACATCCAGAAACTCTACGATATTACTCCGGTGGGCACCTCGGTGAATATCATCTACGAGCCGGTAAAATTCGGCTACCAGAAGGCCGCATCTTTGTGGAAATCCATGAAGACATCTATAACCGGGTAGGAGATATGCGCACCTGCGCCATGAAGAAACTGGAATCTCACGGCTTGGGCAGCCGGACCAACTGGCTGAAATTTGTCCAGGCCATTGAGGAACAGTCCGGAGCACCGGTTGATATTACGAGATAGTCCTTGAG
>Ga0207826_1000159_pt1 | contig 17711 bp, 16 predicted proteins | sample LuqExpMetageno80_FD_187837 | JGI IMG/M metagenome (GOLD analysis project Ga0207826, IMG submission 187837) | Tropical forest soil microbial communities from Luquillo Experimental Forest, Puerto Rico - Sample 80 (SPAdes) | ecosystem: Environmental > Terrestrial > Soil > Tropical forest ... | reverse complement strand
AGGAGCGCGGCCGATATCCCGGTTCGCAGCGAGCTTCATCTGGGAGATGCCGAACGCGAAGATCTTAGTGAAGTTGCGACGATCGGCGCGCTCGAAATCACTCCAGCTCACGATTCCGGAGGGTGGAAACTGACTGTAATCGTCGAGGACGAAGTTGGACCCCGGCTTCTGGACGGAGGTGCTGGCGATTGGCCGGAGCAAGCGATCGATCTGGGGACCTTTGCCAAAGAATTCATCCGCAGTGGGCGTGGCACGGCAAACGTCTTTGCCGAACTTCAGGATGCAGCCGCTGTTGACCGAGTGCAGCAACTTATAAGCACGATCGAAGCTGACCGTCATCCCAGCTCAACGCCGCTCGCTAGAGGCGCTGCAAAGCAAAAGAAAAAAATAAGGATGAGTTCATGATAACCCGACGCAGTGCCACCGCTGTGCTAGCCGGAAGCGCCGTTCTCGCTGCCACGCAGGGATTAGCAGACGACACAGCGGAGAAGCCGTTACCTCCGGCGCGAGGTGAGGGCGGCAAGCCGCTCATGCAAGCCTTGATGCTCCGTCGTTCAACGCGTGAATATTCTGACCGGCCCTTATCAGACCAAACGCTCTCAGATCTGACCTGGGCGGCATTCGGCATCAATCGGCCGTCCGGGGATAGAACGGCACCCTATTGGCGGCACATCATGGTTATCGACCTCTATCTGGCCATGAGTGATGGAGTCTGGCTCTACTATCCGCAGAAACATTTTCTGCGGCGGCACCTTCCAGTCGATATTCGAGCAAAAACGGGCTTGCAGGACTTTGTCGCAAACGCGCCACTCAACCTCATTTATGTCGCCCATGGAGAGCGCATGAAGGACGTGCCGCCAAATGATCGGCGTCTTTATGCTTCGGTAGACAGCGGTTTTATCGGGCAGAATGTCTACCTGTTTTGCGCTTCCGAAGGGCTTGCAACTGTGTTTCGAGGAGCTGTGGACGTCGCGGAACTCGGTCGCGCACTGCAGCTTCGTCCGGAGCAGTTTGTCACATTCGCACAGACGGTGGGCTATCCCCAGAGCGCATGAACACCTGAGGTGTCGCGATGTATAACAAGATCCTTGTCGCCGTTGACGGAAGCGAGACGGCCGATCGCGCAATTGCTGAAGCGGCCAAGCTGGCAAAAGAACAGCACGCCAAGATGCGCTTGCTACACGTGGCAGAGGAATTGCCGCCCTATATGGCCGAAATGCCATTCCCGTTAAATGACTACAAGAAGCTGATGCGGAGAGGCGGTGACGCGCTCCTCGCGAAATGCGCGGCAAGCATTAAAGGCACAGGCATCACGTTCGACACAAAGTACGCAGCGATCGATAGTTTCGAGACGAGAACTTGCGATGTGATCAACGAGGAAGCCAAATCCTGGCCCGCGGACCTGATTGTAATCGGCACGCACGGCCGGCGCGGAGTTAATCGTCTGCTGCTCGGCAGCGTAGCGGAAACCGTCATTCGTACAGCAAGTAAGCCGGTGTTGATTATTCGAGGTCAATAATTCGGCTGAGCACGGTATTCGCTCCGGCCTTCTGCGCTCATGGAGTGAGCAATGCGTTTAGAGTCTCCCGCTTTTCGAAATAAGGCCAGAATACCGACCACCTACACTTGCGACGGAGACGATCTGTCTCCCCCATTAGAATGGTTCGATCCACCTCAGGGCGCGCGGAGCTTCGTATTGCTCTGCGACGATCCAGATGCGCCTGGCGGCACCTGGCACCATTGGGCAGCGTACAATATTCCTCACGCCGTCCGGTCGCTGCCTGCAGGTGCCGCGGGGCAAGCGAAAATGATCGGGTTCGAGCACGCCATCAATGACTTTGAACGGGCCACTTACGGAGGGCCGTGCCCTCCGCGGGGGCACGGCCCCCATCACTATCGATTTCGACTGCTAGCGCTTTCAGTTGTTGAGCTTCATGTTGGACACGGCTGCTCATGTGCTGAGATCGAGCGTGAGGCCAGGAAGCGCTGCATAGAAGAGGCGGTTCTGGTTGGCATTTACGGACGCTGACCAGCAGGATGTGTGCCTGAGAGATGAAGGGGGTAGATCAGCGCTGTTCGAGCTCGAGCCCGTTCGTCCCAGTTCGAATTTTGCCTTTCGAACTTACCAGTCGTTAGAGCGGATCAGCCAATAGCATCCGACGACTCTGCGGAGGCTTTACGGGGGTGTTCGTCGGCAGCATTCCTGTCCCGTCGCGCCGGTCAGCACTATTTTTCGAATATGTACCGCCCCGGTGCCGCCTGCAGGCTGGGGTATCCCCTCGCGGCGGCGCCCATCGCGGGCGGAGGCACACGCGCACTGCATCGTGCCTCCAGCCATGTGCTCCAGGCCGGCCACCAGGACCCCTGCTGCGGCTGGCTCTGCTCGCGCCAAAGGTCGGGATCGATGTAAGCGTCGCCCGCAGCGCGATGCGAGTGTCGATAGTGCAGGTCCGAATGCCCTGGCTCGCTGACGATGCCTGCGTTGTGTCCGCCACTGGTCAGCAGGAAATCGATGTCCGTGTCGCTGAGCAAATTGATCTTGTAAACCGAGCGCCAAGGGGCGACGTGATCGCGCTCGGTGGAGACGACGAACATCGGTACGCGAATGTCGCTCAAGACGATCGGGCGGCCATCGACTTTGTAGCGGCCTTCGAACAGGTCGTTGTTGAGGAAAAGCTGGCGGAGATATTCGCTGTGCATGCGATAGGGCATGCGAGTCGTGTCGGCATTCCAGGCCATCAGGTCCGTCATCGCCTGGCGTCGGCCGAGCAGGTAGTCGTTCACCAAGCGCGACCAGATCAGGTCGTTCGAGCGCAAAAGCTGGAAGGCACCGGCCATCTGTTTGGTGTCGAGATAGCCCTGGTCCCACATGATGTCTTCTAGGTAATCGAGCTGGCTGTCGTCAACGAACAGCATCAGTTCACCAGCATCGGTGAAATCGGTCTGCGCCGCTAGCAGCGTGACCGAATTCAGACAGTCCTTTTTCTCGCGCGCGAAATAGGCGGCGGCAATCGAGAGCAACGTACCGCCAAGGCAATAGCCGAGCGCGTTCACTTTGCGATCCGGAACACTCTTATAGATCGCTTGCAATGCATCGAGGACGCCGAGGCGCAGATAATCGTCCATGCCGAGATCGCGGTCATCGACGCCTGGATTATGCCACGAGATCATGAACACCGTGTGCCCGCGGCCGACGAGATACCTAACGAGCGAGTTCGACGGCGATAGGTCGAGGATGTAGTACTTCATGATCCAGGCTGGCACGATCAGCAACGGCTCGGCATAAATGTCCGGCGTGGCGGGCGTGTACTGGATCAACTCGATGAGGCGATTTCGGTAGACGACCCGTCCAGGCGTAACCGCGACCTCGTGACCGGGTCGGAACGCTTCTGCGCCGACGGGCGGCTTGCCGGCCATCGCGCGCTGCCAATCCTCGCGGAAATTTTCTGCGCCGCGTAAAAGATTGCGCCCGCCCTCATTGATCGTGGCATTTAGGACTTCAGGGTTGGTCGCAATGAAATTGACGGGAGAGATCGTATCGAGCAGTTGGCGCGTCGTGAAGGCCACGACATGTTCGTGGTGCTTCGAGACACCACCCAGCCCAGTCGTCGCGTTGTGCCACCACTGCTGCTGCAGCAGGAAGGCTTGATGGATCACGTTATACGGCCATTTCTGCCATTCCTCGCCGGCGAAGCGCCGGTCTTGCGGCAGGGGCACAATGCACTGTGGACAGGCCGATGAAGCAGCCGCATTGGCGTAATTCAGCAGACGCATCGACTTGCGCCCCGCCTTTTCCGCGAGCCGCTGCCATTTGCCGGGCGAGATCGCGAAGTGCAAAGCCCAGTCGGCATAGGCAAGGCCGAGGGCTGCCGGCGAGACACCGCCGGTGGAGCGTGCGAAGGAAGCATGCAGCAGACGATCGAAGCTCGTCGGCGGTTCGATATCTGTTTCATCGACAGCCGTGATCTGCGCCGACGCAGCGGATGCTTCAGGCTGCTGCAGTTTGAACAACTCACCCACGTTCTGCATGGCCGCGTCCGCGATCAACTTCCACCAGAAAAGTGGCGAGCTATCCGATTTGGAATGCTTTTCGGGCGCACCGTTTAGGCTCGATACGAGCGAGTGGGCTTTTTGGAAAGTCCGGTTTTGGATCGCTGGGGACGCCATGGCGAACTCCTCCGAGACCTGCCCCGCAGTAATATCTATTCAGCCGAATGGCATTGATCTGCGTCATCAATCGTATCGGAAAGCAGGCCCATTTAATGATCCAAACGCGTGCTTGGGTCGCTCGCTCAGCTGTTGCAACCGCATTTGTCAGAAGCTAACCTGAAGTGCCCACTCCTTACCTCAATTCATGGCGCCGTTAGCGGACGTATCGAATTCCGGACGGTAGCTTCGGGGCCACTCTTCTGTCTAATCCCCTCGCGACTGGCGCGCTATGACAGCGTTGGCTTCACGGATCGAGCGGCCTTCATCTCTTATCCGTTCTAAACACTCGTTCGCCACTTTTGCCCAGAGCTCTTTGAGCTGTTCAGTAACCGCTTTGCGTGTGTGCCTCTCGGCATCACTCGGATTCCAAGGCATCATATTCTCCGGAGTTTCTCGTTTGACGCCGCGACTAGGAGCGCAGTGTCTGACCGTCGTTGAACTCTGCGTTGTTGTAATATCACAGCGTTTCGCTAACGACTACGCCGCCCTATTTCTTGAAAGAAAGAGAAAGCTTCAATGCGATTGTAAGCTCTTGATGTATTCCGCAGTATTTCGTCTGAATCGAGCTGTATGCATCGACGTGATGCATCGGCTTTGATCGGCATCAAAACACGGCAGAGAGAAGATCAGGGGTTCAATCGGGTGAGTGCAGCTTGGTTGCGAAGGATGATGTGCCGCGACGGTGCGGATTGTTTGAAGCCAATTGGGCGGTACAAGCGACGCGTATTAGCCGAGCGATCAGCTCAGCCGGAAGCAATGAGTACGAGCCATCCGCTCTTAATCGCGAGTGGCGCATACAAAGTTTGATAACGATCAAGGCGCCCTTACGCAGCTTGTGGCATGTAGTAAGTTCGATCAATCAGAGGATTCCCATGATCGGAATTACGCTGAGTTCTGAACAAGTCCGAACAGCACCGCCTGAGGTTCGCTTCTGGATTGAACGTCAGGTTGCTACATCTTTGGGCCTCCAGGTTCGCGCGACCGCTTATCAGACGAGTTTTGAAGGCCTCAGGATCTGTAACCTCGATGAATTGCGCGACATCTTTTCCTTAATCCAACATTCGGTTCCGGCCGTCCATGTTTTGTTCGAGCTCGGCCGCAAAGGCGCAAGTTTTGCGGAGGGGGAACTGGAGGCTTACCGTTTGCCTGATATACAACATCACGCCGGCCTTCAAACCGTCGGCCAGGTCGTGGCCTGTCTGGAATCGATCAATCAATCGCTGCATCGCGTCCGCGGAACCACAAACTCAATGCTCTGTGTCGTCGAAAATGGTTTCTGCGTCGTCGCCACAGTGACCCAAGAAAACCTTCTGCGCCTGTGGCAAGAGCTGATTTGCCGTGCAGACATTGCAACGGATTCGCCAGGAACCATCCCGACGGGCACCCCCTCGCTTCGAGAGTCGGCATTTCCGAACAAAATTGGCCGCCCGGCGCCATTTCCCGCACCTGGAGCCTAGGCGGCAGAGCTGTCCTCTGAGAACGACCTGTACCGCCGACGCTGGCATTTCGTTCCCGGCCCAACGCATATCGTTCCTGCCTCGATGACCTTCATCCGGCGCTTTACAAGTCGGCCCCAAAAGCTGGGTCAAAGTTCACAATCCGAAGTCCTCGGCGTATCTGCGGATCACGGACAGAAGCTGGTGAACGCGTGGGTAGTCACGACGCCGAGCGCCAGTGATCTGGGTTCTTCTTGTCGTTCAAATGGCGGACGCGTGCGACGAGTGGGTGATGGCCTTCCCGCTTTGCCCAGTCGATAGCTTCATGCTGGGTTCTCGCCGCGGCGAGAACATGGTCGGCATGATCTTCTACAACGTAATCGTTGATATGTGATCCTTCAGGGCGCCCTTTGGGACGCGGCTCGATATAGACATTCGCCATAACATTCTCCCGCTCGTTACCACCTCGCTTTCAGAACGCCTGTCCTATGTGCGAAGTTCGACGTCGGCTGTGGCGGACGCAGAGCATGGCAGCAGCGCGATCCGCGCGGCGCGTACCGCGTCGGCGTCGTCGAATGGTGGAAGAAGCAGCAAGCCGTGCGAGGGATGAGCCGTCGTTCTCAACGCTCTTGGTGGTGACCGTCGCACTTTCGATATTTTGCGATCATCTTATTCAGCATGAGATTGGCTTGCATCGATGCATCTTTATCCCCGCTTAGCATCGTTGCAACGAGCTGTTTGCGCCAATAGTCAAACAGTATCCGATCATCAGCGGAAATGCGGTGATCGGGTGGTGCCTCGTTGATCTGTTGTCTGTTTCCTGCCGGTTGCATGGCAGCATAGCCCTCTTACCGCCGACTCTGCCGCCACGATAATCTCGCAATCCAATCAAATGTCAGCAGACAAAATAGCAATCGGGCCCGATGCCAAAAGACGGATCAAAGTCCGCAATCCGAAGCCATCGGAGTGTCTTAGGATAATCGACGAGGTGTTCTGACATGCAACGAAAGAGGCCGCCAAACTAGGGCGACCTCTTATCTTCTTGGCAGGTTTGATTCTAAGGACCTATGCAGCCTTTACTTCGATCTTCTTGGCGGGCTTTTGCGCTTCCACCTTTTTCGGCAGCATCAACTTGAGGACACCCTTTGAGAAGTTGGCTTCGATCTTGTCCACCTCGATCGTTTCCGGCACTTCGAAGCTTCGCTCAAAAGCTCCATAGCTCCGCTCACGGCGATAGTAGTTCTTCTGTTTCTCTTCCTTGTCCTGTTGCTTCTCACCTCTGATCGTCAGCACGCCTTCTGCGAGTTTCACCTCGATGTTTTTCTCGTCCATGCCCGGCAGTTCAGTAGTGATCTCATACGACTTTTCACTCTCGACTACGTCTACCGCGGGCGTGAGTAGCGACGGCATTTCAGGGACAGCCCTTCGCAGCGAGCGTCCCCAAGACGGCCAGAAGCCGCGTCCGAAATCATCGAACATGCGGTCAATTTCGCCACGCAGAGTTTCAAACGGCTGCCAAAGCTCAGTTGAGGTTGGGGCCGCTGACTTTTCCTGTTTGATCGGTAGTTTAGCCACGGTTTCAGCCACGTTAGCCTCCTCTTTCGGAGAGAAGGCACGTTATTTATGGCGGGCCTCACCGAAATGCCATTGTCCTTTGGGGCATTGGGACGGCATCGTTTCAAGCCGAGTAAGCGCTCATCAGAAATCCGACCCGTGCGGAAGCTGGATCAAGGTCCGGAATCCCAAGCCGTCGGCATACATGCGGATCATCGACGGGACGTTCTGACTTGGAAAAGCAAAGAGGCCGCTAACAAGCTAGCCCCTTTGCCTCTTAGATCCCTTGCGATTAATAACAGACACGAACTCGCTCGTCGACGATTTTAACTTCGTAATACCTACTGAAGATCGAGAAAACATTTGTATCTTCAGTCGAGCGAAAAGCTTTATTCAATCCTGTTGATCTGGATCAATTTGACGTTCGGTAATTCCGGCTAAACGTTCAGATTGACGTCTGGCCGCTCGGGGGCAGGTCGGGAGCGCTCAATGAAAATCGCTCAGATTGCGCCCCTTATTGAAAGCGTACCACCGCGATTGTATGGTGGCACGGAGCGGATTGTGTCCTATCTTACCGAAGAGCTCGTTCGCCTTGGTCATGATGTGACCCTCTTTGCGAGTGGCGACTCCGTGACGTCGGCGCGGCTTGTCAGCTGTGTAACAACTGCGCTACGGCTCGACCCGAAGGTACGCGATCCGATCCCTTACTACATGTTGATGCTAGATCGAGCACGCGAATGTGCCGACGATTTCGATATTTTGCACTTCCATATTGATCAGTTTCATTTTCCGCTGTTTCGGCCACTCGCTGGCCGCACAGTGACTACGCTACATGGTCGGCAGGATCTGCCGGACCTGAGGCTGCTCTACATCGGCTTCAAAGAGATGCCGCTAGTCTCAATTTCCGACAGTCAGCGCGCGCCGGTCCACAACGCCAATTTCGTCGCCACAATCTACCATGGCCTGCCACTCGATCTGCACGTGCCAACGTTCGATCCCAAAGGCGGGTATTTGGCATTCCTCGGGCGCATTTCACCGGAGAAAGGAGTCGACCGCGCGATCAAAGTGGCGCGGACTGTTGGTATCCCGATCAAGATCGCAGCCAAAATCGACCGGGTGGACGAAGTCTATTTCCGCGAGCAGATTGCTCCTTTGCTCAAGGGTCCGGACGTCCAATATATCGGTGAAATCAACGAGCAACAGAAGACTGCTTTCCTCGGTCAAGCTTCGGCCCTGATGTTCTTGATTGACTGGCCCGAGCCATTCGGGCTCACCATGATTGAGGCGATGGCCTGCGGCACGCCCGTGCTGGCGCTGCGTCGCGGCTCAGTCGATGAGGTAATCGAGGATGGGCTGACTGGCCACATGGTCGACACCGTTGAAGAGGCGACCGTTACCCTGCCGCACGTCATGGAGCTGGATCGGCGAGCGGTGCGGCGGCGATTTGAACAGCGGTTCTCCGCCCCGCGCATGGCCAAGGATTATATGCAGGTGTATAATTATTTAAATTCGAAGCAGGTTTCGGAAGCAACCGCGCTTGTGCCTACGACTGTGACGGAACTTGCAATCGAGCCGAGTGAGTCGGTCCATTGACAAATGCGACGCCGCTGACAAAGGCAGCAGAGCCCGCCGATATCACAGAAGAGCGCTCCTACATCGCCTTGACGGCGTCGCCTTCCCGGCCACGTCGCACGCTCAAACACGGCGACAGCTTCGCGGTCGTCGACAGCCATGGCGACATCGGCGCATCGAGAGGCGGACCAGACGGCATCTTTCATGCCGACACACGCTATCTGTCCCGCTTAGAGCTTTTGCTCAACGGATTGCAGCCGCTGCCGCTCAGCTCAAATCTGCGCGACGACAATTCAGTGCTCACAGTCGACCTGACCAATCCGGACATCTATTTCGATCAGCATCTTACACTGCCTAAAGACACAATCCATCTGGTGCGGACTTTATTTCTCTGGCGCGGAAGCGCGTATCAACGGCTCGGCATTCGGAACCACGGCGAAGCCCACATTAAGATCAATATCTCGCTTACCTTTGACAACGACTTCGCTGACTTGTTCGAAGTGCGCGGATTGCATCGCAACCGGCGCGGCAAGGTGGAAATTCACTCCTCAGCTGACCAGGTGCTGATCAAATACCAAGGCCTCGACGGCAAGCAACGCAGCAGCTCGCTCACTTTCGATCCGCCGCCCACCAATTTGCAAGAGAACATAGCGTCCTATTCGCTTGATCTGCAACCTGGCGAGCGTTGCTCCATCTATCTCACCCTCGAATATGATGATGAAGCGCGGCAGCCGAAGAGTTTTTTCCATAGCATGATCAATGCTGCGCGAGAGCTGAGGTCTTCGACGTGGCACGCAGCGACGGTGGTGAGCTCGAATGTCATGCTAAATCAGGTGCTCTGCCGCTCGATGGCCGATCTGTACATGCTGATCACGCAGACGCCGCAGGGGCCCTATCCCTACGCCGGTATCCCCTGGTTCTCAACCACATTCGGGCGCGATGGCATTCTCACCGCCGTCCAGATGCTCTGGTTAGACGCGAGCATTGCTAAAGGTGTGCTGAAGCGGCTCGCGGCATTTCAGGCGACGGAACACGATTCGCTCAAAGACGCCGAGCCAGGCAAGATTTTGCACGAGATGCGCGCAGGCGAAATGGCGGCCCTGCGGGAGATACCCTTTGGTCTTTACTACGGCAGCGTGGATTCTACGCCGCTCTTCGTACTCTTGCTAGGCCTTTATATCGAACGCACGGGCGACGTGGCGACCTTGCGCGAGCTACGACCGAATCTCGCAGCGGCACTCGCATGGATGGACCGCTTCGGGGATCGCGACGGTGACGGCTTTCTTGAATATCAGCGTGCAACCGAGCAGGGGCTCTCCAATCAGGGGTGGAAAGATTCGCAAGATGCGGTTTTCTACGAAGACGGGCGCATCGCCGAAGGGCCGATCGCACTTGCCGAGGTTCAGGGTTACGCCTACGCGGCGAAACGGCTTGCTGCGCACTGCGTAAGACGGCTAGGCGATGAGGGGGGAGCGCGCAAGCTTGAGGCCGAAGCAGCTCAGCTACGCGAAAAATTTGACGCCTCGTTTTGGTGCGAAAGCATCGGTACTTACGCAATCGCGCTTGACGGAAGAAAGAAACCCTGCCTCGTGCGCACCTCTAACGCGGGCCAGACGCTGTTCACCGGTATCGCCAAGACCGAGCGTGCAGCCATAATTGCAAAGAGCCTAATGGAGCCGCGCTTTTTTGCGGGCTGGGGGATCCGAAGCCTGGCTCACAGCGAACCGCGCTATAATCCAATGTCGTATCACAACGGCTCGATCTGGCCCCACGATAACGCGCTGATTGCCCTCGGCCTTGGCCGCTACGGCTTCAAGGATGCGGTCGACCGCATTTTCGCCGGCATGCTAGACGCAGCGGCGTACATGGATTTTCGGCGTCTTCCCGAACTGTTCTGCGGCTTCCGTCGTCGGCGGAACCACGGGCCAACGCTTTATCCGGTCGCCTGTTCCCCGCAAGCTTGGTCCGCGGCGACGCCGTTCGCGCTGCTGCAGGCTTCGCTCGGATTGGAATTCGATTCCGACGCGAAAGAGATCAAGCTGCGTAATCCACATCTGCCGTCATTCATTGATATGTTAACCATCAAGGGACTGCGGCTGGGCGATTCCACCGTCGACTTGGCTCTGCATGGCCAGGGTAATGACGTCTCGTTGCGAGTCCTGCGAAGTGATGGCGGCGTACGCGTCTCGACGGCGTATTATTAGCGTCGGACTTGCTCCTTTCACCACACCGCTGGACTGCCTATATTTTCAGAGCAAGCGCCGACGCACCAATTCCGGTGGCGTTCAAGAAGCAAGCTCACCAAGCTGCCTGCACAGCCACCTCTCGCAAGTCTTTGATGACGACATTGGCGCCGTGTCGATATAGCATGCGACACTGCTGGCCTCGATCGATACCGACCACGCATCTGAATTTTCCCCGTTTGCCGGCTTCGACTCCGGCCAATGCATCTTCGAACAGAATGACGCGCGACGGCTGAGCCTTGAGGCGGCGAGCGATCTCAAGAAAGAGGGCCGGATCAGGTTTGCCCGGGAGCTTGAGCGCCTCAGCCTCAATGCCATCGATACAGATGTCGAAGTGGCCTTCGAGGCCCGCCGCATGCAGAATGGTGGGGGCATTCTTGCTCGACGAGCCCACGGCCGTCTTGATGCCCGCTTGCCGCAGCTTCTTCAAAAGCGCTTTGGCGCCCGCTGCCGCATCGATCCCTTCTTGCAGAGCCTGCAGAAACAGCCGCCTCTTACGCTCACCGAGCGCGTGTACCGTATCCGCGTCCTCAGGGTCGTGCTCCGATCCCTCCGGAAGATATATGCCACGGGCGGCGAGAAAGCTTCGAACGCCGTCATCGCGCGGTCGCCCATCGACATAGTCGAGATAGTCGGCGGCGACATCGAATGGCTGAAAGGTCAGACCATGCCGCCGCGCCCATCTCTGCAGAAATGCATCAAAAGTCGCTTTCCATGCAGCCGCGTGGATGCGCGCCGTTTTGGTCAGCACACCATCGAGATCGAAGATTGCGGCGTCGAAGTCATGCCGCCTAATCGTGACCGCTTCAATCATCTTTCTTAGCGCGGCGGCTCTCCAAATCCCGTAGGAACGCAAAGGCCGATTGCGATCTCAAGTGCGCACCACCATTACGGGACAATATGCCTCACGCAGAATGCCCTTTATGGTCGCCGCGCGAGGGGGTTCCCATTTTCCTCTCCAAGCGAGGACAATGAGATCGGCGGATTGTCTTTCGGCCAAGCGCAGGATTTCCGAGGCTGTATCGCCATGCGCGAGGAGCATCCGCACTTGCAAATGGCCGAGCGGGCAGATGCATGCCAAACGCTTGACAAACTCTTCGGCCCAAGACGGCCACTCATGCTGCGGCTGATCAACATAACGCGGCGTGGTGAGAGATCCTGGCTCCTTTGTCGGAGCAGCTTTGATGCCTGTGACGTGGACTACCAGCAATTGGGCATCACCATCCTTGGCAAGCTCTGCTGCAGGTAGTAGCGCGGCGCTGGTGGTGGGCGTCCCGTCGTGCGGGACCATGACACGTTGAAGATGCCAGGATCGAGTGCCACGTTCCGGCGGGACGAGGACCACAGGGCAACGAGCGTCGCGAAGCACTTTCATCGCCGTACGACCGAGCATCTTTCCTGGCTCGGTGCCACTGTGGCGGCACAGGACGACCATTTTTGGCTTAATCCCCTCTGCAACCTGCAGAATTTTTATTGCCGGGGTCCCAGCGCGCACATCGATAGTAAGGCAGTCGAGTATCGAAGATTGATCTCCGAGTCGATTGCGTAGCTCCTTTGCAGCCATCACGCGCTCGCCGACATGCAAAATGTGAAGATCCGCTTGCTCGATCTCGCTAAGCGCTTTTGCCACTGGCAGTGCTGCCAGTGCTTGCTTCGAGCCGTCGAAAGGCACGAGGATAACCGGATTATTCATGAATTATCCTCCGCTTTCCTGTGCCCGCTTCCTCGGGAAGCGCAAACTCATGCCACTGGCCATGCCACTGAAAGCGCGTCGACAAGCTGCGCCAACTTGGCGGAAGGTTCGCGTGATATTCCGGCCTGCCCCCTTCGAACTGCAAGCCAGCAAAGCCAAGCACGGCGGCCTGCCACAGTCCGCCGAGGGCTGCGGCGTGAATGCCGCCTGCGGCGCTCCCCATGTTGTCCGATAGGTCGATCTCCGACGCTTGGCGGAAATAACGCTCCGCCATCGCAGTGTAGCCAAGGCGCGCTGCCACGAGCGCGTGAATTGCCGGACTCAACGAGCTGCCATGCCCACAGCGCGGCTCGTAATAATCAAAATTGGCCTTGCGGACCTCCGGAGGTATGCGGTCCCAGAGAAGATATATCAGCATCACCACGTCCGGCTGCTTAATGACTTTGGACTTCTGAATGCGCTCACGCCCGAGCAGCACGTCCATTGGCGCGGTTCGCGGCCCGAATGCGGTAAGATCAATCTCCTCCAGGCCGAAATAACCGCGGAACTGCTCGAAGAGGCCGGTCCGCTGGTCGAACCCAGTATAAAAATCGCGAGCTACTTGCTGCCATCGACGTGGCTCTTCCGGCTCTATAGCGAGCCTGCGCGAAAGTGCCTGCCACGGTCCGGGCCAGCGCTGCGCAACGAAGTTCGCAATCTCTGTCGCAATCTCTAGATTCCACTGCGCCATTCCGTTTGTATACGCGTTATCATCTACGGTCTCGTGATATTCATCGGGGCCGATGACGCCACGGATATGGTAGAGGCCGTCGCCCTCTCGTTTGGCCCGACTTGCCCAAAATCGCGCCGTTTCAATCAGAATTTCCGTCCCTGCCTCGACAAGAAATCGATCGTCGCCGGTCGCTTGCCAATAATTCCACGCGCCGAACGCCACATCGGAAGTAATGTGTTGCTCCAGCTCTCCCGTAAGGATCGGTATGACCTGGCCGTCAGGAGCGGCCACGAACCGCGGTGTTACATCCTCGCCGCTATCGGCCGACTCCCACGCAAAAAAGGCGCCCCGATACCCAAACCCGGCAGCTTTGGCGCGCGCAGCTGGAAGCGTATGGTAACGATACATAACGAGAGCGCGTGCCGCCTCTGGATAAGCGAATATGAAAAACGGCAACATGAAAATGTCGGTGTCCCAGAATACATGCCCCTTGTAAGCAGTCCCGCTCAGCCCACGGGCGCCAATTGATACGCGATCGTCTCGCGGGTTGGCCGCACTCGACAAATGATAAATGGCAAAACGCAATGCGCGCTGAGCTGCAAGATCGCCCTCGATTCGAAGGTCGGACGCTTTCCATCTTGCCAGCCAAGCACCCCTATGTTCGTCGACCACCCGCGTCAGATCCTCGATCGCGCGCTCGACGTGCCTATCCGCCGTCTCGCGCGGATTGACCGTGTCCCTGGAAGTGTGCAAAGCAACGATCCGATCGAGCCGGCATGTTTCGCCCAGCCTGAGTTCAAGGCTTTCCCTGCCGGCAATTAGTTCGGCTGATGGGGTCCAGCGGCCGGCGTGATTTACGACGCGGTGCGCCACCGCCATTGCGACTGTCGTGCCGCTCGCCGTCACTTCAACCTTGGGACCAATCAGCGCGGCATCAATGAACGCTCTGCCGCCGAAGTTTTCCGGCGTAACCGTCACGCATTGAACAAGAAGGTGACGGTCGGCCAAAGAGGCGAAGCGCAGTGTTCGCAGCCGCATGATCCGGCCAGCTTCATCCTGATGCCTCCATTCTCTCCAGAGAATGGCTTGTCGCATGTCGAGAATGCGTCGGTGCTCAAGGTCATCGCCCTGATTGAGCCGCAGCGGCTGGCCATCGATTATGGCGGAAAGACGACTCCAGTCCGCCGTAGCCACAAGCCCTGGGAGGGAGCCGGGCTGCGAATCGAATACTCCTGCCAGGAAAGTTGCTGGCGCCGAGAGCGCGCTGCCCTCCGAAAGCGACCCCCGCGACCCAGCATAACCGTTGCCGATCGCGAACAGCGATTCCAAATCGTGCTCACGTGCCAACGTGAATCCTTCCTCAACAAGGATCCACTCAAGGTCGCTGGTAGGCGCTGCGGGCAACTCCATTGAATGGAAGCTAACTTGGCGAGCAAGCAGCTCTGGACTAGCATTAAAGGCATCGACCATTTGTTCCCCCGACACAACCCCCTAAGGGAGCCAGACCAAGGAAATGTTGATGAGTAGCACGACAAAATAACCCGCGATGGCCCTTGGCCGGGGTCGATGCGGCGTCAAAGAGGTGCGCGCTCTACTCGACAGTCTGCCCGGCGGAGGGCTCAACATCGCGTATGAGGCGGAACCTAGAGCCAACACTGCGCGTCGCAGCGGGCGCATTTCTTGCGTTAAATCAACGAGTCTAGAACTACTTTTGGCTTTTATACCAGTTTTGGCGGCCCACGTTTCGCCGAATGTTTTCTCAAAACGACATCTTTCGCGGCCGCCACGCAGCCCCAAGCGCCGCGCGTCTGATCCGGATAAGGGTCCCGTCGTTGTGGCGATTGGAGCCTCTGCCGGAGGCGTCCAGGCATTACAGGCATTGCTCAGCGTTCTTCCGGAACATACGGGCGCAAGCTTCGTCGTGATATAGCATTTATATCCTCAGGCCCACAGCGATCTTGCAAGAATTCTGGCCGCGCGTACCAGAATGCCGGTTGTCCAGGTTCTCGATACCGAATTGCTTGAACCAAACCACCTCTATGTCATCCCTCCAGATCGCCGCCTACAAATCGTCGATCATCAAATTTCGGCAGTCGAATTCGATAAGCCGAGGGGGCAGCTCAGTTCCGAAGATTGGATCCAACTGCGGATGACGTGCTGAGTGAGGATGGGCGCATCATGACAGCTATGTACGCGGCGGGTGCGCAAAAGTGTCCTTCTTCCTAACATCTGTGTGACTCTCCGATGACAGCAAGTGAGGAACGCGACAAGCAATAGGTCCGCCTATTGATCATGATCAACGACGAGTGCGCTTTCGCGCTCGACTATTTTCGAACAACAATCGTCCGAGGCCGACATGACCGATGCCGTGATCGAGCGTCCGACAGATCCGAGCGTGGTGATCGGCCTCGCCGAAAAGCTAAAGCTTGCGCCGAATGATTGTGCGCCTTCGGATGCAAACGTCAGCGTGAGCAATTTGAATTTTCACTGCGAGGACAGCAATCACGCGCCAGGAACGATTTTGTGCCGATTTATGCCAAACGGGTAACCAGTTTCGTAGGACCGTAGTGCCATATTATTTGGGCTTCGAATCAACGACGGGTATTGACGTGGCCTCCACGAAAAAGCGCCCTAAGTACGATAGAACTCGAGCTGACGAACTCTTTGTCTTGAGCCGACTTGCGGGAGATGTCGCATGCAAGCGGCTTGCGTCCAGTCCGCAAGGCCTATCAGCAACTGAGGTAGCACTGCGCCTCGACCGGCACGGCCACAACCTCATCACGCGCGAGCGTCAGCCAACCATCCCCGAGGAAATTTGGCGCCGGGCGAACAACCCACTCAACGCACTGCTCGTCACCTTGGCCGTCGTATCGTATTTCCTGGGCGACGTTCGCGCAGCCATCGTGATCATCGTGATGGTCCTGCTGTCCATCATTACGGCATTCATTCAGGAGCACAGATCGAACGAAGCAGCAGCGCGGCTGCGGGCGATGGTGAAGACGACCGCCAGCGTCCGGCGCTCCAACGGTGTAGGTCATGGCGATTTCACCGAGGTGCCGCTTGAAACGCTGGTGCCCGGCGACATCGTAAGATTGTCGGCAGGCGACATGATCCCTGCGGATCTCCGCCTCCTCGAAACCAAAGATCTGTTCGTCAACCAGTCGGCTTTGACCGGCGAGGCAATGCCGGCCGAGAAATACGCGCACGCATGCGAGGATAGTCACGACGATCCATTCGACCTGCCCAACGTCTGCTTCATGGGCGCCAACGTCGTTAGCGGATATGCCACGGGCGTCATTGCGCGCACCGGGGGACAGACGTTCTTTGGCCAACTGGCCGACGAAGTCGCTGGTCAATACGTGCCCACGGCCTTCGATCGTGGCATCAATCGGTTCACCTGGCTGATGATACAGTTCATCATCGTGATGGGTCCGCTGGTGTTTTTAGTCAACGGTTTGACCAAGCACGACTGGCTAGAAGCCCTGCTGTTTGCGGTTGCGGTCGCGGTCGGACTGACACCGGAAATGCTGCCGATGATCGTGACCGTCAACCTCGCAAAGGGCGCCACCGCGATGGCGCGCGACAAGGTGATCGTTAAGCGCCTCAACGCGATTCAGAACCTCGGCGCCATGAACGTGCTGTGCACCGACAAGACCGGCACGCTGACCCAGGATCGGATCATCCTCAAGCGGCATCTCGATATTCGCGGCGAAGACTCCGATCGCGTGCTGCAGTATGCCTATCTCAACAGCTACTTTCAGTCTGGCCTGAAGAATCTGCTCGACGTGGCCGTTCTGGAGCACGTCGACATGCACAAAATCCTGGGTATCGGTGAAGGCTTTAGGAAGGTCGACGAGATTCCTTTCGATTTCCAGCGCCGACGGCTGTCTGTCGTCGTCGCGCACGGCGCCGACAAGCACGTCCTGATCTGCAAGGGCGCCGTCGAGGAAATCATTGCCGTCTCAACCCGCTATGAGCTAGACGGCGCCCAAGGCTCACTGGACAAGAGCCATTTCGCAACCGCCAAGGAAGAAACAGTCGCGCTTAACGAGGACGGTTTTCGCGTCGTGGCGCTGGCCTACAAGGAGATTGACGCGCCCAAGGCAACCTATTCGATCGCCGACGAGAGCGATCTCATCCTGCTTGGATACATCGCTTTCCTCGATCCGCCCAAAGACACGGCCCGCGAGGCGATCGCATCGCTCGCTGCCGAGGGCGTGCGCGTCAAAATCCTAACGGGCGACAATGAGGTGATCACCCGCAAGATCTGCCGAGAAGTGAAAATCGAAGCT
>Ga0207826_1000158_pt1 | contig 17885 bp, 21 predicted proteins | sample LuqExpMetageno80_FD_187837 | JGI IMG/M metagenome (GOLD analysis project Ga0207826, IMG submission 187837) | Tropical forest soil microbial communities from Luquillo Experimental Forest, Puerto Rico - Sample 80 (SPAdes) | ecosystem: Environmental > Terrestrial > Soil > Tropical forest ... | reverse complement strand
CCGCGTCTCTTCACCCTCGGTGATCTGCTTCTCCTCGACCTTCAGGAGTCTCCCGCCGAATCCATTCTCTACGTCATCCCCAAGCGCGCTTTCGATCTCGCGTTTTCCTCCGCCGTTCTACTGCTCACCTGTCCGCTCCTTGTGTTTATCGCTGTCGCTGTGCGTCTCAGTTCTCCCGGTCCAGTCATCTTCGTTCAAGAACGCGTGGGCTTGAACGGCAAGCTTTTTCCTATGTACAAATTCCGAACCATGACCGTTTCTCATCGTGCCGAAAGCGATTCTCGCTGGACGGTCAAAGGTGATCCCCGTTGCACTCCCATCGGCCGCATCCTTCGCCGCACCGGTCTCGACGAGCTTCCCCAATTCTTCAATGTCCTCAAAGGCGATATGAGCGTCGTCGGCCCGCGTCCCGAACGCCCCGTGCTCGTTCAGAAATTTATGCATTCGGTAGGGAACTACAATTCGCGTCACTATCTAAAAGTGGGCATAACCGGCTGGGCGCAAGTCAACGGCTGGCGAGGCGACACATCCATCGAAAAACGCGTCGAATACGATCTCTACTACGTCCGTAACTGGACTCTGTCCTTCGATCTCCTCATTGTCCTGCTGACCCTCGTCCGCGGCTTCACCGACAAAAACGCCTACTGAGCCGCCAACCCCGCGACGACTACGTTGCCCTTTCCTTGAACTTTTCGTGTTGACTCCCTCCTCGAGACCTCCTTACTCCTCAACGGCCGGAAAGGCGCTAGTTCTCCTCATCGAGTGGAAGTGGGGCACTCTATCGCCTTTCCGGCCGCCGCATTTTCCCAGCACGCAAAGACCCGTGCGCCAAAATCCGAATACCCCGTCATTGTTCATCACCTCGACGCCGGCGATGCGCAGACCGCTCGCCCTTGAGCGCATTTGCTGAGAGGCCGCAGGTGACAAATAACTGACAATTTGACTACCACCCTATGACACGCCGGCATTTTTGCAACGCTATCGTAAACGCATGTTGCGCTTATGCACGGACTCTGTCACACCTCCACCCCTGCGACTTGCGGGAATACTCCTACTCTCAGCATGCATTCTCTATCCTGTTCCCCGTGTCGTAGCCCAAGAGACCCCTCTGCTCTCGGGCGGCGTGGGTTTTTTCGCGCGTTCCAACGGAGGTGACTCGACATTTGTCCCAGTAATCTCCCCTCTCCTGGCAGCACCTCTCGGCAACTCGTTCCTGATTGAATCCCGCGCCACCATACTCGAGAGTTTTTTCCCCAAAGGTGGGGGGCAGTCGGGCTATGACCATACCCATTTTAGCGGAGCCGAGTTCATGCAGCTTGACTATCTCGCCACATCGCACGTCACGATCGTAGGCGGCCTTTTCCTCACGCCATTTGGCACCTATAACGAGCGGCTTTCTCCGATCTGGATCGGCAATTTCCAAGACGGACCCATCATCCTTCCTATCGGCACCGGTACCGGCAGCGGTCTGGGTGGAATGGTCCGTGGCTCTGCGATATCAACGGAAAGCTACTCGGTGGCCTACGCAGCCTATTTCTCGGCGAATAGCACAAATGAGAACTTTCCCGCCACGCGTTCAACCGGAGGCAGGGTACAAGTCTATTTCCCGAAGCTTCGTTTGGAGTTCGGCGCGTCCTACACACGATCCTTGGCAGCCGTTGAGACCAACTCGTCCGGTTTCGACGTTTGGTGGGAGCCACCCCACTCGGAGCTGAAGGTACGCTCCGAGTATGCCCACAGCACACATGCTCAGGGATATTGGATTGAGATGGACTACCGGTTATCGAGGTTCGGCGGCCCGGAAAGTGTCATCGGAAGGGTTGAACCACTCTTCCGGTTGCAGCAATTCTTCCGGAATAGCGCGGATCCCACGGATGGCATGCCGGCGACGGACACGAATGTGGCCGAGTTCGGTTTGGACTATCGTCTGCCTCATGAAGTACGCATTCTCACAAGTTACGGGCGGCAGTTTACCCCGCCCGGCGACAGCAACATCTGGAGGGCCGGGATCGTGTATCGTTTCCTGTTTCCGGCCTGGAAAGGAAAGTCATGAAGAAGAGATCGCTGTCTCGGCTTCGGGGCGTGCTGGCGCTTTCTATTTCATGGATGGCGTGGGGTTGGGGCGGTTCGGGCCTGGCGCAGTCCCCTAGCCCCCAGCCAGTGAAGAAAGCCACGATACAGAATTCACAGGCGGGTGATGGCGCAAAGAAATTCGATGAGAATTGTTCCCGCTGTCACGCTGCACCTGAAGGTTTCTCGCCCCGTATCTCAGGAACGATCGTCCGTCATATGCGCGTACGAGCATCGCTGAGCAAGAAAGACACAGAAGCCATCCTGAAGTTTTTGAATCCATAAACGGGACGTGGGGCGAGCAAGTTGCTCGAGCATTTCCGATTCGCTTTTGCATACCGTGTTGAAGCTGAAGCACCTTCGTCGCCCTGTCCGGACCCTCGGTGTCGCGAAGGATCTCTTTGCCGCGCACCTTAGCATGAAAGTTCTCGGACCGCGTGGAGATGCGCACTTCAGGGATGATGCTCGTTACAACCTTCATAATGTTACGGACGGGTTTCGACCCCGCCTAGACGAGAGCGGCGACGACGAGGCCATCCTTCAGAGAATCTGCCGTGCGTACGTCCGGGCTGCGGAAAGGGAAACAGTCGTCAAGTCTGTGTACCGTCCAAGCGGGTGGTGGAAGGATGTGCGACAGGACGGGTTGGCGCCGGTGCGGCGAGCACTGGCAGCACGCGACATCGCCGCGCTGCAACGCATGTACCGAAACTTTTATCGTGATCCCTGTAGCACCGGCCTGGTGGGTGCGCCGTACAAAATGAACAAGGCCCATCTGGGGGAAGCAGCCGACGAGTCCTGTCGCCGGTTCTTCTTGAGCAATGCGCTGCATCGGATCGACCACTGGAAAGCACAAACGGGCAACCGCTTTGTGCTCCGCGACCTGGCGGGGCCTAAGATAGGCAACCCGTTCGGAGTGTCGATCGATGGCACTCTCATACGGGCAGGAACGGAATCTCAGCATTACTCCGCTCACCGGATCATGGAGCTCCTGCTTCCCCCAAATGCGGCGGTGGTCGAAATCGGCGGCGGATTCGGAGGCATGGCCTACTACCTCGTCCGCGACCGGCCGGGAACTACATACGTCAATTTCGACGTACCCGAGAGTATCGCGCTTGCTTCGTACTATCTCCTCAAATCATTTCCGGACCGGGAGTTCTTGCTTTATGGAGAGGAGCCGTTGTCGGCGGACTCTCTCGCGCGATTTCCAGTCGTACTGATGCCAGTCTTTGAGCTTCCCAACATGCCAGCAAAGAGCGCAGGCCTCATCTTCAGTGCCCACACCATGGCGAGCCTGACGCCCGCGGCCATGGCCGAATACTTGGACGAGATTCATCGTACGACGAACAAATATTTGCTGCTCGTGGGACGCGCCGCGGAGAGCGGCCCTCTTGATAGACTCATACGTTTACGGCTTCCTCAACTCGCTCTGGCGGAGAAGCGCGTGTTGGAATGGAACAAGCTGAAAATTCTAAATGACCTCGAAGAGGAGCGTTTATATAGAGTGGTTAGAGCGTGAAAACGATTTGACTGGTCCCGTAGTCAACGTGAGGCCGTTTTGTAAGTCGCTTTATGCTTGATAAAACCCTTTTTTGTTGAATGCGTTCTCCGCGGCGGCGACCTGTAAGTCCGCGCTGCGCCCTTTTAGGCGCCAGGCTTGATAAAACCCGTGAACGACACATAATCCGGGCTCGGTCGAAAAAGTCTCGTCTCGGACTATCTGCGCCACAAAAAAAGTATGACTCCCGATCCGGTGCACCTTCTTCACTTCCAGCTCCCTAACTCTCTGAGCGAAGACAGGAACGGGAATATGGAACACCGAGGACCTCTTTGTTGCGAAGGGCAGTTGATTCCAGTCAATGAAATCTTTCGTGTGGTTGATGGCGAGTTGATAGGCGAGGGGGGCCTGCGGCATGGGCAAATTACTCAACGCGATGCGTCCGACCTGCTCCACCAGATGCGCCGCACGTCTGGAATCCTTTAGTGCGAAGGCCAAATAGCCGTTGCCCAGATCACCCATAATATTCATCGGAAAGATATTTCCTCCGTCCGCGCTCAAAAGGCTCACTAAAACTACCGGATGAGGGCGTATAAAATTCACCATTGCCGCGCGTTTCTCGAGGAAGGTCATTTTCATCCCGGAAGTACCCGACATCCTCTTATCCGAGTATGCGTGGAAGAAATAATGAGCACCCAACCGAATTTTGGGAAGGCAATTGTTTGTTGAACTTCGAGCTTCGAACAGGTGAAGCTCCAGGCCAACCGAAGAAATGATTGTAACCAATTTAAGGCCTATCTCTCCCAAAACCCTGTTCTCCCCACCCCTTTCACAAAACTTCAGGGTCAGATTGCCAAGGCGTTTTTCGTCGGGTTTCCGGCCTTCGTCGAATGCAACACAGATCGTAAATGGTGCGGCGCACGCCATGGAATACCGGCCTGTTACGTCGGCCGGAGCGTTTAGACCATGTAACCACAGCGAAATCTCTGTCTGGGGGTCGGTCAAGCCTATAAAGAATTCCTGAGCAAGAAGACTCTCCCCAAAGACAACTTTCTTGATAATCGCTTTGAATCGCTTTTTCAACGTAGTGGTCATTTCAATTCGCCCGGCCCACAACATGCGCGGGCGGCCAATTCTTTCGAGTTTTCTGTCCGTAAGTAGCACTGCTCAACCGTGGCAGAAGCAGCGAGACCCGCTGCGCCACCTACGCCTGCACCGGAAACCTTGTAACTGTGCCAACCGGACGGCCGCGTATGCGCCAATTGGAACGGAGTACCCTTACGGCTAATCAAGTCCGAAATCGAGCCGCAAGCTTGTTGATTGCCGATGAGGAAAAAATGGCCTCGCGTTATTCGACCAATCTGATTCAGATACTCGACCATTGCTTCGGAAGGCAGATTCGATAGTGAGTGAGAACTGAAGGTTACATCTACACTCCCAGAGGGGGCGTCTGCCAGCGCAAACATGGGCATCAGGGCACCGTTGCCTCTGGTTAGTCCCTCCCTGGTGAGTTTTTCTTCTCCATACAGAATGAAGTTCCGCCGCGGAAAGGCCTTCAAAAGATAGTACGAAGCCAAGGCTATCCTTTCTGGAGCGTCAAAATCGAGGTATGTCACTCCAGGTGTGTCGCGCAGAAGGTAGTAGGCCATGCCGCCAAAACCGCCGCCAATCTCGGCGATCGTAGCTTTCGGAGCGTCGAGCAGAGAGGCTATCCGGTGAGCGCAGTAATGGGCATACTCCGCGCCTACACTGATATGAGTTCCTTCAATAAGCACGCCAAAAGGATTTCCGATTCCTGGACCGGCAAGATCGTGCAGTGTAAAACGGGCATTGGTCTGAGCCAGCCAATAGTCGAAACGGTACAAAACATGGCCGAGATAAAATCGGCGATAAACATCCTTGATCGCCCCGCCGAAGTAGGCTCTGGACATGCCGTTAGGGGCGCCCAGCAGGCCGGAGGAGCATGGATCGCGGTAGAAGTTTTGAAACATGTTCCGCAGAGCCGCGATGTCTCGCGCCTGCAGCGCTTCGAGGAAAGGTTCCAGGCTGTTTTGCCGCATTTTCTGCCAACGCTCCGTAGGCTTATAGGCCCCCTCGGCAAATTGTTCCTGTTGTACAGAGCGAATATACGCGGCGCAAATCCTTTCCAGCAGTTCTGAATCGTCATCCGAATTATTTAGGCGGGAGAGAAACCCGTTCGTGACGTTCTGCAGGTCATAGCGAACATCCCCTCTGAAGCGACGTTCGCAGTGTTTTGCGAATTTCCATATGTTAAGACGAGCGGCAATGTAGGACTTTGCGGTCTTCGCGACTTGTATCGGTGAGAATTGCATGCTGTTTCGCCACAGCTCACCGCGAGTTTGTCAGAGAACGGGTCTGAATATGTCAAAAGATTGTAACGGCTAAGCAAATCCTGAAGCGATTCGGGAACAAATGCCGCGATTCAGACGATCCTGTCGCCTTCACCGGGAGCCAGAAATAGGTTGCTTTCGAGCCCGAGCTGCCGCGTGTAGAGCTCATAATAACGACGGCGAAGCGTGTAGAGGGATTCGTGGCTGCCGCGCTCAACGATCCTTCCTTGCTCGATCACGAGAATCTGGTCGGCCCGTCTGATGGTAGACAGGCGATGGGCAATCACAAAGGTCGTGCGGCCTTGCATAAGATAACCAAGACCATGCTGGATCATGGCTTCGGACTCAGAGTCCAATGAGCTGGTAGCTTCATCAAGAATGAGGATGCGTGGGTCAGCAAGAATCGCGCGAGCGATGGCGATCCGCTGGCGCTGGCCGCCAGAGAGCTTGACACCACGCTCGCCAACAATGGTTTCATACTGTTTGGGAAATCGCTCTGCGAACTCGTCAACCCGAGCGATTCGGCACGCTTGCATCAGCAGTTCGCCAGAAGACCGTGGACGACTGAAAAGCACATTCTCCCGAATCGTGCCGTCGAACAGGAACGTCTCCTGCAAGACAAGGCCGAGTTGTTGACGAAAACTGCTCAGACGGACGGTGCCAAGATCTATGCCGTCAACTAAAACCTGGCCCCCAGCTGCGGAGTGGAAACCGCAGATGAGCGAGATGATAGTTGATTTGCCCGATCCAGAGGAGCCAACTAAAGCGGTGACGGTGTTGGGTTTCGCTTCGAAGCTGATACGACGGAGAACAAGCTGATTTGCCGGTTCGTAGGCAAAGGTGACATCCTTGAACTGAACATTGCCAACGATTGGCCCGATGTCCTTTGTGCGGGACGGTTCCGTATCCTCTTTCACTTCGTTGAGAATTTCCATGGTGCGATCGAGGCCGGCGAACGCCTCGGTGAGCTGGGTGCCAACGCTGACGAGCATGGCGATGGGGGCGACCATAAACACCAGCAGTAAGGTGAATTCGACATAGCCGCCGACGTCGAGGCGTTGCCGCATGACATCCTGGCCTCCCACGTACATGATGAAGGCTGCGGTCAGCCCAAGGATCATGATGGAGCAAAAAGACAAAAAAGACTGTGCACCAATTGATTTGGCCATGTTATCGAAAAGGCGCCTCGCACCTTCAGCGAATATGCGGGACTCGTGTTGCTCCGCGTGGTAACCCTTAATGACACGTACGCCACTAACGGACTCCGTGAGGCGGCCGGTAACGTCGGCATTGATGCTGGATCTCTCACGCGCAATGGGTCGCAGCGTTCGAAATGTCTTTCTTAGAAACAGACTGAAGGCGATAAAGATGCCGCAGGTAAGAATCGTCATTCGGGCGCTGATGCGGACCAGGATGACGAGGGCGATGATCGCCGTAAGGACTCCACCCGCGAAATCCAGCAAGCCGGCGCCGACGACATTACGAATCGCCTCCACGTCAGTCATGATGCGGGCAACGATAGTTCCTGTCCGGTTTTTGTCATGAAAGGAGACTGGCAATCGAACAATGTGCTGCTGCACTTGCATGCGCAATTCTGCGATAAGGCGCTGGCCGGCCATCGAAAGGCGCTGAAAGAGGACGTAGGTAGTGATGCTCTGCAGGAAGGTCGCACCAATGACTGTGCCGATGATTAAAGGCAGTTCGTTGAGTTCATGCTTGTACATCACATCATTGATCAAATAGCGGGATGACACGGGCACAGCGAAGCTGCAGAGCCGGTTCACAATCATCAGAAGCAAACTACCAACGAGAAGCCAGCGAAACGGCCGGACAAGCTTCCATATCTCCGGCATCAATTTGGGGATCTTCAGTTTTGGATTCGGCTCCCTTGGCTCGGTCGCCGCGGTGTCATCGCTATCGCACGAAGTGCGGTTATCCGCTGGCCTGCGGTGGTTGAAGCTCCACGGCTTGAAAGAGGAATCCATACGATGAGCTCAGCTTACACTGAAAGGATGTGAGTCCTACTTCTACTTTTTGTCTCAATTCTCGTGGTCTCCCGGACAATCTGATGACAAACGTCAGACCTCTTCGTGACATTCGGATCCGGACGGAATGATAGTTTTTCAATGCGATGCGAAAAGCTGTCGAGAGGATTCTATTCGGAGGCGCGCTCCTTCCTCAGGAATTTACTCTTGGACTGACTCAACCACAGACAGACATTGCCGTATGGTTGCGCGGCGCCGACAAGTCCCTCGAGGTTACTGATCGATATTCGATAGCCTGCGCTGCACCGCTGACCTTTTGCATTGGATTCGACAAAGGTCAAAGCCCAGGCGACAAATTTCTGGATCACTTATCTCTAAAATTCTGGGAGCGTAGCTCAAAGCAGGTGCTGGGAGAGATAGGCTTCAAATTCAGGGACCGGCTTTCACTTCCAGAGTCAGATTTCATGTTCTTTGAACCGAGAACCTCATCGAATTATTGCCTTTCAAAAACACATCTCGCAGCGCACTATTTGCTCTTCGCTTACAAGCAGTGGAGGAAGGACAACACCAAGGGAGTACACCTTTCCTTCCTTGAAAGGCGGGCAATGATGGTGCAGTTTATACGCCCGCATCCTGTGATGCTGGTCAGTATCGGCAACAGAGAAAAAGGCAACATTTTCCCCATGAACTTGCTTGGAGATCTAGGAAATGGTTATTTTGGTCTGGCGCTGAGGACCGAAAGAGTGGTGGGCGGGCTTGTCGAACGTTATGGCCGCGTTGCCCTGAGCAGCATGCCTTTGTCGCAAGGAGCTTTGGCTTATCAGCTCGCCCACAATCATTCCAAAGAATCCTTTGATTGGAGCAAATCGCCTTTTCCAATTAGGACGTCGGAAGTATTTGGTATTCCGGTCCCCGCCTTTGCCCTTCGGATAAAGGAAGTAGAAATTAGGGCGGTCCGGGTGGTCGGAAGCCATAGTTTCTTTGCAGGCCGAATCGTTCGCGAGGAAAAGTTATCTAGTGGCCTGGCTTTCGGCTCCATTCATGGCTTTTATCAATCCTGGCGGCTCAAACGCTGCGGTGGTGAGGGACTGGAAGCTTCCTTGGCCGTCGATGCAATCAACAAACAAGGGCGCTACCATCCGCTCTATTAATTCGCGTCCGCGCCAAAAAATAATGTGATTAGCTCAAATTACTCCAATCGAGCTGGAATTAGAATTCCGTACACCTAGTTTACGATCACCTCGCAAGGTTGATCTTTAGGGCGATCTACGCGCGCTCGGCGTCGAAGAATTGGTCGAGGCTGCGCGTAAAGAGGATATCAGGGCTATTCGGGTGGCCCTCGCCAAGCTCGACTCCCCTCTTGCCAGCTCAATAGGAATGGGCAATGATAGGATCCTCGATATTTTCTTGACATTTCCGTGATATTTCCTCGATGTTTTCTCGATATTTTCTTAACTTTTTCTTGAGAAACGCCAGGACCGAATTGGGCTAGTCTGGTTGCCGAAGGGCGCCGACCGCGCACTCGAACTAAGGATGGAGAATGGATCCGGAGTTCAGATATCCGCAGTGGCAGCGACTGCTGGAAGCGGCCATTCTTGAATTTGACCCCGTACAGTTGGGTCTGAGGTTGCACGAAGTTGAGGTAGCTATTTCCACGAGACTTCAAGAAGTGGCCTCGCAGAAGGGCAGCCAAGACGAGCATCAGGCTCTTACCAAGGCAATCCTCACCATGCGAATTTTGGAGAAAAACCGCGGCGTAAAGTAGGCTAAGCTCGGTGTCAACAACTGGAACCACAAGGCGAACGGGCGGTCCCGTCGAATGCTGCCCAGCCTGGGGATCCCACGGCTGCTCTAGAAATGGCAGGCGAAGAACAGGCTGACGTAAGATTTCACGGCATTCCCAGTGGGAGGAAAGGGGCTACCGTTTCGCCTTGGAGCGCAAGCGTCTAGACGGTTTGCCGTCTGAAGCCGTAGGCAAGTGTCTAGACGGTTTGCCCTCTGAACAGCCGTAGTTGGGAAAAACTTCAAGCCTGTTAATCCTCTTTACCGAACGTTTCGATCGGTAATTTCCAAATCGTGCAGTTGGAAACGAAATCGTCTATGTAAACGAACTGGGAGGCGTGACGATTGTTGTTGGTGTCTACAGCAAAGGCACTGCCAGGATTGGGGTCAATCGAGAACTTTCGCACCAACGTACCGTGGGGCGTGATTTCGATAATTTCGCTTGGATCCGTGGCGCTGGGCGGGAAGTGGGCCGGATCGGCATTGGCCGTAATCAGGTCGCCGTTGGGTGCGAAGATCAAACCAAGGGGTCCATGCAGCACAGTTTGATCGTCATAGATGACCTGCCCTTTGCCGAGATCGCTGGTCGCGCGTCCCGCTCCTTTCAACTTATAAATCGCGTTGTCCCCCTCCGCGGCCACGTAGAGAATATCGTTATAGCGGTCATAGGCGAGGCCCGCCGGCCCGACGACTGTGCCCGCCGAATCCGCCGCGGAAGTGTAGCCGCTCGCGATCGTGATCTTATTCAGCACCGTAATTCCTGATGGCGACATCAAGACGTCCAGGCGCGTAATAGAGCCCGCGAAGTTACCCGAAGTATCGAAGATATTCGAGACAAATAGCTGAGCGGTGTTGTCGCGATCGTTCAGCGCCATTCCCCACGGTCCGTCTACTAATTCACTGCTGCTCAGTTGCTTCACCAGATTACCGTTGCCGTCAAGCACATCGAGCGGACCCGGCTGGGCCACACCACTTGAGGTCGGCAGGGACCCGGCGAAAACCAGTCCCACTCTTGCAATGGTCAGGGCGTTCGTAAATCCTATCGGGGAACTGCTGCTGCCTTGGAAAAACAATCCGGTCTGTCCAGTGTTTGGGTTGACGGTGATGATCGTGGTCCCCTGTCCGGCAGTCGAACTACTGTTGAAATTCGAAACGAGAAGTGTGCCTTTCGAAATGGCAGCACCCTCGGGAAAACCCTCCGGAACAAAAGCGAGACCGTAAGGGGTCGTGTCCCCGTTAGAAGGGACGGTGGAGACTTGGAGCGGCAGAAACGGACCAAAGAAGCCGTCGGCGAACGCAGTTCGCACCGTTCCGAGATGGCCGAATAGAACGATAGTCCCGGTAGTTGCAATGCACAGTGAAAGCCCGATAGCTAAGCACAAACTTGAAGTTGTTCTCATGATTATCCCTTTTCAATTATGGGCTTCGTGCACGAATGTCCTTATTTGACTTCAAGCACAGCCCTGCGCTGCGCAGATAATCTCCGAAACGAACATTGGCCGCAATACGTGAAATTGTAAAATTTTTGTCATGGAATTGTCCTATGCGGCCTTCAGTTTTATCGAACGCGCGGAGAACGCGGCGCCAGCCCTCGCGACTTTGCCAAAACGCGCGTCCGATAACCTATTGGCGTTTATCAGGGCGTGAGGAGTGTTAGTTGATTACAGCGACTCTCGACGTTCGGCACTTTTTGGAACCAAGGCCAAGCACAATTGGAAGCTGGCTCCTTATGCCCTGCGAATTGGTTCCCTGCGCAGCCTCAATGAGGCGGGACCGATGCGTTCCTTGATGCTCCAGAAACGTTTCTGGTTTCAATGCCCTTGATGTTTTCTCCATATTTTCTTGACATTTTCTTGAGAAACGCCAGGACCGAATTGGGCTAGTCTCGGAGCCGATCGCCGGATGCCAGCAGCCTCCAGGTGATCTCTTCCAAACGGGTAATCCACCGGGCAGTGGACGATGACAGCAGCAATGTACTATACGTTTGGCACCAGTCGCCTCGCTACTGTGCTCCTCACAAACGGGGACGTGCTGATCTATGGGAACCATTTTGCCTGTTATGCCAGCGAGTTCTACAACCCAACAGCCAACACCTGGTCTCGGACCAATGGCACATGTGGCACGGCGGTTAGCTACGGCCCATTGAGATTGCTTGGCACAGGAAAAGCTCTTCTAGCCGGTGGTTTCGTAATATACAGCGGCAAGTCCTTCCCGAGCGCCAACAGCTTCCTCTACGACCCTTCCACCAACTTGTGGACAGGCACCGGTAGGCTGAACCAGGCTGGAATGCATACACTCACGTTGCTTTTAAACGGACAAGTGCTGGCCGTCGGCGGTGCTGACGCGGAACTCTATACGCGTTAATGGACGCGGCTGCGATTGCCATCCTCATAGCAAGGCTGCTTCAGCAGGGGGCTAAATGACCGACACGGATTCTGGTTACCTTCTCTATTCGTCTTGCGGGAGGCTGCTATGACTTGCGGAAACACATAGGCATCGGCTCGGGTTCGCCGGCTGGTGTATGGACACCCTATACAACGTGTTGACACTTAGTGTTGACACTTACACGACATCACATCTTAGGCGTTCGAGTACCCTCACACGTATTCGGGCGCGCCATTTTCAAGCGAGTTTGCAAGTCCAGTAGCATGATTTCCAGGTCGCCTGCTGGACAGGAGGGGAAGGCGGACAGAATGAACTGGAAGACCATCAGGATTTTATCTGCGTCAGTAATCTTGATTGGTTGCGGCGCAGAAGGTATGCAAACCCCCAACAATACCCCCGTAATGCCCCATCAGGGCAGTATTCAGGCGGGCCAGTGGGAGTTCACTTTCTCGTCTGCAAGTGGAAGTCAGAATGTCTATGTGGAGTCTGATCTGACATCATTGCCCGTCGGTGGAATCGTATCAAATACAACGGCCACGGCATTGTATTGGAATCAGACCGGCGGCAGCCTCGCAAATCTTTACAGCTATTGCCTCGGACTACAGGCAACATTTTCCGTAAGCGGGGACACCGTAACCGCTCTGCTCTTTGAGGGCACCAATCAAGTGGCAAAAGCAACAGCGACTCTCTCCGCTGACGGAAACAGTATGAATGGTTCATTTCAACTAAGCGGCGCCACTGTTCCCTGCGGTGCTCCGCTCGGGGTTAATGGTACATTTAACGGACAGGTAATAGCTCCGCTCAGCGGAACTTACACGGGAAGCCTTTCCGATGGTAATCAGTGGACCATGCAGATTATGCAAAACAGCAACTTTGACATTAACGGGAACGGAACGACCACTGCTCAGGGCGTGACTACAAATTTTTCTTTGGGATCGAACTCTGCCTTTCCGGCCCACAATGACGTCATCGGAGCAATAGTGACAGGAAGCGGAAACGCGACAAACGTTAATGGCACCCAGCAATTGCAAGTCTTTGGACACTTCATTCCCGATGCTTCGCAAGTATCCTTTGTAATTACCAGCGGACAGAATTTGGCAATTGGCACTCTCATGAAACAGTAAGTGGGAAACAAGCAGAGTATTTGGTTGGCCCACCGGAACAGAAATCGTCCGCAGATATTCTTCGTATCCAGGCTCGACATCACACCTATAGAAATCAAATGTTCTCTGCCGATGTTTCAGGTACCTATCCAAGTTTTCCTAGCGGGATGAACACGATCGCAGTGGACTTGCGCCTCCTCGACTTTCTCTCCCAGTCTCACCCCGACCGTTCCGGTGTGAATGATGATCAATTCATCGGCATGGGGATGACAGTGAGGCGGAATCTTATCGCCCCGCTAAATGTTTGAATGATTCGGCACCGGCGCAGAGCCAAGCCCTTTCTGTTGTTTGGCTCAGTTATCATTCTCCTCTCTGTCTGCCCTTCCTGGCAAAAGCCTGCGCCTAAGCCGTGCGCTTCTTCCGTCAAGGGCTTTCGCTTCGCTCAAGTGAACACAAACGGCGCACCCTTGACGGCGCGAACGGCTAGGCGCGGTGCGACCGCTAGGAAGGGCATTTGCTTTCTTCTGCACCGCTCTGCACTGTGCTGGGAAGCTGGGAAGCAAAAAACAAATTCTTCAAAAGGAGCTGATATGAAATACGCAATCGAAAGACGACCGCTGTTTCCCCTGGGCAAACTCGTTGCAAACACCCGGCGTGTTGGCTGCTTTGCAGAAGGCAGGACATTCACCTGCCGAATTTCTCTCGCTGCATGTGCGCGGACAGTTGCACGGATTCCGGCTCCTGAGCGGTTACCGAACGAAGGCCAACGAAACGATTTGGGTGCTTACGGAGTCGGACCGCTCGGTGACGACCTTGCTTTTGCCCAGTGAGACTGAGCTGACATTTTGGCGAACTACGACGCTAGTTCCCTTCCTTCAGATCAATTTTCTTTGCGGGCGGTGGGGTTGTCTCCCACCTGTAAGGCAAGCGATATCAATAAGATACGGTGGCAGGGGCGGTGGGGATCGAAAGTACGAGCTACTGAATAAGGCCTGTGTCCCCTGTGCGTTGCAGCTAACCCCTCTGGCCAACCGGAACAAACGGAACAAAGCGTGATGCGTACCGACTGTCCGAAATCTGAGAAAGCTCGGACGACCTCTTGGTTGGAATCTAAGCGTTCTTCGCGATGTTCTATCAGGGGTTAGGAGTATTTAACCCAAGTCCCAGTCAGTAGATGACGATGGATTGCAACGAAGGCTCGGAACGTCCCTATTGCAGTAGATCGGCTCGCAGGATTCGCAGCCGAGCTACGAGAACCTAGCACTAAAGCTGAGCGGGGTCTCCCTGCTTGATCATCCTGCCTATACAGGTCAAGAGCTCTCCGTAACTTTCTGTGCATCCGGGTGCGTTTTCTTGCAGTGGTCTGGTTCGATGGAGCGAGCGTACTGTCGTGGTGAGGGACTCTCAACCCGAATCTCTGCCTCCCTTCCTTTTCGCGATGGAGTTGGCAAACAGGGCGGCAGAACGCCCCGTTTGTGTTTGTATCGGATCCCCCGGAAAGTTGGCAAACAGTTGGCAAATGGCTTTTTTCAGTAAGGGTCTGTTAAGCAGGAAAGTGGAAATAACCGCATAAACACTGGGGATTTATGGTGGGCCTGGGTGGACTTGAACCACCAACCTCGTCCTTATCAGTATTGACGTCGTTGGTCCCGCAGCTAGCAGTCATCCTTGCCATTTAATCTTATCGATCTGGGATTTCTACGTCGGTGTACGAACCCGACTTTTGCCGCAGTGATCGCCGCCGCGATCCGATCGACGTTCAGCCGGACGACCGGCCATCGTGAATTGGCGAAGTCCACGATTGCAACCCAGCCGAGCAGCCGACGCCCGGCTGCGTGTGCAGCCTCAATACGGCAGCGTTGCTACCGGATTAGATGGATCGGTACGCCCAATTTGAGCTTCTTCCATGACTTGTCAGCCGTGTACACGGGAGCTCTCAGGACAATTCCGAGGGCTAGACAGGCCCGGTCTCCCAATGACAAGCCCAATGGGCGAGTTTTGGTAATCAGATTTCCGGCAGCTTCCGCGTGCTCAGCAGTAAAAGCCGCGGCCTCCCGAATGGGGCTGAGTGTTGCCTCCCATGCATCGCTTGGGGCCAGCCCCAGGGTTACAAGTTTGCCTTGCACTTCGGCCAGATTGACGGTGCTGCTGGTGGCTGTGCTCAACATCTCGGGAGTAAGCCTGTCCGCGCCTGGTTCACGATTCAGCACGGCGAGCAGAGCGGAAGCGTCGAGCACGATCTTATTCATTACGAGCCACCTCGCGCCGTTCAACAATCAACTCGTCGACGAGGGACGTACCTCGCTTCACATGCTTCCGAACAAGGCGTTGAGCTCGCTCGACGCGGCGTTTCAGCGTCGTGATCCTCAATTCGTCATCCTCCATGCGCAAGACAACCTCATCGCCGATTTTGATTCCTAGCGCCTTGCGAAAAGAGGCTGGTATGACGACACGACCGTTCTCGTTGACACGCTGCCGGGTTTCCGTATTTACTGTCACAGTGTGCCCCATGTGACATTATCATAACACTGTGTCATGGAGACGATCAAGACGGCACTTCGCATCCAGTTGTAAAGGATGAGCGCGTCCAAATTGTTTCGCACTGCGACCGGGTGAGTCTTTTTTATTCGCAACAAGGCAATTTCGAACAGAAATGCAGTCGCTGTGCGCTGCGCTGACTCATACGAAGGTGTCGGCGACACCTTCGTCCAATTGTTTTGCCTCTGCATCGCTGGTTTAATCGCACATGTTGATGACGAGACTTCCTGCGAGGAGCACACATGCCCGAGAAAAAAAGGCAATCGTCACGGGAGCAGAGCAGGGGATTGGCGCGGGTCTAGTCGAAGGCTTCCTGACAGCAGGTTATAACGTTGTCGCCAAGTCTCTTCGCGCGAGCTGGTCACTCTCGTCCTCACCCCGCCTGATCCTGGTCGAAGGCGATATCGGGAACCAGGAAAGCGTAGTGAAAACCGTCCATGCTGCCATCCAACATTTCGAAACCATCCACGTTTTAGTGAACAACGCTGGAATTTGTCGCACCAAACCTTTCACGGAATTTACCACTGAAGAGTTTAACGCACTGGTTTCGGTCAACCTGCTGGGATTCCTCCACATGACACAGCTTGCCGTGAAGCAGATGTTGAAACAGAAATCCGGACGCGCCGTGACCATCACGGCTTCGCTCGCTGATAACCCGATCGCCGGAGTGAATGCCTCGGTCTCAATGATCACGAAGGAGGGGATCAACACCGTCACCCATCAGCTCGCGATGGAGTACGCAAAAGAAGGTATCCGATTCAATGCGGTAGCCCCTCGCGTCGTGGACACACAACTTCACAAAGAGCCAAAGGACCCTCTCGAGATTACAGCCGATGGGAAAGTTAGCGAGCGTGCAAGACATTGTTGACGCGGTGTTGTACCTCGCCCACGCCTGCCAGGTGACCGGCGAAGTGCTTCATGTCGACGGCGGCGCTCACGCGGGCCGTTGGTAAGCCTGAGTAGTTGAAAGGAGGCGTGTCATGTCATCGTTGCTGAATTTCACTGCTAGCTGGAACAAGTGGTATCGCGTACTGCGCTACCGCAAGGGATTTGGACTATTCGACTCGTTGCGCTTTGCCCTGTGGCTGGCACGCGGGTGAAGCAGGTTCGGGCTCAGCCAGGGATTTCAAGTGTTTTTCGCCCCAGGTATTGAGAGGAAGTACATGGCCGCTGGAAAAGTTTTCGTACCGCCCTGCCGCCCTGCCAAGATGGGCTGCAGAAGCACGGAGAACAATCGAGAAAAGGGAAAGGGTCGGTCGGTCGCGCACGCGTACCGGAGGGCTAGGGTCCCCACCTGGGCGGTCCGGAAGCAGGAATGCGTGGCAAGGGGCAAACTCTATTCATAGCGTAGGGCTTCGACTGGGTCGAGGCGGGCGGCTTGGATGGCCGGATACATGCCGAAGAACAGGCCGACGCTCATGGAGACGGCGACGGCGAGGATGATAGCCCACAGTGGAACGGCGGAGGGCAGCGCGGGCACAGCAAGATTGATGAGCAAGCTGATGGCCCCGCCAAGGATCACGCCGATGATGCCGCCGGAGCCCGTGAGGACGATGGCTTCGGTTAAGAATTGCCAGGTGACGTCGCTGCGGCGCGCGCCGATGGCTTTGCGGACACCAATCTCCCGAGTCCGCTGGGTGACGGACATGAGCATGATATTCATGACGCCGACGCCGCCCACGAGCAAGCCGATGGAGCTGATGACGGAAGTCAGAAGGGCGACGGAGGAAGTGATCTGCCGAAACTGATCGGCGATTTGCTGCGCACTGGAGATACCGAAATTGTCGGGCTTGTTGTAGGGAACGTTGCGGCGGCGGCGCAAGACACCTCGGATCTGGTCCTCGGCCAAGGCCATTTGCCCGGGATAAGCCACGGCGCCGATAAAATTGTCGTCGTCCATGGGGAGATGCTTGTGGTAACTGCGATAGGGGACCATGACAGATTTGTCCGCGGATTGATCCTTGACAAGTTGGCCTTTGCGGGGTTCGAGAACGCCGACAACTTCGGCAAGCTCGAGGCCACCTACCTGCAGACGGTCACGGCACTCGCTGCCGCCATGGAGGCCAAGGACCACTACACGGCCGAGCACGCCGACATGCTCGCCGCGATGGCGCTGGCAGTCGGCAAGCAGCTCGGCCTCGACGAGCCCGCCCTGCGCGAGCTGCAGTACGCGGCG
>Ga0207826_1000156_pt1 | contig 17984 bp, 16 predicted proteins | sample LuqExpMetageno80_FD_187837 | JGI IMG/M metagenome (GOLD analysis project Ga0207826, IMG submission 187837) | Tropical forest soil microbial communities from Luquillo Experimental Forest, Puerto Rico - Sample 80 (SPAdes) | ecosystem: Environmental > Terrestrial > Soil > Tropical forest ... | reverse complement strand
CAGTGCTCCAATATCGTTTGCTCCGGCCCTTATACCGCGCCATATCGGAGGTTCACGTCGGATCGCGTGATCCGCGAGGGAGACTGCGTCATCGTCGATATCGGGGCCTGCTTCAACGGGTATTGGGGAGATTTCACCCGCACCTATCTTTGCGGCAACGTCCGCCCCACCAAGGAGCAGATCGATCTGCATCAGGAAAGCTACAATACGCTGTTCAATGCGTGCGCCGAGGCCATCGTCGGTAAGACCAATGCCGACATTGGCAAGCATTTAAATAATCCGAAGACAAACCCGAATTCTGACGATATGTCAGGCGGACACGGCGCGGGTGTGAATCCATGGGAAGCACCTTGGGTCGCCAATCTCAGCCCGGACGCCATTGTCCCGCTGGAGCGCGGAATGCTGTTCAGCATCGAGCCCTATGCTGGGAAGGTCGGCGTAGGCGGATTCCGGTTGGAGAACCAGGTTTTTGTCGGCGAAAAGCAGCCGGATATTTTTACCACGCTGAGTTTCGACGAACGTCTTCTGCGCGAAGCCCATGCGCTCGACAAGACCACAGGAAGGAAGATTCATCGTTCCGAACTAGCGCGTTAGCCGCCGTAAACTCGACTACGCTATCGTCAATGAAATGGGCGGGTAAGTGTCAGATGAACAGTGCGCCCATCGTAGCGGCCTATGGCCACTTGTTCCCTAACCTCCATATTGAAAGGGATGTACTCGACCGCGCTGGCCTGCAACTTGTCGATGCAAATCGTTGCAGTGACGATGAACTCGTCGCGCTGGGCGCCTGCGGAATCCTGCTGGGCGCATTTCAGAAACTCGACCGCGCTCGCTTAACAAGGCTTAGCACTTGCAAAGGCGTCGTACGCGTCGGCATCGGCGTGGACAACATTGATCTGCAGGCCGCAAAGGAAGCGCAAATTACCATATGCAATGTTCCCAGCTATTGCATTGAAGAGGTAGCAGTCCACGTGCTCACTTGCAGCTTGGCCCTGATGCGAGGGCTGAGCTATTGGGATCGCTCCGTGCGGTCCGGCAGTTGGCGAGGAAAACGTCTCCCGTTACTGCGACGTCCCTCGACCTGTACGCTCGGAATTATCGGCTTCGGTCAGATAGGAAAAGTTCTCGAGGACCGAGCAAGCCGAATTTTCGGTTCGATCGTGATTTACGATCCTTTGTACCAGAATGGATCGCAAACGGTCGGGCCGCGAACAGAGTTTGTCGCAAACTTGGACGAATTGCTTCGTCGGGCCGACGTTGCGTCCGTGCACGTACCGTTAACGTCCGAAACCAAGGACATGTTGGGCGAGCCGCAACTGCGCACGATGAAAACCGGCGCGTTCGTCATCAATGCAAGCCGCGGCGGCATTATTAATGTGCCGGCTTTGTTGCGGGTGATCCGCGAAGGACATCTTGCTGGCGCGGCGCTCGACACGTTCACGAAAGAGCCCTTGCCGGCCGATGACGAGTTGTTAAGCGAAAACCGCATCCTGCTATCCCCGCATATCGCGTGGAAATCGGAAGAAGCCGAGACAGAGCTCCGGCGCAGCTCGGCGGAAGAAATGGTGCGCATTCTGACGGGGGGTACGCCGCGCTCGCCGATCAAGATCTAGCATACGGCCGTGGCAATTCGCGCGTCTGGATGCAAGCTGGGGAGTAATCAATCAAATGCAAACAGGAGCCCCTCCACGCAGGCGAAAAGCTCTTGTGACCGGCGCCTCGTACGGCATTGGCGCGGCGATCGCGTTAGAGTTGGCCAATGATGGATTCGATTTGGCCTTGTCGGCCACGCGCATTCAAAACCTCGATGCCACGACGGCAAAGGCGGAGGCTGCCGGTGCACGCGTGGTCCCGCTGGCGCTCGATTTGCGCTCGCACGACAGCATCAAACGGGCCACCGATGCCGCAATTGACGCCTTTGATTGGCTAGATTTAGTCGTGAACAATGCCGGCGTTCCGCTTCGCAAAGCTGCCCTCGATATTTCGCCGGACGAATGGAATGCGGTAATCGAAACGAATCTCACTGGCACCTTCTTTGTGTGCCAGACTGTCGCTCGTCATTTCATTTCCCGCCGCCAGCCTGGCTGCATCATTAATCTAGCGTCGACGCACGGAGTCGTCGGTTACGCCGGTGTTGCAGTTTATGGCATTTCCAAAGCGGCAATCATCCACTTGACGAAGACGCTGGCCGTGGAATGGGCAGAACATGGCATTCGCGTCAATGCGATCGCTCCTGGGACAGTCGACACCCCCTCGCGCGCGACGGCTTTGAATGACGCTCAGTTTCGACAAGGCATCTTGAGTCGTGTGCCGCTACACCGTTTTGGCACCGTGGAGGAAATGGCGTCTGCCGTTCGCTACTTTGCAAGTCCCTCAGCGGCGTACGTCACCGGGCAAACACTGATTCTCGATGGTGGCGTGACCGCCTGCGGGGGGCGCGGGATTGGACCAAAATGAATCGAGCGGTGATTCACGTCTGATCGTGATCGCCTTGAATTGAAGGAGATCAAAATGTTGAATGAGTATGAATTGTGCAGCAAATTCGAAAGGCCTAGACGTCCTGACCTCGGCTTGATGGAAAGAGCGCACCAACTTCAATCGCATGCGACGGCGACCATTGGACCGTACCACCGGAGGACAAAAGAGACTTTACGATCAAGTTCGTGAACGTTGACGTGCATTGCCCTCAATAAAGTATGTGAAGAATGGAAACGACGCAGCACTTCCGTACTCAGGCGGCGAGTTTGGACATGCCGAGCTTGCGTCAACCCTTGCGCCGTGTGCGTAGATTATTTGAGCTGGAGGTTCTGCTTCCCAGACTTGCAGTTTTTCTCGGTGCGATACTCGTCGCTGGCCCATTCGTGGCCACGATCGTGCGCAGCATAGTAGTCGATTCGACAGATTCCATATCGCTGCAGAATTTTGCGACGCTGTCCATCGATCCGCAATTTCGCGCGGCTGTGATTGACACCCTAATAACAGGTACCGGTGCCACAATCCTCAGTTGCCTCTTTGCGCTCTGCCTCGCCTGGATCGTCGCACGTACTGACACCCCCGGCAGAGAGTGGTTCGATACTCTTAATGTCGTGCCATTTTTCTTGTCGCCCTATGTTGGCGCGATGAGCTGGATCGGCCTTGCGGCGCCGAATGAAGGATTGCTCAACCACTTCATAAGTTCTTTTCTGTTCGGCCCGGACGATTATTTCAACATTTATTCGTTATGGGGCGTTACTTGGGTTCTGTCGCTCTTCTATACGCCCTATGTCTATCTCTTCCTGATAGGGCCGATGCGAACTATGGATCCGGCATTGGAGGATGCTGCACGGGTGCATGGCGCCGGATTTTGGTCCACGGCCCGCTACGTCACTGCGCCACTCATGATGCCGGCTCTCTTGTCCGGTGCGCTTATCGTGTTCGTTACCAGTTCCGGCCTCTTCGACGTTCCGCTTGCATTGGCATCGCCACGGGGCATCCATACCATCCCTACCCAAGTATTCGCGCTCGTACAATATCCCGCAGATTACGGCCGCGCGGCCGCGGTGGGTGTGTTGGTGATGACGGTCACCGTCGTATTCAGCATGCTACAGCGCGGCTACATGAAAGGTCGAAGCTTCGCAACAGTATCAGGCAAAGGCTATCGCCCGCGCATCTTCCGATTGGGAAAATGGCGGGTAGTGGCGGTAGCATTCGAATTATTTTACATCGGCAGCGGCGTTGTACTGCCCATGCTCGTACTCATTTTGGTGTCGCTCTCCCAGCTTTGGACCGGCTGGCCCGACCTAAAGCAGTTTACGCTTAGCAATTACGATGAAATTCTCTTTCATAATGAGCTCGCCCAGCGCGCTATCATGAACAGCGTGATCGTTGCCGTGCTCGGTGCCACGATCGGTGTTGTGCTTGGATTTTTTCAGTCGCACTACCTACATCGCGGCAAGAGTAGGCTCAAGCCGTTGTTGGATGCCGTCCTATCGCTGCCGCTAGGCATTCCGGGAATTATTCTTGGTCTTGGTATGTTGATCCTACTGATCCGCACGCCTCTGTATGCCACGCTTTGGATCATCCTCATCGCCTACATTGCGAGATTCTTTCCGTTAGTGATGCGCAGCATTTCGGCTATGCTGCTCTCGATCAGTCCCGAGCTCGAAGAAAGCGCACGCGCTAGCGGGGCGACTTGGCTCCAGACTATGGCAGCTGTCTTGCTACCGCTGATCAAGCCGGCATTGGTGGCCGGTTGGTTGATGTTGTTCGTAGTATTCATCCGCGAACTCGGAGCGACGGTCCTCCTCTACGCCCAGGGAACGGAAACTATCAGCGTCGCAATGATCGCGCTGGGTGAAAGAGACTTTGCGCTCGTGGCCACGCTTGCCGTTGTGCAGGCTGTGATGCTCGGCACGGCGTTTTTGTTGTCTCAGTGGACCAAACACTCATTTGTGGAAGACTAGATGGTGAACGCCCGTACAATGACGGTCGATGCGGCGCGTTCTGAAGATAGCGTGAAACCCTTTGTTCGCGTGAGCGCGATTCATAAATCGTTCGGATCTGTAGTAGCGCTGCAAGCCGTTGATTTCGACGTCTCTCTCGGCAGTACTGTTTCTCTACTTGGACCCAGCGGCTGCGGCAAAACCACAATGCTGCGATCGATCGCCGGTCTTGAAACACCGAATGCGGGGCGCATCAGTATTGGCAATGCGGTTGTGTTTGACAGCGAGCAGATGATCAATCTGCCCTCAGAGCGTCGACAGATTGGCATGGTGTTCCAATCATATGCGGTGTGGCCGCATATGACGGTCGGGGAGAATGTCGGATTCCCCCTTAAGATTAGACGGACGCCAACAAAAGAGATCAAGGCCAGGGTTACTGAGGTTCTAAGCCTAGTAGGGCTCGCCGGCTACGCAGACCGGCCGTCGACCAATTTGAGCGGCGGACAACAGCAGCGTGTGGCGCTCGCTCGTGCGATCGTACACGAACCGCGTCTTGTGCTCTTTGATGAGCCACTGTCGAATCTGGACGCAAAACTTAGAGAGCAGATGCGGACTGAGCTTAAGTTGCTGCAGAATCGACTTGGTTTCACCGCAATCTATGTCACGCACGACCAGGAAGAAGCACTGGCTTTGTCCGATTCGATCATTGTCATGAATCACGGACGAGTCGAAGCAATGGCCTCCCCGCGCGTACTCTTTAACAACCCACCAACGCCATTCGTTGCAAACTTCGTCGGGTTCGACAACCTCTACGATGCAAAAGTCGAGTCGGTTGGAGACCGCGGGGACATGACAGCGTTCGGACGGGCGTCCCCTCAACCCATCACCGTGTCGGTTGGCGGAATAATCTTGCGGTGCTTCTGGCAGGGCGATACGTCCCTATCGCGTGGTATGCCAGTTACACTCGCATTCCGGAGTGAGCGCGTAGGCCTTCTGCATTCGAAACCCGGCAAAAGTGACTCCGGTTCAAACCAGTACGAGGGCACAGTCGAGGCGTGCATTTACCTCGGAAAATCTCAGGACTGCATAGTGACAATCGGGGCTCTCCGCTTGCACGCGGTAGGGCCTGGTGACGCGGCAATCGCGCGGGGGGACCGCATCGTCGTAAGCATTGATCCGAAAGAGTGCATCGTCTTCAGGCGCAACACCACGTAGGGTGCTGACGCAAGGAAATACAGGGGATCCAAAATTCACAATAGGAGGACGCAATGAAAACCCTGATAGCAACATTGACAACGGTATTCGCCATCTGTGCGTCAGTTGTTGCTGCGGCCGCGGAGCCGCAAGCATTGCAGGACGTCGATGCTGTCCACAAGGATGAATTGCGTACGTTAATCGCGGCAGCGGAAAAAGAAGGTAGCGTGAGCTATTGGGACACCATCATACAGTCTGATACCAATGCCAAACTGGTAGCGGCTTTTCGCGAGTATTACGGATTGCCCGCCGGATTTACGGTAAACTACAGTTTGGCGAGTACCAGCGGCTTAGTGACTCGGGTCGAACAGGAACTCGTCGCCGGCCGAATAACCATGGACGTGGCCGCGGTCGCGTCGCTGCCATGGATTTATGCGAAGATCAAAGCCGGCCAAATCATGCATTATGACTCGCCACAATATCGCTATTACCATATGGCCTTCGACAAAGGACTTGGGAAAGATGGCTACTTTGCCTTCAATGGCGCTTACGTCTTTGTCCCAATGTGGAATTCCGAAAAGTTGGACTTCAAGGGCCAGTCTTGGAAAGATGTGGTCGGCTCGGTCGGCCCTGAACAGATGATCATGGGGGACGCAGGAAAATCGGAAACCTATCTCGCCACATATATGGGGCTTAGGACGATATATGATACAGACTTTTTCAAAAGCCTAGCTGATATGAAACCCGTACTTCTGGTCCGTTCTGAGCAAATCGCGCGGCAGCTCGTCACGGGACAGGATTTAATGTCCTTTTCGGGGATGCCCACTCGTGCATTTCAGGTCAATGCGCGTGGAGCCAAACTAAAGTTTCTACTTCCCAGGGAAGGAGTAGTGTTACTGCCCCAAGCCATGTTCATCATGTCCGCCGCCCCGCATCCGGCTGCTGCAAAACTTTGGGTCGACTTCATGCTCTCCGACGTGGGACAAAAAATCATGGTTGACAAGGAAGCGATGATGTCGGGACGCGGCGGCTTGAAAAGTCCAATTCCGGAGTACGCGCCGCCGATCGAAAGCCTAAACGTCATCAAGATCGATTGGGAAAAGCTGACTCCCGAAGACATGAAAAAAGCACGGGCCGAGTGGCAGTCAATCTTCGCTCCGTAAGGCCTGACGGTTGCGATTGAATCCGTGAATCTTGATGTTCCCTCGACTCCTGGAAGTCGGGGTACAATCGCGGCGGTATTGATTGCTTATCGGATTCGAGGACTAACGACGGCTAACGCATGAGCCGTTGCGTCACCTTAATGCGTTGCACGGCGTCCCCGGCAATGTGCGTCCAAATGAACGAATCGCGCACGAGCTTCTCGGCCATCGGTTCCATGCCGCCGCCGCCGGCCACCTGAATTTGCAGATTCGTTTCTGCAACTTGTTGCACAACATCCGCCGCGTAGTTCATCACCAGACCGCCGTATCCCGACGCGATTCCCATGTCATATTCCCAAGCGGCACGCAGCAGGAAGGAGCGGAGCGCTTCCGTCAGGATGAGCATGCGATTGATCTGCAGCTGAATGAGCTGTTGTTCTTTCAGGAGCCGCCCATTTTGCGATTGACTCTTCGCAAAAACGATAGCTTCCGCGCACGAGGCGTCGCATACACCCAGGGCAATTGCGCTATATTCCAGATCGCTGAACGGGTCGCCGAGCGAGCTGACTTTCTTCTCGCCGCCATTGACCTCGCCCACGACGTTGGCGTGAGGCACACGTGCATTCTCAAATAACAATTCGGCATTTTGGTAAAAGCGCCAGCCGCTCTTGTTGAAAACCTTTCCGGAGCGAAGCCCGGGAGTCTCACGTGGTACCAAGAACATTGTCACGCCCTCCCTCACGCTCACGTTGCGATCGGTTCGAGCGTCCACGAAAAACAATTTTCCGATATTCCCATTTGCGATGAATGTCTTTTCGCCGTTGAGAATCCACTCGTTTCCGTGTCGCTCGGCGCGCAATTTCAAGCCCGCTTTAGGGTCGTCCGGCGCCGGCAGCCGGTTGTCGGAGCCCGCTGTCGACTCGGTAATGCCGCGTCCCAGCAGGTAGGTATCGTCGTCAATAAAGGGTTTTAGAAAGCGCTCCTTCTGCTCATCGTTGCAAATGTGCGCCAAGTAATGGCTCCACTTCCAGCATTGGCTGAATGCTTTTGCGACCGCGCAATCACCTCGCGATAGTTCGATCATCACCAGCGTTTGGGTGACGAAATCAATTCCGTGACCGCCATATTCTTTCGGTACCGCCGCCGTACGGAAGCCGAGGCGCGAGCCCCTCTTGATGATTTCCCAGTCGAACGTAGCGGACGGATCGGCGATTTGATCACGCTCCAGTGAAATAGGGCGGATTTGCGTGTTTGCAAAATCGCGCGCCTTCATTTGCCAAGCCCGCTGCTCTTCGTTCAGCGAAAAATCCATAGCGGTACCTCCGTTAGGTGCTTGATTCTGCCGTCACGAGGCGGCGCTGACGAGCACGTGCTCGCCGGCAATCTGCAATTTTGTGCCAAACGGCTCGCTCAACCGCCTGATCGTCTCGACGATCAGCGCTCCGTCCCGGCTTGCGGGATCGAGTCGGTACGGCGGCCCGTCGACACCAGTCCGGCAGGGCAACAAGTAGTAATCGCGCAGTCCATCGCGAGACATTGTGGCTCCAAATAGAAATGTGCGATGAGTGATCTCGTTGAGGAATGGGGCCTTGATGTCAAACAAGAGGTTCCCCATTCCATGGACGATTGGTTTTCCGCGATAGAATTCGATTGCGGAGATCAAGTGCTGGTGTCCTCCAAATACGCCGTCAGCACCGCAATCAATCGCGGCATGCCCAATGGTCTTCTGAAACTCATGTACCCGCTCGGTAACCGACGAGCCCCAGTGCTGGTATAGAAGCAGGACATCCACTTTCCTTCTAAGCGACGTGACGTCCGCTCGCATACGCTGCAAATCTTCCTCAAGCGGCCACGTAGCGATGATTGGTTCAGTGCCGGGATATTCATCAAGGTTTCGAAGAGGCCGATATGATGTGCGTACCCGTAACGGATTAACCCCGGGCGCGTTTAAACCCGCCTCAAATCCCTGCGGTAGCGTCGGCGTATAGCCCAGTAATCCAATTTTCAATGCGTTTCGTTCGGCGATGTAAGGGGCCGCAGCCTCCGCTGCGTTCCGGCCAGCGCCGAACAAACCCAACCCGGCCGCATGCAGACTATCCAAGGTGTCTAGCAAAGGCTCTTCGCCATAGTCGAGAATGTGGTTATTGGCGAGATTGAATACATCAAATCCAGCTTCCAACAGTCCCTCAATCGCCTGAGGGGGGCCGGTGTGCGCAATCGGTTTGCCCCGTACTGGTGCTCCACGATTGGACAATGCAATCTCAAGATTGGCCACGGCGAGGTCGGCTTCACGAATAACCGGGATAAGATTTCCAAACATCCCAAAGGGTTTCGCACCGAGCGGCGCAACGTCTCCTCCAAAAATCAAGCTGCAGTCCATTAGGCGGTCCCTTTTCAATTAGGCCCAAAGCAATATTGTCGCTAATCACCATCCATGCGGTTCGCTATCATAAAGCCCGAGCCTCTCAAGCAATGAGCGAAGCTCCCTCTTTTTCTCCGCCGAGAGCGGACGATTTGGCAATCTGGGCGCACCCACAGGCCGCCCCATGATTTCCCACATTGCTTTTGTTGGGGCGGGATACTCAGCCTTGATGGCATGATGGAGATCGCAAAACTTGTATTGCAGCTCAAGGGCCTCTTTCAGCCGGCCGTCAACCGTAGCATCATAAAGCTGCTGAATGAACCGCGGAACGATCCCGCCGAAGATCGACATGCAGGCCGTACCGCCAAGCGTCAGGGACGGAATGATCCACTCGGTACCGACAAATAGACCAAAATCGGAACGAACGGATCGCGCAGCTCTTCCAAGTTCTATGTATTTTTCCCAATTATGGCTTGCCTCCTTGAGGCCAATAAACTTTGGAAATCGCTCCATCAGTTTGACCAGTGTGGCCGGCGAAATGCCTATGCCATCCATGATCGTTGGTGAGCTATAGGCGATGAAGGGTAAGTCGGTCGCCGATATGATCGCTGAAAAATGTTCGTACAGCGCCTCTTGCGATGGCTTCCAATAATATGGCGCGATTGCCATCACGCAGGCGGCGCCAATTTTTTCCGCATGACGCGCAAGGTCCACTGCTTGGTCGGTTCCCGGCATGCTGATATGCACGATAACCGGCACTCGCCCGGCAACGACGTAGACCGCTGTTTCGGCGAGCAGCTTTCGCTCTTCAGCTGTCAAATTTAGTGACTCGGCGACGTGCAGATTAATGCAGAGCGACGAAGCTTTCTGGCGCAGCAAGAAATCAATCACCCGCTCGAATGTTTTGAGATCGACCTCATTAGCCTCTGTAAACGGCGTCACCGGATCATGAATAATTCCCCGGGGAATGGACTGCATGGAGCTGCTTAGAGACATAAATTCTACTCCTCAGGGGACGGCGGATCATGCTCCAGCCGCGGGAACAAACACTTGATCGAAATCAACTATTTCAGTGCCAGATTTAATTCATTAGGAAGCCTCCAGCAGAAGCCGCACTTCGACCACCGGAGCAAGTTAAACTTGAAAAATCCAGGCTCGCACCAAGGCCTCAAAACACAGTTCGCAAAAACATGAAATCGTGAATGCTGTTGCAAACGCCGAACAACCGCGAGGGAATTCAAAAGATCATCATCATCCGACATTGGAGCGCGACTTAGAAACTGCAAATCAATCCGGCAGCAGCACGCGCTATCGGTTCAGTTGCGCGCAATCCGCGCTATAAATCGCGATACCCAGATCCAATACGTGTGAGATTGGAAATACGACTTGTGTGCATATGCCGTACGCGTTTGCCATTGGATGGATAACATGAGTGCACATACCGCGATCGTTACTGGTGGCCTGCGCGGTCTCGGAAAAGCGATGACGATAGGTCTCGCGCGCAACGGATACTTCGTCCTGGCCGTCGGCCACATTGTCAACGATATTGAACGGATGCGCGCCGAACTTAATGACACACCGCCGGCAGAGCATATAGCACCGCTGGCAGCTGATCTTCGTGTACCGGCAGAGTGCGATCGTGTGGTTAAGACGGCGGTCGAATATTTTGGCGCTGTCGACATTCTGATCAACAATGCCGGACTAACCTTTACTTATATCTGGCCCGATCTCTATCGCCGTGCGACGCCACCCAAGTTTTGGGAGGCGACCGATGAGACCACCCAAAACGTTATGAACACCAATTATATAGCTGCCGATCAAATGGCGCGGCGCGTGGCGCCACATATGGTCGAGCGAGGATGGGGCCGCATCGTTAACGTCACTACTAAGCTCGACACCATGAATAGAGCGACGAGTAGCATCTACGGCGCATCCAAGGCGGCTCTGGAAATGGCAACCCAGATTTGGGCTGGCAATGTGCTTGGCACCGGCGTGACCGTCAATATTGTCAATCCAGGCCGGGGCGCCAATACGCCGGGCATAGCCGACGAAATGAAATCGGCGAGCAGCGCCGGTCGCATCGATCGCCTGGTCGAACCTGAGCAAATGGTGCCGCCGGTGCTCTGGGTAATTTCGCGCGCGGCTGACAAGGTCAATGGCTACCGTTTCGATGCCGATAGCTGGGATCCAAGCTTGCCACCGGCCGAAGCCGCCCGGCGAGCCGGTCGGCTGGCTGGATTCCAATTGCAGCCAGCCGGCGGGCCAGCGTAAGACTGCGACACTCTCGATCGCTCAGGGTATCGCAGGAGGAATCCAATTCTGATAAGCCAATGCTCCGCCCGCCGTAAATCTCTATGACAATGCCGAGGATGTGTTGGGACATGGAACCATCCTGTGCGCCACATAAATGGTTCTTTGGACCACGGGCGGATATGATCTAAACAACGCGTTCATCGCTGATCGCCCGGCAATCCATTTCGAAATCGAGATCAACTACGGGGGGGCGGCAAAAGCACCAGGTCAACCCGCCTTCGGCGGCTCCGCGGTTAATGATCTCATCCGCGAGAAACGGATAGAGGTCGTGCACCGTGTAGACTTGCGTTGCCGTCGTATCTCGCCAGTGTGCCCTGAACGCGCCAAGGCGGCGCTCCATCTCACTAAGCACGAAGCGAGCCTTCTCCCGAAGACCTTCTGGGCTCACGTCACCGCGCCGCACGCAGCGCTCTTGGTAGCTGCCTTGCCCTTCTGGAGCTTCGCCGCTCCCGGCGATTACGAGGCTTGGCTCACTATTCGAGTCAGATGCAATCGTATACGAGAATGCGTGCAACGACGGCGCCTCTGGCGGATTAATCGCGGGGCAAACATTGCTGCGAGCCACCGGATTTACAGTACCGTTGAAGATCCCCCATTCCGATAGCGTTTTCACATAGACTTCGTTGAAAGCGCGGAAACCTTGTTCAGTGAACGGCGCTGGTGAACGCAATTCACAGGCGCAAAATGCCGTAAGGGGTCGCCCCGTGTTGCTTATCGTTTCAGCGGCTAATTCGAATCCATGCACAAGAGGCACTGGGCGGCGAAATCGAATCCGCCGAATTTGATATCCGCGCAATGCCGCCACTCCCCCCGAGTATTGGAATGGCCCGGGAATGAATCGATAGCTACCGGCAGCAAACTCGAGTGTAGTGGTCATGATTGCTCTCCTAGAGTTCACCCAGGTATGCTTCGCGCACTTTCGTATCTTTCGATACCGCGTCGGCTGATCCAGAGAACGCCACTCGGCCGCGGTCAATGACAAAGGCACGACTGGCCAATTCCAAAGCGGCAAGGACGTCCTGTTCAACAAGCAGGATCGCGAGCTCTCTTGCACGTTGAATCTCTGCCAGTGCTGCACTGAGTTTTTCTACAGCCTTCGGTGCGAGACCAAGGGACAATTCATCGATCATCAGTAGCTTCGGTCGACTCATGATGCCCCGGCCGATCGCGCACATCTGTTGTTCGCCGCCGGACAAAGTTCCGGCTTCTTGTTGCCGTCGATCGCCCAAGATTGGAAACAGTTCGTAAATCTGTGCGAGATCGCGGCGAATTTCTGAATCATCCGATCGCATGTGCGCACCCATGCGCAGGTTGTCTTCCACACTCATCACAGAAAACAGCCGGCGCCCTTCGGGTACGTGGGCAAGGCCTGCACTCAGCACCTGCGCCGGCGTTGCGCCGGTAAAATCCCGCCCAGTGATCGTGATCTTCCCTGCCCTCACGGGCACCAATCCAGAAATCGTGCGCAACAACGTCGTCTTTCCAGCGCCGTTCGAGCCAATGACGCAGACGACCTCTCCAGCAGCAACGTCGAGATCAATGCCCCACAGTACCTGTACCTCGCCGTAGCCGCATTCCAGGCCAGATATCTGAAGAAGCGAAGCGGTCATGCTGGTGCTCCGCCACTCGCTTCTACATAACGCTTGCCAAGATACGCTTCGGCAACGCGCCCATCGCGCACCACCTCCCGCGGCAATCCATCAGCAATCAGCTGTCCATGGTGAAGGACGACAAGCCGTGTCGAGATTGACAACACGACCTTCATAAGGTGCTCGATCACCACGACTGTGATGCCCGATTGCGAAATTTTACTAATCAGCTTGAGTGCATCATCAATTTCGGCAGGATTGAGCCCAGCGTTCACCTCGTCGAGGAATAGAATTTTGGGACTCATGGCAAGACTCTTGGCGAGCTCCAAGCGCTTGCGGCGCGCTAAGGTGAGCGTCTCAGCCGGCTGGTCAAAAAGATCACCAATGGCAACCTGCTGCGCCAATTCCCGCGCGCGCTGGCGCGCTGCCGCCAGCGAGCCGGCGCCACCAGCAAACAACGCGCCGGCCGCAATGTTGTCTCCGACGCTCATTTGTGGAAACGGCTGGACAACTTGGAAGGTGCGCGCGATCCCGAGCCCAGCGATTCGGTTCGGTGCTAGTCGCGTGATATCTTGCCCGTTGAAGCGAACGCGTCCAGCCGTTGCTGGATACATCCCGGTCACCAAGTTGACCAAGGTCGTCTTGCCTGCCCCATTGGGGCCGATCAGGCCCACAACCTCCCTTGTGTTTATTTTAAGGGAGACATTATCGATGGCGCGAAGCCCCTTGAATGAGCGAGAAACTCGGTCAAGCTCCAAGAGCACGCTCATGTTTTATTTGCTCCTAACCGTCGCCGCGTGATCGACATGAGCCCGTTCGGCAGAAACAATATCAGTGTAACGATTAAAGCCCCGAGCACGGCCGCGTGAACGGTGAGGAAACTGCGCCAGACTGCTTCCTCTAATCCGAGAAATACGGCAGCGCCAATCACGGGTCCGAACATGGTGCCTAGACCTCCGACTAGAGCCATGACCAAGGGCTTGACGGAGAGCAAAATATCGAACGCGTCGCTCGGATCGATATAATGTACCCAACTGGCATAGATGCCGCCGGCCACTCCCGGAAACATAGCCGACAGAGTGAATGCGGCAGCTTTGTATAGCCGCGCATTCACGCCGAGCATGACAGCAGCATCCTCGTTTTGTTGGATGCAGCGGAGTGCGAACCCAAGCTTGCCGCGATAGACCGCGGCAGTTGACAGCACGGTGATGATTGCCAAAGCCAGCATCGCAGCCAGGAAATACAGAGCTTGCTGAGTAACGCCTCCCTGCGTCACAGGCAGGTTGAGCCCCATACCGCCACCCGTAAGCTGGTCGTTGATATTCACCAACTCGCGAAGCACTTCACTTGCGCCAAGCTAGCGATTGCAAAATAGTGTCCTTTGAGGTGGAGAATCGCGAGTCCGATAACGGCGGCGAACGCCGCAGCAATGAGCCCGCCCAGAGGCCAGGCGACAAGCATCGGCATGCCAGAGCTCTGCAGGATTGCCGAAGCATAGGTGCCAAGCCCAAAAAAAGCGGCGGTAGCGAACGAAGGATAACCGGCTAGTCCGCCAATGATATTCCATGACAATGCCAAAGTGGCATACATTGCGAAAATGGTGGCTAACCGAAGTGCGTAGTTGCCACCCAAAACTAACACGGTGAAAAATGCGGCTACGATTGCAAAGATGACGAAGGTCCTCATTCGTAGCCTCTCCTGCCGAGCAGACCCGTTGGCCGCACTGCGAGGAAGGCGACGAGGAGCGCAAACGAAATCGGTACCGCATACTCGGGTCCGAACCACAGCCCAGTGAGGCTTTCGATCAAGCCGAGCGCAATACCGCCCACGATGGCGCCGCCCACGCTACCTAGTCCGCCGATTACACAAACGACGAACGCTTTGCCGAGAAAGATGATGCTGTTGAGTGGTGAAATTGGATAGATAATACTGAGCAGGCTTCCCGCCGCACCAGCCATGAACGCTCCCATGGCAAATGTCATCGCCTGCATTCGCATTACATCGACGCCCATCAATGACGCTGCCTCGCGGTCCATCCGTATCGCAATGATTGCACGGCCGAGTTTGCTGTCCCGCAACAGCCGGTACAGACCGTAGGTCATTAGCAGTGCAAGGATCATCACAGAGATTCGATCGAGCGGCAGCACAATCGGGCCAAGAAAAATTGAGCCCAGCGGCGGATCGAGTACTACTTTTCGGTAATCGGCCTTGAAGGCAAGCAACATGGCGTTGTTGAGCAGCAGATCAAGACCGAAGGTTAATGTTAAGGTCATCAGCACAGGCGCACGGATGACTCGATTGATGACGGCGCCTTGCAGCGAATAGCCAATTCCAAACAAGATAAAGCCCGCAATCGGTGCCGACAGAAAGGGATGCAAACCAAACAGCGCGTATGCAAAGAATGCCACATACGCGCCAAGAATGATGAAGGAGCCGTGCAGTAGATTAATGACGTTGAGTACGCCCCAGACCAGCGAGAATCCGACCGCGATTGCTGCGTACAGTCCTCCCAGCACCAGACCGTTCGCAAGCACCTGAAGATAGATCATGCGCCAAACTGCACGTTCAAGCAGCAGCTATCCGCTACCTCCAGCTCCGGTCGAAGGCAGCTCTGATTCAGTTGACCTGTTCGGGTCTGTCCTCCCCGTTGCGAAGGAAGTCGAAGCCACCGGTAATATCACTTCACCCCGATCTTCAACTCGCCTTGCTTAATGTACTCAGGGAAGATCACTATCGGCTTTCCACCTTGGATCTGAAATACCGGCGGGTCTAATGACGTAATCTGTCCGGTGCCACCAAACTTGATGCGTCCGTAGAATGTCGTGGTGTCTAGACTCGCCAGCGCATCGCGTACCCTTTTTGGATCGATACTGTCCGCCTTCTCGATCGCAAGCTGGAAGATCTCGCCGGCCGCAGCAGCAGAGGCCTGGGCATAGTCCGGCACGTCGCTATATTTCTGCTCCCACAGCTTATTGAAATTCTCGGTCGGGCCGAACACGCCTTTGCCGTCATACCGCACGGCTGGATGCCACCAGGCAGCGCTGGATACGTCCTCGGCGAGCGGTCCGGTTGCGTCGATGAACTCCCTGTAAGCCGGACCAGCGATCATTGTCACAACTGGTGCGCTGACGCCAAGGTCACTCATTTGCTTGCGGATCAGAATGAGGTCGTTGATGTAGCCGGTTGCGAAGATCCAATCGGGCTTTGCTGCGCGCATCTGAGTGATCGCCGAAGCATGATCCATTGTCCCAATGGCATACTTCTCGAACATTACGACGTCGAGATTGCGTTTCTTGGCAGACTTCTCCATCTCGTTGCCTATCGCAAGCGGAAAAAGGTCGTTCCGCGCCAGTATGGCGACGCGTTTAATGTTCGGATCACGCTTGCTGATAATGCTGCTGAGCGGTTCGGTCAGAGTGTCGTTCGGAGTAAAGGTGCCGAATAGATACTTGTAACCCAGATCATAAACCTGCTCCGAGGAGGCTGTCGCAGCGACAGTAGGAATTCCGTATTTTTCCGAGACCCCGCTCGCTGCCTTAGTTGCGCCCGACCCAAACGGCGAAAACAAAAAGTTTACCTTATCCTCCGTGATAAGACGCTCGGCAGTCTGCACTGCTCGAGGCGTATTCGAGGCATAATCGACATAAACAATTTCGACTTTGTAGCTTTTCCCGCCCGTCTTGATGCCACCCTTGGAATTGGCCACCTCTGTCCAGAGATCGTATCCCTGCTTTTGCTTGATACCTTCGGGGGACAGCGGCCCGGTCAGCGGCAGTGGGGCTCCGATTCGAATTACGTCCTGCGCCGCGCTTAGCTGGGGAGCCAGACTGGCTGCAATCAGAGCGGCAGCAAAGCCAAAATTGAACCAACGACCATACATGTGCTCACTCCTCCCTATCACTGACCTTATCAAGCTAACACCGTGATCGTGCATGATCACTCGATACTCGCGTGCAAAAGGCGGGCAACTGCCTACGCCGCCGAGTTGGGCGAACAGATGTCTTGAACGTGGTTGTTGGTTTCCTGGCTGTTTTTGCCGGGATCTGGATCGCCACCGCAACAATAAGCGAAAAATCGGCGACCATGTGCCGACTGCCGGTCTGTAGTTTACACTGCTCTCCGAAATCTTCTCTGGCACGTCGAGGCTTCGCCATCAATTATCGCTCTTATGCCATTAGTTCCAACATGATGAAAGATAATTTCTCTCCCCTTTGCTGACGCAGGTGATTTCCCGCCTTGACGTTTTTGAAAAATTCTTTGACGAGGATTAGGCTATTCCGATTAACGCGTAATCCGCCAAATAGCAGCCAAAATAAAAAATGATGCCGAATGGCCCACCATCTACCAACCAGGGTGCAAGAGCACATGAAGCATGGGACCACGCCGGGCGAGGCCTCTTCGCCTGAAAACTAGTCCTGCCGAAACCGCATTTTTATTTTTTGATTTTGCGATGCATAATATTCAATTGCGTTATGCTCACTCGACCGGGGCATAGAAACATGATTCAGACGCGCATCTGCAACGTGCTTGGAATTCAATATCCGATTGCCCTCGGGGGTCTGGGTGGCGGCCATACCCAGCCCGCAATGGTTGCAGCTTCAGTGAGGCCGGAGGATTCGGTGCGCTTGGATGTTTTCAACTAGAGCCCGACCAAGTTCGCGACGCTGCCCTTGAAATTAGAAGACGTACCAAGAAGCCATTTGCTCTTAACTTTCTGATGTTCGCATTTAAGGAGGATAGTTACGCCGCGGCATTGAAAGAAAAACCGGCAGGAATTGCTTTAGCTTGGCCCCGACCCGAGCAGGACCTAAAGACCTACATTGATCTCGCCCATGAGGCTGGCTGCAAAGTGACATTGATGGCGGGCGGCGTGCCGGAGGCTGAGCGCGGCGCTTCAGCCGGCGCTGATATCATTATCGCGCAGGGAACTGAAGCCGGCGGGCACGTCGGCTGGATGGCGACC
>Ga0207826_1000155_pt1 | contig 18064 bp, 16 predicted proteins | sample LuqExpMetageno80_FD_187837 | JGI IMG/M metagenome (GOLD analysis project Ga0207826, IMG submission 187837) | Tropical forest soil microbial communities from Luquillo Experimental Forest, Puerto Rico - Sample 80 (SPAdes) | ecosystem: Environmental > Terrestrial > Soil > Tropical forest ... | reverse complement strand
ATCCAGCATCCATACGCCGGTGTGTGTCAACTGGCCGTACATTGTGAGCGGGACCCAAAATTCATAGTGCAGTCCCGCGTGCGTGCCGTGGAAACCTTCGGGTGCCACGCCGACAATCGTGAGCGGAGTGCCATTGATGCGAACAATGCTGCCGATCGCCGCAGGGTCGGATCGATAGTGCGATTTCCAGTAGCTGTGGCTGATGACAACCACGGTGTGAGCGTTTTGCGCGTCTTCACGCTCCTCGGCGGAGAAAAAACGGCCCGCTTCCGGCTTGACCCCCAGCATGTCGAACAACCCGCCAGAAGCCATTTCTCCCCACACACGTTCTGTGCTGGCGGCATCGCCGACGGAAAACACGTAGCCGCGATAAACGGTCAGGTTCTGCACAAGCTTCAAATTGTCACGGAAATCGCGAAAGTCCAGATAGGATGTAGTGATCGGCTCGCCGTCCGGAGCGTTATTTTCGATCGCAACGATGCGTTCCGGCTGTTCGGCGCCCGGCAACGGATTGAGCAGCAGCGAACGCATCCAGCTGAAAATCGTCGTGTTCGCGCCTACGCCGGCGGCAATCGTAAGGATGGCCACGACGGCCACACCCGGAGCGTTTCGAATATTCCGTGCTGCGCTGCGCAATTCCTGCAGCAAACGTGACATCGCGGTGCCTCCTTTCTACTCGTACCTCAGCGCAACCATCGGATCGACACGCGCGGCCCGCCGCGCGGGAAAATAGCACGCCGCCGCTGCGACTCCGGTCAAAGTCAGAATAACGATCGTATAGGTGTGCATATCGGTCGCGGTCACTCCGAACAGTTGGCTCGCTAGGACCCGGGACAACGCGAGCGCCCCAATCGTGCCAATTACGATTCCGACCAAACAAAGCCGCATCCCGTTGTTCAGCACCATCCCCAGAATGTCGCGCCGCCCCGCTCCCACAGCCACGCGAATACCGATTTCATGTGTCCGCTGGGCCACCAGATACGACATCACGCCATATAGTCCCACGACGGCGAGCAGCAGCCCGACGGCCGCAAAGGTGCCGCACAGCACCCCGGTAAAACGCCGCTGCGCGATGGAGTCGGAAATATAGTTTTCCATTGTCCGCGCGCGAAACACGGGTATTTCCGGATCGACGGCCTTCACTTGCTCCCGTATCGCGGGTAGCAGATCGAGGGGGCTCGCGGATCGGGTCCGCGCAACAAGCGTCATGTCGCCGATCGCCAGTTGGTCATAAGGCATGTAGCATTCGGGTTCCGCGGATTCCCAGAGGTGCCGGTACTTCACGTTTCCCACCACGCCGACGATTTCCCGCATCGGCGGAGTTCCGCTCTCCGCCGCGTCCGGACGAATCCGCTTTCCCAACGGGCTCTCCGAAGGAAAAACCTCCTTTGCGAACGCCTCGTTGATAATCGCCACCGCTGCGCCGTTGGCATTGTCGCGGTTTGTGAACGTACGCCCCGCCAGCAGCGGAATGTGCATCGTCGTAAAGTAGTCCCGGTCGATCACGCGAAGCTGGGTGCGGGGCTCTTCGCCTTTGGCCACCGGCCGACCCTCTACCGCGAACGACGTTCGGATCTGACTGTCCGAAAGTGGTAACGGGAAAATGCCACTGGCATCCCTCACTCCGGTGACGCTCCTCATACGGTCAATCAGCTGCCGGTAGAATTCGATCGATTGCTCCGGCTTCGCATAACGCACCGCGGGAAGATTTACGCTGAAGGTAAGAACGTTGCTCGGGTCAAAACCTGGCGGTACACCCCACAAGTTCACAAGGCTTTCCGCAAGCAGACTTGCGCCAATTACCAGCACCAGCGCAAGAGATACTTCTCCGATCACGAGTAAGCGCCGAACCCGGTTTTGCGCCATACCACCAGTCGCGGTTCGGCCTCCTTCTTTCAGCGTGGAAGCGAGTTTCAATTTCGAAGAATGAAGCGCCGGCGTTATCCCGAAAATGATGCCAGTCAGCACCGACACTCCAGTCATGAACAGCAGCGCCACCCAATCAAGCCGCGCCTGAGCTAGCCTCGGTATTTGCAGCGAGGGAAGGGAAGAAAGAAAACGCGTGGCCCACGCGGCGAGCGTCAGGCCGGCGCCTCCGCCCGCAAGCGACAGGATTATGCTCTCCGTCAGAAGCTGCCGCACGAGCTGCGAGTGGCCGGCTCCCAGCGCTCCTCTTACCGCCATCTCCCTCTCGCGCGAAGCTCCGCGCGCCAGCAGCAGGTTCGCGACGTTGGCGCACGCAATCAGCAACAGGAAACCGACTGCGCCAAACAGCATCAGCAGCGAGGCACGAACGTCTCCCACCAACGCCTCCGCCGCAGGCTGCAGTGCCAAGCCCAGATGACTGTTTTCATCGGGATATTGTTTTTCGAGTCCCGCCGATACCGCGGCAGCATCCGCGTTGGCCTGCGCGAGCGAGGTACCCGTCTTCAGCCGCGCAATCCCGTACAGGAAATGGGCACCTCGTTGAGCCGTGAGCGCCTCCTCCGGCTGGTCCGCCACCATTTCAATGGCCATGGTGGTCCAGAGATCCACCGCCTCCCCATCCAACGGAAACTGAAACGAGGGGGGCATCACGCCGATGACCGTGTAAGGACGTTCGTTTAGCACGATGGTGCGGCCGATAATCGCTACTTCTCCTCCATAGCGGCTCTTCCACAACGAATGACTCAAAAGGACCACGCGCGCGCCAGGCTTGTCATCTTCGGGTGTGAACCCGACGCCTATTTCGGGCGCTACGCGAAGAACGGACAGCAAGCTGGCGCTAACGATTCCGCCGTGGAGCTGCGCCGGTTCGCCGTTTCCCGTGAGCGTAAACGTTCCATCCGTGTAGGCCGCCAGCGCCTCAAGGCTGCGGTTCTGGTCGCGATAATCCGCAAAATCGGGATAGCTGAGGGCCCGGTGGGCCTCGCCGTTCTTGGAGTCCGTGCCCCAAATGGCCATCAGCCTGTGCGGCTCCGGAAAGGGCAGGGGCTTCAGGAGCACCGCATCGAGAATGCTGAAGATCGCTGTGTTTGCTCCGATGCCGAGTGCCAGCGTCAACAGCGCAATCGCCGTGAACCCGGCATCCTTGCGCAGCATGCGAATGCCATAACGAATGTCTTGCCAGAATGTACCCATCACATCGACTCCTACTCGTATCTCAGCGCAACGACCGGATCGACCCGCGCGGCCCTGCGCGCTGGCACGTAGCACGCCATTAACGCGGCACATCCCAGCAACAGGCTGACGGCAGCATATGTCGCCGGATCCTTCGCGCTGACGCCAAAAAGCTGGCTGCTCAAAACTCTGCCTAATGCAGTCCCCGCAAGGATCCCGAGCCCGACACCAAGTGCAACCAGCCGAACCCCTTCGCTCAGTACCATCGTCATGATCTCGCTAGAGCGCGCTCCTAGCGCCACGCGAACGCCAATTTCACCGGTACGCTGTGCTGCCCGATGAGACAGCACTCCATAAACCCCAATGCACGCGAGCACCATCGCCAGCAAACAAAAGCCTCCGACCAAATTCGTCACCAAACGCCTCCCTGCCAGGGAGGTGGAGATCAGCTTCTCCATGCTGGTTTGTGCGTAGATCGGCACATCCTTATCGAGCCAGGCGGCTTGTTCTACAATCGCTCTCGAAACATCCGCGCGCGACATCGAACTCCGCACGACTAGGCTTCCTCCACCTGCCGGGTTTTGGCTCTCAAGAAGATAGGCGTCTGCAGTCGCCCCGTTTTCCAACCCATATTGCCGGACATCTCCGACAATTCCCACGATCACAGCCCAGGGCTTCTTCTCGTTTCGCCCGCCAAGTTGAATCGCCTTTCCGATCGGGTCTTCTGCCGGGCATATTTGCTCCGCCGCGCTCCGGCTGATGACCGCAACGGGTGCCGAAGCGGCCACGGCTTCATCCGTCCGTGTAAAAGTCCGGCCCCTAAGAACGGGAATTCGCATCGTCTCGAAATACGTTGCGGTCACAAAATAACTGTCGACGCTCGGTCCTTCAGCGCTATTGGCCAGAGGCCGGTCCTTGATGTGAAATCCGCGACGGTCCCAGCTACCACCCAGCGGAAGCGTACTCACCATTGCTGCGCCTTCCACTCCTGAAACTCTCTGAACCCGTTCGACAAGGTTTTCTTCAAATCGCAACACGTCGCCGCTCTTCGCGTATTTGGAACCGACCAGATTGAACGCCGCTGTGTGCAGATTCTGCGGCTCAAAGCCGGGGTCTACACCCAATAAGCGGCCCAGGCTGCGCACCATTAACCCCGTTCCAATCGCCAGAACAAAGGCCAACGCCACCTCAAAAACCACCAGCGTGCTGCGCAGTCTTCCACGTCGTCTACCGACTGTCCCGCGGCCTCCGCTCAGCAGCGCTTCTCGGGCCTCACTTTTGGATGTTGTCCAAGCCGGACTCACGCCGGCTAGCATTCCGACGATCAGGCTAACGGCGATCGAAAACGTCAACACTCCCGCGTCCACGCGCAACTCGTCTAACCGGGGAATCGCGGCGGAAGTCCACAGCTGCAATCCCCGTACTCCCCAAAAAGCGAATAGCACGCCAAGCGCGCTTCCACTTAGCGACAGCAACAGCGTCTCGGTGAGAAGTAGGAAAAACAGCCTCTTCCCCGTGGCCCCAAGGGCGGCACGAACCACCATCTCTCTTTCACGGGACACGACGCGCGATAACATCAGGCTCGCAAGGTTCGCCGATGCGATCAGCACCACAAACACGGTCGCTCCCATCAGCAGCCAAAGCGCATTACTTACCCGGCCGGTCACCGCTTCGTGCAGCGGAGTAACGACCACCGAGGCATCTGCTGGGTAATCATTCGGGAACTGGTGTGCCAGCTCGGTGGCGACGGTGTTCATCTCCCTTCGTGCCGAAGCCAGCGTCACCCCTTCGTTCAAGCGGGCCACACTTCGAAGATGTTGGCAGGATCTGCAAGAAAACGGCTGCGAGGCGTCGTAACCCAATGCCCCCCAGATCTGGGGCGGCCGGGCGCTGTAGGTGAACATGAGCGCCTCAAAATTGTGCGGCAGCACTCCGATAATCTCGTAACTCTGCTCGTTCAACTGAATGCTGCCGCCCAAAATCTCGCTCTGGCCCGCGAATTTCTCTTTCCAGAGTCCGTAGCTGAGAAGCACGACATTCTTCCGGTCGGGACGGTCCTCTTCCTTGCGAAAGTCACGCCCAACGGCTGGAATCACGCCAAGCGTCTGGAAAAAATCATAAGAAACACGGACCGCGCGCAAAACCTCGGGTTTGCCTCGTCCGGTCATTGTAGGCTGCCAGTCCCGATACATGGCGATGGACTCGAACGATTTGCTCCGCTCCCTCCAATCCTGTACGAGCCCATAGGAAACGTTGACAGGATTCAGCGTGCCGCTGTCGTTTGCCGCAAGCGTCACAAGGTGACCCGGCTGCCTGTACGGAAGTGAACTCAACAGCACGCCCTTGATCGTGCTGAACAATGCCGTATTTGCTCCGGTGCCGAGCGCCAGCATCAAAATCGCCGCGGCTGTCACGCCTGGCGTCTTCAGCAGCATCCGAAACGCGAATCGCGCATCATGCCATAGCGTACCCATTTACTCGTACCTCAGCGCCACCATCGGATCGACTCGTGCCGCGAGCCGGAATCACCGCGAAGCTCACGTCCTTCGTCAGCGCATACGCAACCCGTATTGCACGTCTTGCCACACAGCTTCCCTAGCAGTTCCAACTCGAATCCTCCTGAGATTTTGCAATCTGGAGGGCAACCCCTATTTCAATCGCACCCGATCGTAGTTATCCCACTGCGACATGTCCGACAGAATGACCCGGTCTCCCACCTGCAGTCCCTGCAGGATCTCAACAGTGTTCACGGAACTGCGACCCAGCTTTACGTTCACCCTGGTTGCCTCCGAGCCGTCTGGCGTCAGCTTGAACAGGCTGATGGTGCTCTGCGACGCACCGTGCACCGGCCGTCCCACATACAGAACATCTTTCAGGTTTTCGACCTCAATTGTTCCGTCCACGCTCAGGTCCGGCCTCGCCCCATCAGGCAGAGGCCCATCGATCGCCACGTCCATTGTCACGGTTCCGTTCTGTACCGAGGGGTCGATGCGCGAGACGTGGCCGGCGACCACGCCATTGCGCGTGTCAATCGTCGCCTTCTGGCCGATCACCGCGTCTTTCGCCTGCGTCTCGGCCACCTTAATTTCGGCCTTGAGCTTTTTCGGATCGGCGACCCGCGCCAGGTTTGTTCCGGGCAGCACGTGCTGTCCTACTTCCACCGGTACCAGTTGCAGCACTCCGTTGAGCCCCGCGCGCACATGCAGTGCCTCCAACTCCGCGTGCCTCAGCTCATACAACGCCCGCTGCTGATCCACGTGCGACGCCTGTGCCTGCAGGCGCGCCTGCGCAGCATCTGCCGTGTTCTTGGTGCGATCTCCTTCGAGTTGCACCCGCACGCCAAGCTGTTCTTCCTTCACCTTCGAAAGTTCCGCTGTCACCGTCGACCCGATTCCCTCGGCCGCCAGCTTCTCGTCGACGGCATGCTGAATTTTTGCCTGTTCGTACTCGCTGCGCACCGCGGCCTCGGCAGCCTTCTGGTTCAGAAGGTCGCTGTTGACCTGCACTTTCAGGTTGGCGTAATCCGCTTCCGCTGCCTTTAGCTGGTACTCGGCATCGAGCACGTCCCGTTTCAGCGTCAGGTTGCTCAGCTCAAGGATGATGGAGTCAGACCTAACAATCGCGCCCGGCTTTAGCACGATGCGATCCACTTGTGCTTCCGTCTGCGCCGGAATCCACTGAATGTCTTCGGGAATCAGCGTGCCGATTCCTCGAAGCTCGCGCAGCATTGGTCCACGTTTCACTTCGTCGGACCACACGGTTGCGCGATCCACCGTGGGAGCTGCGGGCCGCAACCGCGACAGTCCGTACGTCACCCCCCCGATCAGCAGAACCGCCGCGAATCCCAGCACGATTCGGCGAATCATCTTCGCTCGGGCATTTGAGGGTCGAGGGATATCCATAAATTATTGAAGTCTCGCGACTAACATTGTGGCAAACCGGTCGCCGCATCCCATCGCCAGGAAGTTTCCGATTATCAATAGATTAGGTAGCCTTGTGGACTTCGAATTTAGGTAGAGTGTCCGATATTGGGATTCCGCCTGCTCGGAACCGGGCATTCCCCGTTGGTCTTACAGGCCTTTGGACTTTCGGAATTCCCGGATGACCTCGGCCGGGTCGTTCAGACGTCCATCGACTGCGTAATTCATCCGCCGCATATCCGAAGCGGAGACTTTGTTCGCGAGTTCCGCGAGCGCCGCTCTGAGCTGTGGGTATTCAGCTAGGGTCGATTGACGCACAACGGGCACTGCGTCATATGGCGGGAAGTAATGCAGATCATCGTCCAGTGCTACCAGTCCGAGCGAATCAATCAGCCCGTCGGTTGAATTGCCCGCGACAAGGTCGACCTTGCGGTCGAGTAGCGCGCGATATAGCAGCCCGAGGTCCATGACCTGCGGTTCGCCGGCGAAGTGAAGCCGGTATCGCTCCGACCAGCCCCTAAAACCGTCCGGACGCTCAAGAAATTCGTAGCCAACCCCAATTCGCCACTGAGGAGCGATCGCGGCAATGTCCGAGGTGTTGCGAAGACTCATCCTCTTCGCATCCTCCCCGCGAATCACCATCGCAAATGTGTTTCCGAATCCAAGTGGCTCGGCCACCTCCAGATGAAAGCGATCCGCGTAGGCCTGTTTCACCCCACGATACACGGAGAGCGAATCTCCCGAAGGAGTTTCATGCAGCACGGTGGTCAGAGCCGTGCCCGTGTACTCCACATACAGGTCCAGTTCGCCTGCCAGAACCGCCTTATGAACCAACAAGGTCCCGCCAAGGTTCGTCTTTCGCTGAACCTTGATTCCAGTTTTCGCTTCGATTTGCTGTGCCAACAATTCTGCCAGCAGCACCTGCTCGGTGAAGAACTTGCTCCCAACCGTAATCCTTGGTTCACGCTCTTTGCGGCAACCCGAGCCAAGGGTTCCAACGACCAAGGCGACCGACAGAAGAACCCAGTGAGCTCGATGGCTGTGTCGCGGTTGTAGCGAACGCCTTCTTAATCGGGCCGTTCTTGGCGTTCCATCGCATTGTCCCCGGCTGCTGATCACGACACCCGCAACCGTCTCTCGATGATTCCCAGGAGAAAGTCTGCCGCAAGAGCGAGCAACGCCGCTGGGAGCGCACCAGCCAGCAGCAATCCATTGCTCACCAGCGCCACACCCCGAAAAATGAACGTGCCCAGACCGCCCGCTCCGATCGCCGCAGCGATCGTCGCAACTCCAATCGTGATGATCGTTGCCGTGCGGATGCCCGCAAGGATGAACGCACTCGCCAACGGAAGGCGGACCCGAAATAGAATCTGTGATTGTGTCATGCCCATTGCCTGCGCCGATTCGAGCACGGCGGGATCAATCTCTGTCAGCCCCACGTACGTATTGCGCAGGATCGGAAGCAGCGCATATAGAACCAGCGCGACAATCGCCGTGCGCTTGCCGATCCCACCGATGAATGGGATGGGGACCAGAAACCCGAATAGCGCCAAGCTCGGAATAGTTTGCAAAATATTTGCTACACCGAGCGCAATCCCACGCAGGACTGGCCGGTGCACAATCAGCAATCCGAGAGGAACGCCTATGAGTATCGCGATGAGCATTGCCCCCAGCACGAGCGCGAGGTGTTCGACCGTCGTTCCGAAAATCTCCTCTCGATGCTCAAGCAGAAAAGCCCACGCGCTCATACTGGTTCTCCGGCTTGATTCAAAAAAGACGCCGCGAAAGCGCGCACTTCCGCCTGTTCGAGTTTCAAAAATTCTTCCCGCGGCGCACTGGCAACCACTCGGCCCGACTGAAGTAACACAATTCGCGAAGCCAGCAGCAGGGCTTCACGCAAATCGTGCGTCACAAAGACGATCGTTTTCCGCAGCTGCCGGGTGAGTGTTGCAAATTCACGCTGCAGTTCCGCTCTCGTCACGGGATCGAGCGCGCCGAACGGCTCGTCCATCAACAGAATTGGCGGATCCGCCGCCAGAGCCCGGGCGACCCCTACGCGCTGGCGCTGCCCGCCCGAAAGTTCACGTGGCCGCCGCCCGCCAAACTCTTTCGGGTCGAGGCCCACAAGCCGCAGCATTTCCCTGACACGAGTTTCGATCTTCGGGCGCGGCCAACCTTCCAGTGTGGGCACCAGCGCGACGTTCTCCGTCACCGTGAAGTGAGGAAACAGTCCCGCCTCTTGAATCACATAACCGATGCCCCGCCGAAGCCGGATCCGATCCCAATCCGTCGTGGCTTTCTGCTTTACGAGGACTTGACCTCTCGAGGGAATGAGCAACCCGTTGGTGAGTTTCAGAAGGGTGGTCTTGCCGCTTCCACTGCGTCCCAGCAGTACTACGGTTTCCCCGCCAGCAATCCGCAACGTAACATCCGAAACAATCTCCTGCCGAGCGCTGCCGCCTGCACGCAGGCTCACTTCCTGAAACTCGATCGAATTTCCATCGACTTCCGGTACCGCCAAGTGTCTCTCCAAGTACTGCGCGAGCGGCTAGTTTAATGCACTTGGCGTCGTCACATAAATAGGGTTCGCGCGGCCGAAAAGGCCTCGAATCTGTATGCTGGGGATTTACAGGCGCCGCGCTTCAGCCTGGCCGTGTAGAAGGGAACAAAGCCAACGGGCTAGGCGGCGAGACGCCGCGAGGTTGACACTGCGTTCATCTTGGGCATTTTGACGTCCCACGCGAGTCCGAGCGTACGAAGCGTCCAAATCCCGTACCAGTTCACGTCCAACTCATACCACGTAAATCCGTGGCGCGCCGACTGCGGCTGAGCATGGTGATTGTTATGCCAGCCTTCGCCAAATGTAAGGAACGCCACCCAGAAGCTGTTCGTGGAACTGTCGCCGGTCTCAAACCGCTGCGTGCCCCAAATGTGCGTTGCCGAGTTTACCAGCCAGGTGAAATGCAAGCTCAGCACGGTGCGCACGAATACTCCCCAGAAAACCCACGGCCAACCGCCAAGCGCATAAAAAGCCGCAGCGACAACGACCGACGGAATCACGTGCCACTTGCTCATCCACAAGTGAAACTTGTCTTTGCGCAGGTCCGGCGCATACGGCAATAGCTCGCTGCGGTCCCGGTGCATCGCGCGCCCGGTCAAGATCCAACCCATATGCGCCCAGAAACCGCCATCGCGCGGGGAATGCGGATCGCCTTCCTTGTCCGTGTTCTGATGATGGATGCGGTGCGTTGCCACCCATGAAATCGGTCCGCCTTCGAACGCCAGCGTACCGCACGTGGTCAGAAAATACTCAACCCACTTCGGGGTCTTGTACCCGCGATGTGTCAACAGGCGATGGTACCCCATGCCAATGCCCAGGCTACCGGCCACCCACCACATCACAACGGCAAGCAGGAATGCCTTCCACGTGAAGAAAAATACGGCCGCTAGCGCGGCGATGTGAAGCGCCACCATAAATACGGTGATGCCCCAATTGACAGGTTGAGAGAAGGTCTTGTCACTCTTCCAAAAATTTAGGAGGCTCATGTAGTATTCCATTTTATCACTACTGAGTGCGAATCACGCAAAAATCAATCAATCTGTGTTGAAAGAGGCCTCAAGGTACCGGCGAACGAGGCCGTGATGAATTGACGATGGCACGGTCGAGTGCAGCCTTTTCTTCTTGACGCAGCGAACGGAATGCGCCCTTTGCGAGATCTCCGAGTTGCAGGGGGCCAATCGCGACTCGAACCAGGCGCAGCACTTCGACACCGAATCCATCCAGCATGCGCCGAATCTGCCGGTTCTTCCCCTCGTCGAGCACGATTTCGACCCACGAATTCTTCTCGCCTGAACGAATGAGGCCTGCCCGCTTGGCCTTGAGCCTTTCTCCATTGGGCACTTCAACGCCCCTTTCGAGCGATGCCATCAGCTTCGAGTCTGCCACAGTGCCGATCTGTACGTGATAAGTCTTCTCAAGGTGTGAGTGCGGGTCCGTGATTCTTGCTCCCCACTCGGAATCGTTCGTCAGCAGTAAAAGGCCTTCGCTGGCTTTATCCAGTCTGCCAACTGGCGCGATCCACGGTCTATCGTTCGGCAGCAGCGAGTAGATCGCCTCGCGTCCCTTTTCGTCGTGGGCTGTCGTCACCATGCCGCGCGGTTTGTTGAGCATCAGATAGACTCTTTCGGCCGCCCGAGCCTGCTTTCCGTCAACCTCAATCCGGTCTATGCCCGGACGCGCTGGCGTCTCGGGGTTGCGCGGCATCGTGCCGTTCAACCGTACCCTGCCTTGTCGAATCAGCGAAAAAGCCTCGGAGCGCGAGCAGTACCCGAGCTTGCACAAAGCTCGGGCAAGTCCGATGCGCTTGCCTTTGCCTTCCTGACGCGCGGAAGATTTGGCGCGACGCGATTTCACAACAGGCGCAATCCTGCTCAGCTCTTTTTTTCTGGCGTAGAGCTGTCCTCGCGATGTTTCACCTCACCATAACGCCCGGCGAGCCATGCGCGCACTTCCTTCGGATCGTATTTGAACGGCCCGTTCCCGCCTTTGTAAGCGACTCGCCCGTTTTCATCCAGAATGTAGAGCCGCTCCGGCCAGGCGGCATACGCATCGTTCGCGGCGTTGTTCATCTCGTCGATCCCGAAGGGCACCGAGTACTTGTACCGCTTTGTGAAATCGTTCGCAATGGCCACCCGCTGTTCCAACGTCTTCGGCTGGGCGTAGCAAACATCATCCTTATCTTTTGCATTTGACTTCATTTGCCACTCGTCCGTGGGGTGCGCCTCGCGCACATAAATCGTCAGGAAATCTGCTTGTTCTTGGTAGTCTTCGTAGAGCTTCGCGATATCGCCAACCTGGCGACGGAACGGCGGTCAAGTAAAACTGCCGAACACCAGCACGAGCGGCCGTCCCGACAAGTGATCGCGCAGACGGAATCGCGTTTCCCCATCCAGTGCCACAAGCCGCGCATCCGGCCCCGCGTCCCCAACCTTCAACGTGCCGTGATGCAAGTAAGGCAAGGCGTAGCGCACCATATAGAGCGCATCTTGGGGCCCGCCGGCCATCACGCTCAGGAGCACAAACACCGCCACCAGGAGCACCACGGCAGAAATTCCAATCCATTTCATCCAGCTCACGCCGTCCTCGCTTCTTTGACCCCACCGCGCAGCTCATCGCGCATCGCCCGGTACCGGGCCAGCGCTTTCTCGATCACGTTGCTGGCCGCATACGCCGGTTTAATATCTTCCACCTGCACCTGCTTGCCTTCGAGTTGTTTGTAATCCTGGAAGAACCGCTTCAGCACGAGCAATCGGTGCGGCGGCAGGTCGCGGGCCTCCAGGTAATCGCTGAACTCGGGATCGTTGGTCGCGACGGAGATGATTTTGTCGTCGCTCGCCCCGGAATCGATCATGGTCATCACACCGATCGCACGGGCCTTGATCAGTGCCAGTGGTTGCACCGGTTCCTGGCAGAGAACCAACACGTCAAGCGGGTCGTTATCGTCTGCATAGGTTTGCGGAATGAACCCGTAGTTCGCAGGATAAAAAACTGCCGAATGGATGATGCGGTCCACCTTAAGCAGCCCCGTTGCCTTGTCCAACTCGTACTTCACGTTCGAGCCCAACGGAATTTCGATGAGCGCCTGAAAATCTCGTGGTAGTTCCTCGCCTGGGGAAACGTCATGCCATGGATGCATTACAACCGTGGTCCTCGCTGTGGGCGGCTGGCTCGTCTATTATCACCGATACCGGCTGTTTTGGGATCGCTTGGCGCTTCAGGCATTCTTGTTCCACGCTCCCAAGATCACTCCCATCAGCACGAATCCCGCCAACGGATAAAACTGATTTATCGCAAACAGTTCCTTGGGTCTCATTTCATACATGTAGGTTGTGAAGGTAACTGGCCCCACGAATCCGATCCATAGCAGAACACCCACCGATGCACCTCGTCCCATTGTATTGGCGTTCCGCCAGATGCAAATTTGGGCCAGCGAATAGGCGATCAGCACATTCAGCAGAAGGGTAATGACGTAGGGCAGTGCCGGATTCATGCTCTTGGCTTGTTCCTCGGTCATGTGCTCGAGCGCCATCCACGGTTTGCCGAACAGCACTCCGTACCAAAGCGCGCCGAGTATCCAATACGCGATTGCTGCGACGATAACGGCCGGGTAATTCGTTTTCATCGAGGATCCTCTCCTTGGATGGATCGAGCTTCTGCGCACCCAAATCGCATTTCTGCCTGCTCACGGTCCCGTTAAGGCTTTCAAGTGACCTTTTCCCTTAGGCCCTCAAAAATGGTCACGAATGCGCCGAGGATGCCGGTCACGATCAACGCATGTGGCAAATTGAACGCCGCCAGAAGCGCTATCACCGCTGCGAAAGCGATCTCTGTAATTGTTTAGCTGCTTGTACCACCGTTGGCAGGCTGTGCTTTTCAGGTCGTACCAATAGATCTGGTCTTCAAGCCGTTCGATGACCGGATCCGGGGATGAGGTCGCAGCCGCTGCGCTCATGGCTGCCTATTGTATGACCTGCCCATCACAAAGCAAACCTTGAATTGGCCCGAATCTCCATAACGCCTTTTCTTTAGGTTCCTCGAACGCTTTCCCTCGACCGCCACTCACGCACAATACACTTGATGGCTGATCGCGGCACGCCGGGGCGGCGCGCTTAGGCCCGCGCCTTGTCAATCATCTCCTCCCAAATCCCTTTCGACTTGATGATCAGTTCAATCGCCTCTCGTATCGCCCCGCGGCCGGCAAGAGCTCTCGTCGTAAAATGCGCTGCTTTCTTCACCTCCGGCACAGCATTCCCGACCGCAATCGCCAGCCCGACGCGTCGCATCACTGGCAGATCCGGCAAGTCATCTCCTACATAGGCGACCGCGGATTCCCGGACACCAGCCTTCCGCAGGACATCTTCGTACGCGGGAATCTTGGTCGCTTGCTTCATATAGATGAATTCCATCTTCATTTCATTGGCGCGCCTCAACAGGGCGGGACTCTCGCGTCCGGTGATACAACCTGTCCGGATTCCCGCGGTGTAGGCGAGCGTTAGTCCTTGTCCGTCGTGTGCGTCAAACGTTTTGATTTCAAGCGCCGAACCATCTGACTGTGACAGGAGGCTTACACCGCCGTCGGTCATTGTGCCGTCCACATCCATCAGCAGTACTTTGATCTGCGCCGCGCGTTTCTTGAGGCCAGAAGAGATTTTAGGCAGGCGTGACAAAGGGAGCCTCCTCCAAATTTGTGAACCGAAAGTTTAGCAGGAAAGCGGGGGATATTAGCCACGCGACAGCGGTCCACGATTAAATGAGTTCCAGGGTCCACAGATCGTGGAGATGCACGACGCCAAGCACTTTTTGTGAGCCGTCCACCACGACCACCGAAGTGATTTTCTTCTTCTCCATCAGGTTCAGCGCCTCACTCGCCATCAGTTTGGGGGTGATGGTTTGCGGCGTGCGAACCATGCAGTCGCCCGCCGTCATTGAAAGCGTGGCGCCACCATGCTTCTCCATCAGCCGACGCAGATCTCCATCTGTCAGGATGCCCAGAAGCTTACCGTCGGCGGAAATCACCGTTGTCATGCCAAGTTTCTTCGCCGACATTTCGTGAAAGGTCGCCGGCATGGGCGTCGTCGGCGAGACGCGTGGTACCGCGTCACCCGTGTGCATCAGGTGCTCGACCCGCAGCAATTTCTTTCCCAACCGGCCAGCGGGATGCAATGCGGCGAAATCGTGAGCCTTGAATCCCCTCCGCTCGAGCAGCGACACCGCGAGTGCATCGCCCACGGCCATCGCCACCGTAGTGCTCGCAGTCGGCGCCAGATTCAATGTGCAGGCCTCTTCCTTCACGCTTACGTCAATCACCACGTCGCTGGCCTGGGCGAGCGTCGACCTAGAGTTGCCCGTGAGCGCGACAATTGGCGTCTCAAGCCGCTTCAGCGTTTCGAGCAGATTCAGGATTTCCTCCGTCTCCCCGCCGTACGTGATTGCTAGAATGGAATCACCTCGCGTCAGCATTCCTAAGTCGCCGTGCAGTGCGTCGGCCGGATGAAGAAAAAACGAAGGTGTGCCTGTGCTCGAAAGCGTCGCGGAGATTTTTCGCCCGATGAGCCCAGATTTGCCCATCCCTGTAACCACCACGCGGCCTTTGCACGCGCCGAGAAGGTCCACCGCGCGTTCGAACGATGAATCAAGCCGCTCCAGCACTTCTTGAAGCGCCTGCGCTTCAATGCGAAGTACGCGCCTCGCGGTCTCAAGGCTCATGCGTGACTCCAGCCGCGGACGAGCACCGCCAATTCCTTCAGCCGTCCGAGCAGTTCTGCGAGTTGTGAAAGAGGCAACGCATTCGCTCCATCCGAAAGCGCCTCGGCGGGATTGTCATGGGTTTCCAGGAAAACGCCGTCCACTCCCGCGGCAACGCCCGCCCGCGCTAGCGTTTCAATGAACTCAGGTTGACCACCGCTGGCCTGCCCCGGCCCACCCGGAAGTTGTACCGAGTGCGTTACGTCGTACACCACGGGGTAGCCAAGTTTCTGCAGGACCGGAAAGGTGCGCATATCAACCACGAGGTTGTTATAGCCGAAGGACGCCCCGCGCTCCGTGAGAACGATGTTGCGATTTCCAGACGACGCCACTTTTTCTGCAACGTTGCCCATGTCCCAAGGCGATAGAAACTGTGCCTTCTTGATATTCACGGCGCGTCCCGTTTTGCCAGCTGCCATCAGCAGATCCGTTTGGCGCGCCAGGAACGCCGGAATCTGCAGGATGTCGGCAACCTCGGCCGCCGGGGCAGCTTGCGCAGCCTCGTGAACGTCCGTAAGAATCGGCAGGCGTAAATCGGATTTGATCTTTCCAAGAATGCGCAATCCTTCGGTGAGTCCAGGTCCGCGGAATGCTTTCACCGACGAACGGTTCGCTTTGTCGTAGGAAGCTTTGAAAATGTACGGAACGCCAGCGTCCCCTGCAATCCTGGCAACACACTCCGCCATCCTCCGAGCGTGCGCTTCCGATTCAATCACGCACGGTCCGGCAATCAGAAACAGCGGATTCCCTCCGCCAAGGCGCAGCGATCCCAAAGTGATTTCGTGCGTAGTTGTCATCTAATTAGAGGAAGATATCACAAGTGCTGGCGCCGGTTTTTTGCATGCGTCTTTAGGAAGCAGCAGACCCCCAAACCACTCGCTCGGGCCTTAGGCCGACGGTTGTGGAACCGCGCGCAATGCCGGTGCAGGTGGTTGTGCCTCCGCTGCCGTAAGGCTCGTCGTTGGCCGCGATTTCTGCAGCTTATGCTCGAGTGCAGCGCCAATAAAAGCCGCAAATAACGGGTGAGGCTCGAGCGGTTTCGATTTGAACTCCGGGTGGAACTGGCAGCCCAGGAACCACGGATGCTCCGGCGCCTCTATGATTTCCACGTAATTCTCATCGGGAGTGCGCCCGGTGATTTTCAACCCGGCGGCAACCAGCGCCTTTTCATACTCTCGATTGAACTCGTATCTGTGCCGGTGCCGCTCGCTGATTTCGCTCGTGCCGTACGCTTTGTGCGCAAACGAACCGGGCTCTAGCTTGCAAGGCCACGCCCCTAGCCGCATGGTGCCGCCCATCTCCTCCACGCCCAGTAACTCGCGCAGCTTGTAAATCACGCGGTGTGGCGTCTGCGGATCAAATTCCGTGCTGTCTGCTTGCTTCAGTCCCGCTGCATCACGCGCGTATTCGATTGTGGCGCACTGCATTCCCAGGCAAATCCCAAAGAAGGGAATTCGTTGTTCCCGCGCATATTGAATGGTATAAACCATCCCTTGGATGCCGCGCTTGCCGAACCCGCCGGGAACAAGAATCCCGTCATAGCCCCTAAGGCGCTTCTCGGCTGCTGCCGGCGAATCGATCTCTTCCGATTCGATCCAGTCAATAACGGTCTTGTGGTTGTGGGCTAGTCCGCCATGCAGCAAAGCTTCGCGTAAGCTCTTGTAGGCGTCCTCCAATTGAACGTACTTGCCTACGATCGCGATTCGCACTTCGCCCTTTGGGTGGTGCAAGCGTTGCAACATATCCATCCACGGCTGCATATTGGCGGGACGGTCCTCCAGTCGCAGCAACCTCGTTATTTGCGCGTCCAAGCCCTCCTTGCTCAGCTCAACGGGCACTTCGTAGATGGTCTTTACATCTTCCATCGAGACCACACACGATTCGGCAACGTTGCAGAACAGTGCGATCTTTCGCTTCAAGTCCGCCGAAATCCTTCGCTCGCTTCGGCAAAGCAAAATGTCAGGCTGAATCCCGATCCCAAGCATTTCCTTCACGCTATGCTGTGTCGGCTTGGTTTTCAATTCGCCTGCCGCCGCAATATACGGAACCAGTGTCACGTGCACAAACAGCGTGTTTTCGGCGCCAAGTTCGAGCCTCATCTGCCGGATCGCTTCAAGGAAGGGAAGCGATTCAATGTCGCCAACCGTCCCGCCGATTTCGACGATTACGACGTCCACGCCTTCCGATACGCGCTTGATGCAGTTCTTGATCTCGTCGGTAACGTGCGGAATCACCTGCACCGTCTTGCCCAGGTAATCTCCCCGCCGCTCTTTCCCTAGGATCGTTTCGTAGATGCGTCCGGTCGTCCAATTGTTGTCGCGAAACAGTTTGACGTGGGTAAACCGCTCATAATGACCCAGGTCAAGGTCGGTCTCGGCGCCGTCATCGGTGACAAACACTTCGCCGTGCTGAAAAGGACTCATCGTACCAGGGTCTACATTCAGGTACGGGTCGCATTTTTGAATTGTTATTTTGAAGCCGCGACTTTCGAGAAGACAACCGATTGAGGATGCTGCAACGCCCTTACCAAGAGAAGAAACAACACCGCCAGTTACAAAAATATATTTTGGCGCCATCCGGGTCGCTCGCGTCCGCGCCGCGCAGACTTGAGCTTATCGAACCTCCACAGGATTGACGTACGTACAATTATGTTCGACGTCGCAGAGTGTGTCAATGCGAACTCTTTGCGCGCCCCCATCACAAATTCTCATCCATCCTTGCAATCCTTTCACTCGGCGCG
>Ga0207826_1000154_pt1 | contig 18143 bp, 17 predicted proteins | sample LuqExpMetageno80_FD_187837 | JGI IMG/M metagenome (GOLD analysis project Ga0207826, IMG submission 187837) | Tropical forest soil microbial communities from Luquillo Experimental Forest, Puerto Rico - Sample 80 (SPAdes) | ecosystem: Environmental > Terrestrial > Soil > Tropical forest ... | reverse complement strand
GTAAGGGTTTCTTACCCTTAGCCCCCTCCCCCACCTTGCTTTCTGCTCTTCGGCTCATCAGTTCACCCTCGGCCCCCGGCCTTCCAGGGAGCGGTACACGCCTACCACTTTGCCCAGGATCTGGACCAGTTCCGCGGCTTCCTCCGGAGCGAAACGCAGGGGTGCGAAGTCCGGGTTGTCCCCTTTCAGGACCAGGCCCCCGGCCTCCTCGAAAACCCGCTTCACCGTGGCCTCCTCGTCCACCAGGACCACGGCGATCTCCCCCCGGCTCACCCGGGGTTGCACCCGCACCATCACCAGGTCCCCGGGCAACAGCAGAGGCGCCATGCTTTCCCCCGAGACCCTCAGGAGAAAGACCTCCTCTCCCTGAACCCAGGCCCGGGGCAGAGCCAGGGTGTCCTCCACCTGCTCCGTGGCCAAAAGCGGCTGCCCGGCGGCGATGCGCCCCAGGATGGGCACCTCCACCACCTGCTCTTCCAGCCGGGACACCAGGGATAGCCCCCGGGAGCGCCCCGGTTCCCGGTGCAGGTGGCCCTTCCTTTTCAGGGCGGCCAGGTGATCCGCGGCGGCCCGGGGCTGGACCCCGAAGTGGGCCGCCACCTCCCGCACCGTGGGGGGGTACCCCTGCCGCCGGCAGAACTCCTCGACAAAGGTGAGCACCAAGCGCTGTCGATCTGTTAGGGGTTTCATGGCTTACTAAATACTATACAAATATATACTTGTCAAGAGAATAGATGTGTCGTGCCAAGAAAAGCGCAGAAGGGGAAAAATTAACAATATCGAAGGGACTTAGGCTGGATTTCCCTATTGACATCCGGCCTGGAAATGGTAAAGAACTCGGTGTCAGCCGAAAATATCGAGGGCTGGCCGCCGAGTTCTCCGGCACCTGGCCGGAGAAACGGGGGACCCAATTGTTTGGGGCGAATCCGCCTGGCGGTAGGGCAAGAAACCTCCTGCCCGAGCCCTGCAGCTAACCCCGTAGGCAGGAGGAGGATATGCCGGACATCAGTATTGAGGCGCCCGAAGCCTATCGGGTACGGCCCGCTCCGGGATACTCCGGCCCGGCAGCCCTGCCGCAGATTCAGTCAAGGTTGCTTTATTCCTTCCAGATAGTCACAGTCGCCGCCATCCAGGCACCGCCCCCCACGCCGCTATCCCAATCTCCTTAGCACTCTCAGATTCGCCAAAATTGCCAAGCTGCCTGAAGTTACTTGAATTTCTCAGATATTATTGCTGTCCTCGAATGGAGTTATTACCTTGGAGGAAGAGTTGCCCGGATTTCGTTGTACCGGGGCTGCCTCGTGCTGTGAATGGCGCCAATGCTGAGAGGGACCAGCTGACATGAAACCTGCTGTTCTGACCATCCTCAACCTGGGCTTGATACTTTTATTTATTTATTTGTTCCGGCGGAAAAGCCTGCTCTCCTTTCATCAGGACGGCCGCATCTGGCTGACGTATTTCGCGGTGGGCATCATCACCTTGATGGATGAGTTCACCTCGGTCTTTTACGCCCCCGCCGAGTCTTACCGCTTCATCGGCTTGAGCGCCATCATCTTTATCGCCATCACCAGCCTGCTGGTGCGCTTTATCAGCACCCGGCTCACGGAGATCGCCGAAATCCTGGAGCACCACCAGCTCATCGGGGGCGGGGTTTACTCCTTTTCCTACCTGGTCCTGGGCCCCCTGGTCTCCTTTGTGGCGGTGTCCTCCATCATGGTGGACTATATCCTCACTGCCTGCATCTCCGCGGTCAGCGCGGTGGCCAACACCACCTCCTTTTTCACCCTCTCCCAACCGGCCACGATAATCTCCATATTGGCCATCATCTGGGCTGTGGCCGGTTTGAACATCATGGGTATTCGGGAAAACGCCCGGTTCACGTTTCTGATTTTTGTAGCCGCCGCCTTCATCATGCTCAACCTCATCGTCTCCGGCCTCCTCCACCTGGATGCCCAGGCCCTGGGACAGCTCCATAAGGCGTCGGCCCAGACCTTTCAGCGCGTATCCACAGGCTCTCTTTTAGGAGACTATGGCAGCTTTATCTCCAGTATCGCCTTTTGTATCCTGGCCTATTCCGGGGTGGAATCGGTTATCCAAACCGCGGGCTTTGTGAGGAGTTGGAAGGATATTCGCAAGGCATACTGGTTTTTGGCCCTCACCGTGGGCCTGGTAACCCCCTTGATGGCCGCCCTGGCCTTATCTGCCAACATCGATTTCAAGGTCCACGAAGGGGACCTTATTACCCATTACGGCACCATGCTCAACGGCGTGCCTTTCGGCATCGCGGTGATGGCTCTGGCCAGCTTTACCCTGATCATGGCGGTGAACACCGCGTTTGTGGCCTCAAGCGAGCTCCTGGAACGGGTAGCCCACCGCTACGGCTTCCACTGGCTGATCGCGGTCAATAGGCGGCATTCTCTTTATCGCATCCACCTGTCCAGCGCCTTTTTCTTCTCCATCATCGTGGTACTCACCATGGGCAGCCAGGAAGAATTGGCCAACATGTATGCCCTGGGGCTGGTCGCGTCTTTCTGCATCAATATGGGTTCCCTGATTATTTATCGCTATTTTAAGGGGACGGCCGAAGGGATGACCTATTACACCAGCCGTCTGGGAACACTTATTCTCTGGGTCATCCTGGTGAGTTGCTTTGTCTTTCTGGCCATCGATAAGCCGCATGCCACCATGTTGTGGGCCTCGGTCACGGCGCTGGTCCTCCTGGGGGGCATTTGGGTGGCCCAGAAGCGGTCCCCGGAGATCAAGCAGATCCAGCAGGGAGAAAACGAGATGCAGATGATCCTCTACCTGGCCAATTCCGCGGCTCCGGAAGTGCATCTGTATTTCCGCCGCTCAGAAGAGTCCGGGGATGCTGAGAGCAAAGACAACGAGGCCTACATCACCTTTTATTCCCCCCGGGTAGGTGGCATTCCCCCCAGGATGGCCCCCCACCATTTCCGCTTTGCCCTCACCAAAGTCAGCCTTTTCCAACGCATCGTCAACCTCTTGAAGATCATGGAATATGAGCTGGCCGACCGCCAGGTCTTTGTCCACTTCGGTTGGCCCCTGTCCTCCTGGTGGGACCGCATGGCCATCGGCGTCATGGTGTTTAATCTTATGAGGTTGCCTAAGCTTTTCCCGAAATTTGATTTTGACATCCGCTACACCAGAAGGGCTCAAGAGAACTAAGCTAAATGACATTCTGGGGGGAGGCCAGGGTTCTAAAGGCGTAGGCCCTCCTCCCAAGCCCCTGCCCAACCCACTAAGGGGGCAGCCAGGCAAGGCCTAACCCCCGACTTGCCAGCCATGCTGTTGCTCCGCCTTTGCATGCAAAACCCCTTGCCGGAGACGGGGCCTCTTGTTATGGTTACAGGTTATGAAGCAGAAGGCAGCAAGCGCCGTGTCCCGGCGGGCCCAGGAGATCACCCCGTTTCTGGTGATGGACATCCTGGAGCGGGCCAAGGAACTGGAACTCCAGGGGGAACATATCATTCACCTGGAGATCGGCGAGCCGGACTTCGACACCCCGCAGGTGGTCAAAGACGCGGCTTTCCGGGCCATGGCCGCCGGCGAAACCCAATACACCCATTCCCAGGGGCTCATTGAGCTCCGGGAGACCTTAGGTGAGCATTACCTGGAAAAGTACGGGGTCAAGTTGTCGCCGGAGCAGTTCATCGTCACTTCGGGCACCTCTCCGGCCATGATCCTCATTTTCGCGGCGCTTGTGGACCAGGGGGATGAAGTGGCCCTGACCGACCCCCACTACGCCTGCTACCCCAATTTCCTCCGCCTGGTGGACGCCAAACCCCGCTACGTCGGGGTCCTGGAAGAAGAGGGCTTCCAGTTCCGGCCCGAAGAACTCAAGTCCCGGCTCACGGCCCGGACCAAAGCCATCATCATCAACTCCCCGGCTAACCCCACCGGCACCATGCTCACCGGCGAGCGCCTGGGCCAGATAGCTGAGTTGGGCCCCTATATCGTCTCGGATGAGATTTATCACGGCCTGGTATATGAGGGGGAAGAGCATTCCATCCTGGAATATACCGACAAGGCCTTTGTGATCAACGGCTTCTCCAAGCTCTACGCCATGACCGGCTGGCGCCTGGGGTATGTCATCGCCCCTATGGAGTTCGTGCGGCCCATTCAGAAGCTCATGCAAAATTTCTTCATTTCCGCCAACGCCTTTGTACAGCGGGCCGGGATCGCGGCCCTGACCCAGGCGGGACCGGAGGTGGAGCGCATGCGGGCTGTCTACGACGAGCGCCGCCGCTTCCTTCTAGCGGGGCTGAGCCGCCTGGGATTCCACATCCCGGTGCCGCCTACGGGGGCCTTCTATGCCTTCGTGAACGCTCGCCATTTGTCGGAAAACTCGTACACCCTGGCTGTTGATATTCTGGAGCAGGCCAAAGTAGGAATCGCACCCGGCATTGATTTCGGGGCCGGAGGCGAAGGGTATCTCCGCCTCTCCTACGCCAACTCCCTGGAGAACCTGGCGGAGGCCCTGGGCCGGCTGCAGACTTACCTCGACCGCCGGCCGCATTAAAGATCCTTCCTCCTCCCTTTCACCACCTTCCCGCGATCTTCCCTGATTGTAAGGCGATCTCCAGAATTGACGCGCCCTTGCCAGGGATTTTTTCATTTTCAGAATTATTCAGGGGCTCTCTTTGGTCCTGTTTGTCAGATTGATAGCAAGGGAAAGGTCTGGGCGCGAGTTTTCTCAAATCCGCAAGGAGGAGGGGATCCTAACCTACGCCACAGAAACCCTCACATTTTGTAACAAGTTAATTTATCACCAAATATTCAACGGAAAGAATTTGGCAAGCAATATGCATTTCTTTCAGGCAATCGCAGTAAGCGAGTCCACAACCCCCAGAGGTGAAAACAACATGAAGAAACTGGTAACCACACTGACCGCCCTGGCTTTTGCCCTGGGCCTGACTGCCTCGGGCTTCGCCCAGACCACCACGGTCAAGGAAGGGGAAAAGCCTGCGGTAAAAACCCAAACTCCGGCGTCCACTCCCCAGGTAATTCCGGCGGACAAGGACAAGTGCAAGGCCAAGGAAGCGGGCAAGCCCGTTACCAAAGAAAGTGATCCGGCCAAAGGCAAAAAGCCCGAAACCCTGATGAGCAAGAAGGACAATGGCAAAAAACCCGTGGCCCCGGCCCCGGATCCCAAAAAAGAGGAAACCAAGAACGTCACCAAGTAAGTCAACCAGAGCAGCGTTTCAGCCTTACGGCTAACGCTCCAGACGATCCGAAAACTCCCGGCCGGGTGGGGCTGAAGAAGCCCCCCCCGGCTTTTTTTTCATAAAGGTTTTTTGGGGAAAGGGCCAGGGACCAGAGGGCGTAAGCCCTCCTTCCAGCCCCTCTCCCAACGCACCGAAGGGTCGGCAAGGCGGGCAAGGGCCGGACTTTCCGGTAAAAAGGCTCCAAGGATTTTGGTGAGTGGGGTTGGGAGAGGGGGCAGGGGTTGGCGGCACAGGTGTCATCACCTGTGGGACCTCCAGCCCCTCTACGTAAAGATTATTTACAACAATCTCAATTGCAGATTACATGGCATGCACCTGGGGATTGGGTGTCTTCACGGGCTGCCATTTGGGGGAAAGACGCAGCATCCGGGCCGCGATGGCTTTCAAGCCCTGACTAGCCCGGCATTGAGGAGATTGCTCCAGGAAGGGGGCCTGGGACCTCAGGGCCCGCTTCACTGCCGGGTCGGCAGGAACTGACCCCAGGTAGTCCAGCTGCAGCTCCAAGAATTTGGCCGCCGCCTGGGACAGGTGGCAAAGGTCTGGCGGGCCTCCCGTTCGCTCTGGACGTTGTTCAGGACCACCAAGAAATGCCGGCGCTGATAATGCTGAGCCAGGACCTTGATCAGGGCATAGGCGTCGGTGAGGGCCGTGGGGTCGGGAGTCACCACCACCAGGGAGTGGTGCGCCAGGGTGTTGAACCAGAGAACCGCCGGTCCCAATCCCGCCGCGGTGTCCACCAGAACGTGGTCAAAGGGCGCGGCCACCTGGCTCAGCACCACGCCCAGCAGGGCCTGATCATCGGGGCCCAGGTTGGCCGTCTCGGGAACCCCAGAACTGGCCAGCAGCACCCCCAGGCCGGGACGCACGGTCACCACCGTTTCCAGGGGGTCGGCGCCCTGGTCCAGGATGTCCCTGACGTTGGCCTGCACTTCCAACCCCAGGAGGACATCAACGTTGGCCAACCCCAGGTCGCCGTCCACCAGAAGGACGCGCTTTTCCTGGTAGGCCAGGGCCAAGGCCAGATTGACCGCCAGGCAGGTTTTGCCTACACCACCTTTACCGCTTGTGATGCACCAGAGTTTCGGCTCAGCCATATGACCCACCTGCTTTGCCATCATGAGGATTAGTTTCGGGAAAAAAGGCCCGGTGCTCTTCCCGGGTGAGCCCGACTTCAGGACTAACCTGGAGACTGTCACGGTGACAGACGGTGTTGCGGCCCTGGGCCTTGGCCAAGAAAAGCCAGTGGTCGGCCTGCTGCAGAAAGGCCTCGGGGGTTAAATCCTGGCGTCCGGTGAAGGTTTCCACCCCAAAAAACTGGCAGTAATCCCCCCCTTGCCGCCCCGGGGTTCTTGACAGGATTGGGCCAGGGTGTCTTTGAGACGGACCGCCAGCCGCACCGCCTGGGGGAGGCGGGTCCCGGGCAGGATCACCGCGAATTCTTCGCCCGCATAACGACAGGGGATATCGAGTTTCCTGACGCTGTCTTTGAGGAGAACCGCCACGCGCACCAGCACCGCATCACCGAACTGATGGCCGTAGGTATCGTTGAGGCGCTTGAAGTGATCCAGATCCAGTATGATGACGCTGGTGGGCAGTCCGGTGCGCCGGGTGCGCTCCATTTCCTGATCTAAGGCCATCAGCAGATACCGCCGGTTATACAAGCCGGTGAGAGGGTCGGTTTGGGAAAGTTTCCGAAGCCGCCGGCATTCCTCCTGAAGGCGTCGGCACTCCTCCTGAAGATGCTGGAATTCAGGCAGAACCGGGCAAACCTTCAGGCCCGCCGGGCAGACGGGGAGCTGTACAGGGGGCGGCATATCAAACCTCTCCCCTTTTATCGGCATGCCGGGCCCGGAGATTGAACAAAAAAAGAAGGAAAGGAGAAATTAAGACTGGAGGGGGAGAGGCCGTTGTCAAGCCCCTCCCCGGTTCTGGCAGGATCTCGTTATTTCAGCCCATCAGGTTTGCCCCCTAAAGGCGGGGATCGATGTTGCCGGGTCCGCCGCAATCTGGGAGATAACAGCTGACGTCTTTAAATTCGCAGGCTTTCTGGCATTCCGGGCAGGCTGCCGGCGGTTTGGCTGCCGTCACGGTGTAGCCGCACTCGGTGCATCTCCAGTGAGCTTTCGGTTCCATCGTGCTCATTCTCGTTCTCCTTAGATCTTGAGGGTTTGTGACCCACGGTCCTCTCATTTTCAATTCTTCAATGTTATTCATTCCCAAATAAATTGCAAGAACCTGCGCGTCAAAGCTTGCGCAAGCGTTCCTTCTTCTGGCGGAGGCTCTTCTTGAGGCGGTGAGCCGGCCCCTTCTTGCCGCCGCCATGAGAGACCGGCTCTTCTTCATCCTCTGATTCCCCGCCGGTGTGTGAGTTCCTCAGAAACTGGCTTTCAAACTGGCTGGCAGCCACCCAGGTAGCCCCGGTCTTCTCGGCAAATTGCTGCAGTTCCCGGTCCGAACTCACCATCACCACCCGGCGTCCCTCCCGGGCCAGAAAGCGCTTGATCACCTCATCAGCCCGCTCCCCCCGCCGGGAATAGATGACCGCCACCCCTTGCCACAGATCCCGGCTCTCCTGCAAGGCACCCCCCTGCCAACCGTCAAAGATCACGGTGATTTTGTGCTGGGGCCGCCGTTGGCGATAGTCTGAGAGGGATTGCAGCAGGGCTTCCCGGCCCTCCTCCAGGTCCCGGGCATCCACGAGGCTGAGCCAGGGGGACTGGCGGATGAGATTATAGCCGTCGATTATCAAATGCAGAGACATAGCCGCCTGTAAACCGGATCCTTGACCATCATATGAAAAGAAAGTGATTTCATTTCAACAAAGTTATCCCCAAGGCTAATTTTATTAAAGTTATCTCAACCGCGTCCGAGTAATCATATAAACATAAAATGAACCAAAGAAAAAGATGGCGGTAATGCCCTGGGTGCCAAGTGCCAGGGAGAAATTTTTCTCAAAAACCTTGACTGGAAAATGGTTTTTTGCTACAGTTACCCGCAGTTAGCGCATAACTAACTTTCGGGGGAGGAGGATATTATGCGTAACTGGTTGGTATTCTGCGTCTTTCTTGTTTTGGCCTTGGGTCTCAACAGCTGCCGGGGGAAACAGCAAGTTGTGACCAAGGCGCCGGTCCCTGAAATTGCCACACCGCTGACGCCTGAGCAGCAGGAAATTAAGCAGCTGCTGGCCAAGAACGGCTTCAGCCGGGATGGGGCCAAATCCACCGTCCTGGTAGTCAAGAAAATGGAACGCCGACTGACGGTCTACCAGGGCCTCAAGCCTCTTAAGACCTATGCCGTTGTCCTGGGGGGCAATCCCAGACCCGACAAATTGTGCCAGGGGGACCTGTGCACTCCGGAAGGGGTGTACCATGTGGTGTGCAAGTACAATCACCCTCGCTGGGACAAGTTCATCCTGCTGGATTACCCCAACAAGCAAAACTGGGTGAAATTCGGCCGGGCCAAGAGTGCGGGGCAGCTTCCGGAAATGGCCCAGATCGGCGGGGATATCGGCATCCACGGGACCGAGGATCCTTCAAGGAACTTGGCGAGAGAGGACTGGACCCTGGGGTGTGTCTCCCTGCTCAACCGGGACATCGATGAGATCTACCCCATGGTCAACGACAACACCCTGGTATATATCAAAAAGAGATAAGCCACCGGCCTCCAGCGACAGGGCTGAACCTGGCCGGGGCGTTGGAGACCGGGGGGGTGCCGGTTTGGCAGGACTGCCACTCATGTTTCCAGAAGATGGGAAAGGGGTTCAGCCAAGGCGGGGTGGGCTACGCAGTCTTGGCTGCGTAGTCTCTTGAAATTACCTGGGAAAGCCCCTTGAGGGTGGCGTTGCTCGTACCCTGGGACAAGTTAAAAAAGACCTGGCCAGAGATAAACTCTCCCCGGCCAGGTCTTTTTTTCCTTATTTCTCCGGCAGTTCCACGGCGACAATCATAGTCCGTCCCTCACGCTTCACCAGGAAGCGGGCGTAGGACTTTTTGGGTTGTTCAGCCAAAACCTTCTGGAAGGTCTTGGTGTCGGGGATGGCCTTGCCGTTGATTTCTATAATAACGTCTCCCCGGCGGAGGCCGGCGTCTGATCCTGCAGAGCCGGGCATGACCTCGACCACCACCACTCCCTTGGTCTCCTTCAGGCCTAAGTGCTGGGCCATCCGGGCGTCCAGGTCCTCCACCACCAGGCCGATGGTGTTTTCTTCTTTAGGCTGTTCGGCAGCCTCTTTGCCAAATTGCTCTTCTTTCAGTTCGGTCACGGTGATGGGAAAAGTCATTTCCTTGCCGTTTCTGAGTACCTTCACCGTGGTCTTGGTGCCCGGAGGGGTCGCCGCCACCAGACGTGGCAGTTCGTTCATCTCCTTGATGGGCTTCCCATTGTATTCAATGATGATGTCTTCCCGCTTGATACCAGCCTTCTCGGCCGGGGTATCCGGATGGACCTCGGCTACCACGGCGCCTCTCGGTTCTGACATGCCAAAGGCTTTGGCGATTTCCGGGGTGACCACCTGCACCTGCACCCCCAGCATCCCCCGAATCACTTTCCCTTTGGTCTCGAGCTGTTCAATGATGTTTTTCACCATGTTGGCGGGAATGGCAAAGCCGATGCCCTGGCCGGTGGCCACGATGGCGGTGTTGATGCCCACCACTTCCCCTTCCAGGTTAAGGAGCGGGCCGCCGCTGTTGCCCGGGTTGATGGCCGCGTCGGTCTGGAGAAAGTTGTCATAGCGGCCGGCCCCGATGATGCGGCCCTTGGCGCTGATGATTCCCTGGGTGACGGTGTGCCCCAGGCCGAAGGGATTGCCGATGGCCACCACCCAGTCGCCCACCCGGATTTTATCGGAATCGCCCAGGGTCAGGGAGGGAAAGGTCTCTTTGGCGTCGATCTGGAGAAGGGCGATATCGGTTTGAGGATCACGTCCCTTGACGGTGGCGGTGTACTCTTTGCCGTCCTGCCCGGCCATCTTCACCTTGATCTTGTCGGCGTTCTTGACCACGTGTTCGTTGGTAATCACCAACCCCTTGGGATCGATGATAAAGCCGGTGCCGAGAGAACGTTGGGTGTACTCCCGGGGCATCTCCGGAAAGAATTTCTCAAAAAAATCCCAGAACGGCTCGCCGGGGCCGGGCATGGGACCGGGGCCGAAAAACTCCCGCCGGGAGGTTTTGCCTTTGAAGGTCTTCTGGGTGCTGATGTTGACCACCGCCGGAGAATATTTCTGAGCGATGTCGGCAAAAGTTTCCGGCGTCAGGCCGGCGGCGACAGCCTGGGGCGCCGGGGACGTTATCCCCAGCAGGGTCAACGCCAGGACAGTGGCCAGGACTGAGCTGACCTTCAGGATAACATGGTTTCCCCTCATCATTGTTTGGTCTCCTTATCTCCCTGCAAAGTGGCGGAGGAGGCGAATGCAGGCAGTTCGCTCTTCTTGCCCACCACCACCAGGAGGTATCTCTCAGGATGCAAGTATTTTTCCGCCGCTTTTTGCAGGTCGGCGGCAGTGATATTTTTAATCAAGGAAGGATAACGCCAGGGGTAATCCAGACCCAGGCCGTACAGTTCGACGTAAGCCAGAAGGGTGGCCCGTTTGGCCACGGAATCCATCTTGGCCGGAAAGCTGCCGATGAGATATGACTTGGCGTCTTCCAGTTCGGCGGCGCTCACCGGCTGCGAGCGAATCCGTTCAACCTCACGGATGACCAGGGCTACCGCCTCCCCGGCACTCCGGTTCTTGGTCTCCAGATCAACGGTGAAAGCCCCGGGTTCAAGGCCGGCCTCGAAGCCGCTGGCGACGGAGTAGGCCAGACCCCGGTCCTCACGAATGTGGTCCAGCAACCTTGAGGAAAACCCTCCGCCACCCAGGATGTAATTCAGAATCTGCAGGGAGTAAAAATCCGGGTTGTGGCGGGCAATTCCCAGGTGGCCCCAAATAATATTGGCCTGGGTGATGTTCTTGTCGATGATAATGTTCTCGGCACTCTTTACCTCCGGAGGCGGAGGCAATCGCAGCTCGGGAATAGGCGCCGCCTTCCAGTCGCCGAAGGTCTTGGTCACCCATTCTTTGGCTTCCTCCGGAGACAGGTCGCCAACGACGGTCACGATGGCATTGTTGGGCCGGTAGAATTTGTCGTGGAAGGCTGCCAGATCCTTGCTGGTGATGGTCGTCAGGTCTTCCGGCGTGCCTTTGGGGGGATAGGCGTAAGGGTTTTTCCCGAAGAGATGCTGGCGAAAGGCCCGGGAGGCAACAGTACCGGGGTCGTCCTCGTCGGTCTGAAAGCTGGCCTTCAGCTGGGAAACCTTGCGCTTGACCTCTTCAGCGGCAAAGGCCGGATTGAACAGAATATCCTTGAGGAGATCCAGCCCGGGTTGCAAGTTTTGCTTCAGGACGGTGAGGCTCACCGAGGCATAATCTTCACCCCCGCTGGCCCCGAGCCTGGCCCCCAGGGAATCCACCGCTTCGGCGATCTGGGTGGCGCTGCGCTCTTTAGTCCCCTGGGTGAGCAACAAGGCGGTGAGGTTGTCCAACCCGGCTTTCCCCGCCGGGTCACGGAGAACGCCGCCCTTGATCAGGACCTTGATGCTCACCAAAGGCAGACTGCGCTGTTCAGAGTAGAGCCAGACCAGCCCGTTGGGCAACTCCTGGCGCACCCCCAGGACTTTTGGGGGGGCGGACTCCTGGGCGGCGGCGGTGGCGGCCAGGATAACCAGAGAAAGGAAAAGGCACAGCGTTTTTTTCATAGGTCAATGCTTGGCAAACTGAACGGTGGGCAGGCTCCAGCCTGACTTTCCTCCCCGCCAACGTCCGGTTATGAAAATTATAGCCCCATTAGTGTATGATTTTGGCAGGTTGAGTATGGCCGGCCTGAGGCTGGCTGCTTTTTAAGGGGAAAAGCACTCCTATGGTGCGGTTATCCGGCGTAAGATACTGGCGGGCCAGCCGTCGGATGTCCTCGGCCGTCACCTGCTGAATCTTGGGGATATATTCCTTGACCAGGTCCCAATGGGCCACGGTGGCGAGCTTCCCCAGGACCATGCCCCGGTAGAACAGTGAGTCCATGGACATGTAGAACGCCGAAGTCACCTGGTTTTTGGCTTTTTCCAACTCCTTGGGGTCTACCAGGTCAGTCTGCAGCTTTTTGATCTCGGCGTCAAAAGCCCGCTCTACCTGGGCCACGGTCTTCCCAGGCAGAGGCTGGCCGTCGAATATAAAGACCGAGGGATCGCTGGTATCCAGATCATAATCAGCCCCTACTTCCAGAGTCAGGCGATCCTTATAGACCAGCTTCTGGTACAGCCGGGAACTGCGCCCCTGGGAAAGCAGGCTCGACAGCAGTTCCAGGGCGAAAGCGTCGGGGTTCTCCCAATTGGGGACGTGGTAGGCCATGACCAGATAGGGGAGCTGGGCTTCCCGCTGCACCACCACCCGGCGTTCCCCATATTGGCGAGGCTCCTTGGCCGTGACCGGGGGAGGCTCGGGCCCGGGGGGTATGCTCCCATAAATCTCTTCGGCCCAGGCCAGGACTTCCTTGGGGTCGACGTCCCCCACCACTACCAGGGTGGCGTTGTTGGGCTGGTAATATGTGCCGTAATACTTGAGAAAATCGTCACGGGTGATACTTTCAATGTCGTGGTGCCAGCCGATGATGGGCCACTGGTAGGGATGGGCCTTGTAGGCAGTGGCCAGCATGTCTTCCATCAGGAAGTTCACGGGGTCGTCTTCAGTGCGCAGCCGCCTTTCTTCCAGCACCACGTTCTTTTCCGTGTTAAAGGCTTTTTCATCCAGCTTGAGGCCCCGCATGCGATCAGCCTCCATTTCCATATACTTCTTGAGTTCCGTTTTGGGACCGTTCTGGTAATAGGCGGTGTAGTCCTTGCTGGTAAAGGCATTATCGCTGCCGCCGGCTTTTTGCACCAGGCGGGAAAACTCCTTGGCTTTATATTTATCCGTGCCTTTGAACATGAGATGTTCAGTCAGGTGGGAAATGCCGGTCTTCCCCAGCTCTTCGTTCCGGGAGCCCACCCGGTACCAGACCTGGTGACTCACCAGAGGGGCGCGCGGTTCCCGAAGCACCAGGACCAGCATACCATTTCGCAGCCGGTGTTCCACGACCTGACTAAAAGGCCCGGAGTTGTCCTGGGCCCTCCCGGACCGGGGAAGCCCCAGCATCAGGAGAAGCAGCCAGGTAATAATTATAAAGGAGGAAATACCTTGCCGATTTTTTTGCCGAGTTAACACTGAGATCACCGCTTGGACAGATTCATTGATGTATTAGATGCCAATTTTTCCCTTTTGAGAATAAATCTTATCTTTTGACATTGCAAGCAGCAAGGGCTGGGTGAGGGGCTTCAGGATGGAGGCGGCTGTGCCTTACTAGCGACCCTGTTTTTCATCCACCGGCAGCAGGTGTACAGGAACAGAAAAAGAACGCCCCCGGACATATCCAGGCCGACATCCCACCAGCTGGAAGGACGGCCGGGCACAAAATACTGGCGCCCCTCATCAGTGAGGGACACCAGAAGAGCAAGGGCCAGGGCCAGGATCCGGTTGGTCCACAAACTTTCCGGGTAGGAAGCCGTCAGGGCCCGAAACCAGAGGATGGTCAGGACCCCGTAGCAAATTGCATGCAGGGCCTGGCGGCAATAGAAATGGTACCGGCTGAGGGTATCGAGGTCCAGGATGACTATCCAGGACATTATCCAAGTGAAGATGGCGGAGGTGTTGGCCGGGGAGCCCAGGTTCCCAAAGAGGACCACGATGGCCAGGGTCCAGATGAGGGTCGGGGCCCAATAGCGCCATAAGGCTGATTTAGCCGCAGTTCTCAAAAATACGCCTCGGCAAATTGAAGCAAGTCTAGCTGAGCTGGATAAAAGGAAGGAAAGGCCCCAGGTTTCCCGCGTAGAATCGGTGGACATTATACTCTCAATCCAGGATCGCCGCGACGAAGGCCTCGGGGTCGAAGGGCTGCAGATCATCCATGCCTTCCCCCACTCCCACGTATCGGAGCGGCAGACCGGTTTCATGAGCCACGGCCAGGGCCATGCCCCCCTTGGCGGTGCCGTCCAGCTTGGTGAGGACAACACCCGTCACCCCCACGGCCTCGTGGAAAAGACGGGCCTGGTTGAGGGCGTTCTGGCCGGTGGTGGCGTCCAGGATCAAGAGGATCTCATGGGGCGCACCCGGCATTTTCTTGGCGGCGGTGCGGTGAATCTTTTTGAGCTCCTCCATGAGATTCACCTTGGTGTGCAGACGGCCGGCGGTATCCACGTATACCACGTCCACTCCCCGGGCCTGGGCGGCGTCCAGCCCGTCAAAAACCACAGCGGCCGGGTCTGACCCGGTTTTTTGCTTCACCACCTGGGCCCCCACCCGCTCCCCCCAGATCTCCAGTTGCTCCACCGCCGCGGCCCGGAAGGTGTCGGCCGCGATGAGGAGGGGATTGAGCCCCCGGGTCCGGTCCTGGTGGGCCAGCTTGGCGATGGTGGTGGTCTTGCCGACCCCGTTCACCCCCACCATGAAAATCACCCAGGGCCGGGCGGTGCGGGGCGAGGCCGGCGGCCCGCTCAGTATCTGTACCATCTCCTGCCTGAGGGCCTCTTTGAGACGCTCCGCATCGCTGAGCTCCCGGCGCTTGACCTTCTCCCGGATGACCTCGACCAGGCGCAGGGTGGTGTCTACCCCCAGATCGGCGGTGATGAGCATTTCCTCAAGCTCATCCAAAACCTCGGCATCCACCTCCCGGCGTCCCAGGAACAGACGTTCGAGACCCCCGGCCAGGCTTTTGCGGGTGCGGATCAGGCGCTCCCGGAACCGGCGGAAGCGGCGCTTGCGGGTCTTTACCGCCTCTGGGTCATCCTCCCTGATCTCCTCCTCCAGATCAATGATTTCCTCTTCCCCTTCCACCCACGCCGATTCAGGGAGTTCTTCGGGACGGAGAGGCCTAAGTTCCATATCCAGCGTAGATTCCTCGCCGGCAGGCTCCTCCTCTTCCGAGAGGTGCTCCTTGCGGAACATGCGGACCAAAAAGCGCCGCCGGGGTCTCGCGGCTACCGCCTCAGCTTCAGGGGCCAGGTCATCAGGTTGGCCATCTCCGGAGGCAGGTTCGGGGGCAGGCGGGGTATCAATCTTCGGGGCCTGGACTACTGGCTCAGGAGGAGCATCCTCAAGAAGTGCGGGAGAGGCCTCCTGGGATTCGTCCTCCAGGGGGCTTACGGCCTCATTTTCCAGGCCGGTTGGCTTGTGGTCTTGTTCTTTCTTTCGAAACCAGCGGCGCATAGCTGGGGTCACTCACTTATAGGGTTTACGGTTTTTCGTTTTTTGTTAAAAAAAACTGCGTTTTCAATAGTAAGATCTGTTTCCTCTGCGAAAATCCATCATCGGCTCAAAGCTTTCATAATTAAAGAAATATAATGTAGAGTAGGCGCTCTCGCCTGCAAAATACAGCCGGGGGCGGCTGTTCTAGATGATTTTCGCAGAAGTCTCGATCTAGCAAAACCATCATCGCGTAGATATCTCCTTCAAACAACTGTAGCCGCAGGCTCTGGCGGCTGGTAGAGTCTGCAGCTACATAGAGGCCGCACCCGATCGCATCCAGCTCAGGTGGCGATCTTGGAAAAATCCGCCATCTTGAGAAAGGTCTGGCTGATGCGGGCCAGGAGGGTGAGGCGGTTCTTTTTTAGCTTCGGGTCCTCGGCCATGACCAGGACCTTGTCGAAGAAGGCATCCACCGGGCCTTTGAGTTTAGCCAGGGCCCGGCAGGCCTCGGAGTAATCCCGGCGGGCCAGGGCCTCTTCCACCTCGTTTTCCATGAGGACGGTGGCTTCGGAGAGAACCTTTTCTTCCGGGTACTCAAAGAGGAGTTCATTGACCTCACCGGGCTCGGCTCCCCGGGAAATGTTGATGACCCGTTTGAAGGCCACCGCCAGGGCCGGGAAATCCGGGCTCTGGCGAATTTCCTCCAGGGCCCGCACCTTGTCGGCGGCCTCCACCATATCCCGGCCGCTGGTGGCTAATACTGCCGCCACCGTTTCATTATCATATCCTTCGCCGAAAAGAAGGTGTTGGAGCCGGGTCTGGAAGAAGTCCAGGACGTCGAGGGCTGTCTCATTAGGGCCACGGGGAATAATGGCCTTCAGTCGGTTGAGGCACTCAGACACTGCGGCAGGGAGGTCCAGGTGCAGACGGTGCTGACGGAGGATACGGATAATGGCCAGGGCATGGCGCCTTAAGCCATAGGGGTCGGCAGCGCCGGTGGGGATCAACCCCACCCCGAAGATGCCGCAGATGGTGTCCATACGATCCGCTAGACCCACAAAGGCGCCCACGAGATCATTCGGCAACAGGTCGTCGGCGTGCCGGGGCAGATAGTGGGAAAAGAGGGCTTCGGCCACCCGGGGGTCCTCTTTGTCGTTCTTGGCGTATTGCCGGCCCATGGCACCCTGGAGGCTGGGAAATTCCCCCACCACTTCCGTGACGATATCGGCCTTGCACAGGGTGGCGGCTTTATAAACGACTTCACTGCTGACCACTATAGGTTTCCAGGCATCGTCCGTTGCATTTGCACAGAGGTATGCGGCCAAGGCCCGGAAACGTTCCATCTTTTCATAGGATGTGCCCAACGCCGAGTGAAAAACTACACCCTTGAGATCCTCCACCCGATCCCTCAGGGGGACCTTGCTGTCCACCTGGTAGAAGTACATGGCGTCGCTCAGACGGGCCCGGAGCACCTTTTCATGGCCCTGGCGCACCAGGTCCGGGTTCCGGGCCAGGGTGTTGTTCACCGCCAAAAAATGCGGCAGGAGCTTGCCGTCCGGGCCCCGCAAAGAAAAATAGCGCTGGTGTTCCCGCATGGAGGTGATGAGCACTTCGTCCGGCAGGGCCAGGAATTTCTCGTCAAAGTGACCGCAGACCACGGAGGGAAATTCCACCAGAAAAGTGTTTTCTTCCAGGAGCCCGGGGTTGGGGACGACTTGGCCCCCGACCTTAGCCGCGGCCTGGTTCAGGTCCGCTTCCAGGCGGGTGCGGCGCTCGCTGGGGTCGACAATGACGTGGGCCGCATTGAGGGCCGTGACATAGGAGGCGGCGTCGGTCACTTCCAGGGGTTCCGGGCCCAGGAAACGGTGGCCATGGGTCACCCCGCCGCTCACCACGTCGCCCAGAGGGAAAGCGATCACCTGGCCGGCAAAGCGGGCCAGAATCCAATGGATGGGGCGGGCAAAGGTGACCTTAATCGATCCCCAGCGCATGGACTTGGGGAAGCTTAAGCCCAGGATGAACTCCGGGAGAATTTCTTTGAGGCGCTCTGCAGTCGGTTGGCCCGAGGTGCGGCGTTTCACCGCCAGATAGATGCCCCGGGGGGTTTCCACTTCACTCAACTCTTCCACCGCCACGCCTTGCGCCTTGGCAAACCCTTGGAGCGCAGGCGTGGCCTGGCCGTATTGGTCATAAGCCACCGCCTTGGGGGGCCCCACCACCTCCTGGGTGACTTCAGCCTGCACCTCGGCCATCTCCCTGGCCACCAGCGCCAACCGCCGGGGGGTACCCCAGGTGAGAATCTCGCCCACGTCAATGCGCTCCTGCGCCAACTTTCGCCGGAAGCTTTCGGCCATCTCTTCCATCGCCGGCGGGATGAACCGGGCCGGAATCTCCTCCGTGCCAATCTCCAATAAAAACTCACTGCCCATGGTGGTCCTCGTGTGGAAGGCTGTAAGCTATAAGCTGTAAGCTGTAGGCATTTTTAAAAACCATTACTTCAAAACGGTGGTGTTAGATCTTCTTATCCGCACCCGACCTATAAGCCTTTTGCCTAAAGCCTAAAGCTTATAGCTTAAGGCTTAAAGCCAATTGCTATTTCTTCAAAAGCGGAAAACCCATGTCCTCTCGTTGTTTGAGGTAGGTTT